>ERZ832522.2714-NODE-2714-length-20933-cov-5.179615_pt1 | contig 20933 bp, 17 predicted proteins | sample MGYA00519951_ERZ832522 | MGnify/ENA primary metagenome ERZ832522 (study PRJEB31850, sample SAMEA3708728) | human gut metagenome | biome: human gut; feature: human-associated habitat; material: faeces | place: China | collected 2014 ... | reverse complement strand
TTATGAGCTTCTTGGTGCTGAAGTATTCCTGTACTTCGATGTAAACGGAACTCAGATTACAGCTCGTGTTGATCCTGGCACAAAAGCAAAAACAGGTGATCCAGTTAAATTTGATTTCAACATGGAGAAAACTCATTTCTTCGACAAAGATACCGAACTGGTTATCACAAACTAAGATTCAATCAAAATATCAGACCCGGGGCAATTTACCCCGGGTCTTTTTTTCAGAAAACTATTTTCAGAAAGGATGGTTCAATGTCAGTACAGAGAACACTACAAAAATATATGGATGACTGGAAACGCATCAGTCATTTCGATTTCTGTCTTCTTCAGGAAGATAATTCCATTTTGGTCACCACCTGTGACCGCCGCCTTCCAGCAGAATCCAAACTGGAAGAATTCCGAAACAGCACTGCTCTTTGTCTGTCAAATGCCACCTGCTGTCTCTACAAAATAACAGAAAAAAATGAACAGCTTCTTCTCATTGTGTGGGGAAGCGAAGATTCTGTTTCCACGATTGGCGAACTGGCTGTCTGCCAGATTGAGAGTATCCTGGAAAGTTATGCCGAAAAAAATGACAAAAATGCCTTTATGCAGAAACTGCTCCTTGGAGATTATACAGATGTAGAAGCCTTTAACCGGGCACGCAAACTTCATATTTCTTCCAGTGCAAGGAGAGCTGTCTTTCTCGTTGAAACCCGTCAGTCCAAAGATGAACACGCCTTGGCTACCATCAAAAATATATTTTCTGCACGCACGCATGATTTCATCACTTCTATCGATAATCGTGGCATTATCGTCGTCCGTGAACTGACATCTGCAGAAACATATGACGATCTGGAAAATATTGCACATATGCTTGTAGATATGCTGGGCACAGAAGCCATGACACAGGCCTGGGTTGCTTACAGCAACACGGCAAATGACCTGAAAGATCTTTCCAATGCATACAAAGAAGCCCGCACCGCTCTTGAGATTGGTAAAATTTTCTATGCCGAACGCAATGTCTTCGGATATCGCACTCTCGGTATTGGACGACTGCTCTACCAGCTTCCGGTTTCCATCTGTGAAATGTTCATCCAGGAAATTTTCGGAGATGAATCACTGGATTCCATCGACGGAGAGACACTGGCGATCATCCGTACTTTCTTTGAGAATAATCTGAATCTGTCGGAGACATCCAGACAGTTGTATGTGCATAGGAATACGCTTGTGTATCGTTTTGAAAAGATACAGAAACGGTTTGGACTTGATCTCCGTACCTTCGAAGATGCTATGACCTTTAAGCTTGCCATGCTTGTGTCCCGGTATCTGCGATATCAGAACAGAACCTGAGGGGGAGTCGTTTTTATTTCAGGAGCATCAGGTGTTCAGGTGGAAGATAGAGATATTTCGGCAGGTTCTTATCATGCTCGTCCGTAAAACTTTTTTTCGGGCGCATCCACCAGAGAACTGCCCCGTCTTCCATTCCCGGACTTTTCACCAGATACTGATGTTCAAAGGTTGTCTCCACATACTCTGCCGCTTCAAATACCAGACAGTTTTCTCCCGCCTTCTCTGACGGACGAATCCAGTGACCGCGGATTGCGATATGTGTCATATCCAGTTCCACCTTCTGCTCTGTACGAAGAGATATTCCCCAGTCCAGAGCAAATACCTGATATTCTCCCATACGTTCAATTCTCGAACTGTTTTTGCAGCCGGTCAGTCTTGCTGCTTCCAGAAGCTGTGGCTGTTCAAATAATTTTCTTGTATCACCAAATATCAGTGTCTTGCCATCTTTTAGAAGCATCAGCTCATTGCAAAATCTGAAGGCCTCATCTCGACTATGTGTGACCATCAGCATATCTCCCTGATACTGTTTTAGAAATTCCTGCATATCTTTTTGCAGTACATCCTTCAAATATCCATCCAGTGCAGAAAAAGGTTCATCCAGAAGGATCGCTTCCGGCTCACCGATCATCATTCTTGCCAGAGCAACTCTCTGCTGCTGTCCACCGGAAAGTTGTGATGGATAACGGTTTTCCAGTTCCTCCAACTGATATCTTTTCATAAAATCTCTGGCTTTTTCTTCTCTCTGTCCCTTCTCACCACGATAACCGCACAGAATATTATCTTTTACTGTCATTGTCGGAAACAATGCATAATTCTGAAACAGGTACCCAATCCGACGCTCCTGCGGCTTCAGATTGATTTTCTTTTCTGAGTCAAAAACTGTTCTTCCATTGATTACGATTTTGCCTCTGTCCGGCGTCTCAATTCCTGCGATACAACGAAGTGTCATACTCTTTCCACTTCCAGATGCACCGAGGATTCCAGTTGCTGCTGTATTGCTCTCAAACACTGACTTGAGCGAAAAGCCTTTAAAATTCTTTTCTATATTTACCTGTATTGCCATCAGATCCACCTTCTACTCTTCATGCCCCGCCCTGAGACAATATTGATCAGTGCCACGATCACAAACGAGATCACTACGATTACCACAACCCAGAACCCGGCTATATCATAATTTCCAGCCGAAGTTTCTGCTGCAATTGCAACGGACACTGTACGAGTCTTACCAAGAATGTTTCCTGCAAGCATGGAAGTCGCTCCATACTCACCAATTGCTCTTGCAAATGCCAGAACAGTTCCAGATGCAATTCCCGGCGCAGCCGCCGGAACGATCACTTTCCAGAAAATTCTGCGATCACTCATTCCCAGTGTCTGTCCTGCATAGATCAGATTCACATCCACCTGTTCAAAAGCAGCCCTTGCATTCCGGTACATCAGTGGAAATGCAATCACTGCAGCAGCGATCACGCAGCCTTTCCATGTCTGTACCACTTTAAAATCAAAATTCTCCATGAGAAATTTTCCGAAAGGTCTCCTGAGACTGAAAATCACCAGCAAAAAGAAACCAGCAACTGTCGGCGGAAGCACCAGTGGCATAGTCAGGATCCCATCCCATATTGCTCTCGATACCGGCTTCATCTTCATAATCTTACGTGCACAGAAAATCCCCAGAAAAAAGGCAATTATCGTAGCCACTGCTCCGGTCTTTAAAGAAATCCACAATGGACTCCAGTTTATTTCCTGTAAAAATTCCATTCTTTTCTTTCCTTTTGTATGTACAAAAAGGGGCTGACATATATGCCGCCCCTTTTATATGTAATCGCTAATTATTTAGCTTCTTCTGCAGTATCTGTTTCTTCGGTTTTGTCTTCCTTTGCATCTTCTGCAGTTTCTTCTTTCTTATCATCTGCTTTATATGCGGCAAACCCATACTCTTTAAATACTTTCATAGCATCATCCGTCTGCAGGTACTCAAGAAATGCATCTGCAGCAGCTGCTTCTTCGTCAGATGCCTCTGCGTCTACAGTAAGTCCCACCGGATAAAGAACCGGTGTTTTCAGAGAACCTTCCGGAGCTTCTGCGATAACATCTACTTTGTCTGCAACGGATGTAGCATCTGTTGCATAAACGATACCGATTTCGTTACTTCCCTCGCTGACAGATGCAAGCACATCTGTTACATTCTTGCCTTCATTGATCTCCATCTTGTTAACATCGTCTTCGATGCCAAGGTTTTTGAAGATTTCACGGGAATACTGTCCAACCGGTACATCCTCGCCCGCAAGCGCAATGTTCTTCGCATCTGTGATATTTTCGAAACCTGTAACTTTTGTTTCGCCATCCTTTGGTTTGATCAGAACAACTTTGTTCTCCAGGAGATCTACCACAGAGTCTTTCTTGGCCAGTTCCTCATCTACCAGCGCATCCATCTGTTTGGATGCTGCTGAAAAGAAGATATCACATCTGGAACCTTCTTCGATCTGTGTCTGTAATGTACCTGAACTGTCTGCATTGAAAAGGATATTAACATCCGGATACTCTTCATTAAAATCTTTCTGGATCTCATCCATTGCATTTGCAAGGCTTGCTGCAATAAATACATACAGATCACCACTTGCATCCTCTGTTGTTGCAGCCTGTACACTTCCTGCACTCATTCCTGCTGCCATAACGCCAGCCAGCATTACAGTTAATATTTTTTTCTTCATGAATATATCTCCCTTCTTTTCTCTCAAATGTTGTTCAATATTCATGCTAATATTTTAACTGTAATAAAAATTCAAATCAATTTAACAGCTGCAATTTGCAATAGAAATTTTTTATAGAACCTCAAAATATTTTAGTAGTTCCAGTCATCACTGCCACTGTCATAGGAATCTGAATCATTTCCCTCATCAACATAATCATCGCTTCCGTCATCATAGTCGTCACTGTCATCATAGCTGCTGCCATCATCATAACCACTGTTATCCGAAGAACTACTGTCATAACTACTGTCATCACTGCTGTCGTCACTGCTGTTGTCATAGCTACTACTGTCCGAAGAGCCACTGTCATAACTACTGTCATCGCTGCTGTCATCACTACTGTAAGTTTCTGTATCACTGTCATCGGATTCATCAGAGGATGCTGTCTGCTGTGAGTTGCCCTTTGTATCTTTTTCAGACTTGTCTGCAAGACTTGTGTATGTAAGATATGCTGTGGAGCTTTCTTCATCATAAGCAAGAGATGCTTTTTCCATATCACTGAGATCAATGCTGTAAATCTGGTAAACATCTCCTTTTGCAGTAACGATCTTCATATCATATACAGTTGTAGTTGTTGTATCTGTTGATTCATCTGTACTGTCTGAAGAAACAGCTGTGTCATCCGGAGTATAGAACATCTGTACCTGTTCAAATGCTTTTACAGAAGCTTCTGCCGGAATCAGGTTCTTGCCCCAGTCATCTCCGCCGGATGTCATCAGATAGATTTCTCTCAGATCATCCTGCAGACCATTGGTCATATAAATATATTTCGCCTGAGAAGTCTTAGCTCCAATCACTTTCGGAGCCGGTGTGGATGTCGGTACCGGTGTTACTGTTACCGGAACTTCTGTCGGTGTCGGTGTTGCTGCCGGAGTCGGTGTCACTTCAACAACCGGTTTTGAAGAACCACATCCTGTAAAGGTAAGTATCATTGTCATGCCAAGTACGAGCATTATATGTTTTGCTTTCATTATTTACCATCCTCTCCGGTCTGAAGACCGTTCTATTTCATTTTTTATTTTCTATAGTTCTTTTTATTATCCCATGTATGCTCTTAAAAGTCAAATCAGTGTTCATAAGTCAATATTCCGCGAGGTGTTTTGTCATATATATGACAAAATCCCGAGACATACAGGTCAAAATGCCATCACCGTAGGTGATTTAAAATGCATTTTGGCCAAGTGCTGTGAACGGAGTGAACAGCAACTAAATCAGGCTGCCATAACAATATTTTACAGCAGCCTGGTCAGAATTTGATTCATTTCTATATTCAATTATCCAAGGAAATTTTTTCCTACAAAATATCCCAGCACAAGAACACCAAGTACGATACGATACCAGCCAAAAGCCTTGAAATCATGTTTCTTAATATATCCCATCAGGAGTTTGATGGCGATAATAGAAACAAAAAATGCAACTACAACGCCGGTGACCAGTGTAAGAACCTCTGCCGGAGTGAATGTGAAGCCGAATTTTACCAGTTTCAGCAGACTCGCTCCGAACATAACCGGAATTGCCAGAAAAAAGGTAAATTCTGCTGCAACCGTTCTTGAAGTACCAACAAGGATACCTCCAATAATCGTGGAACCGGAACGGGATGTTCCCGGAATAACAGATAATACCTGAAAAATACCAATCTTGAATGCCGTGGCAAAACTCAGATCTTCAAGAGATGTACAGATTGGTTTTCTTCGTTTATTGTAATTTTCTACAATGATAAAAATCACACCATAAACGATAAGTGCAATTGCAACAACCACATAGTTGTTAAATTTCTCTTCGATAAAATCATTGAATGGAAGCGCGATCACGATAGTCGGGATGCATGCCACTATAATCTTAAACCACAAAATCCATTTATCTTTATCACAGAATTTCTCCACAAAAGTCAGCACAATGCGAGAAAACGGATTCTTACGTGCAATCTGTGCTTTTTTCTTCTTGGGTATCTGTCGTATGTAAAATGGCCACAGCTTACTCCAATACAGGACAACAACCGCAAGGATTGCACCCAGCTGAATGACTACCAGAAAAAAATCCTTAAATTCTGTGGTCATATCCATCTTGATAAACTCATCTACAAGGATCATATGACCGGTACTGCTGATTGGAAGCCACTCAGTAATACCCTCTACGATGCCGAGGATCACAACTTTTATAAACTCCAAAACACTCATGTTTCTTTTCCTCTCTGTTTTATTTTTCATGTATCAGTATATTACAGTTTCGGTGGTTCGTAAACCTTTCCATACATTTTAATTCAAAGTTTAAGTTTTGGTTAACTTTTCTTTTCTGCAACATACAAGACCGGAGAAACTTCTGCGGCTTCTCCGGTCAGTAAATCATTTTTATTCGATTATCTGCTTGCGATCGTTGCAATATCGATCAGTGTCAGATTGTGAAGGTCTGTATTCTCAAGACTGGTTACAAGCGCCTCTGCGGTGTCCAGACTGGTAAGGACATTAACGCCTGTCTCAATCGCATTTCGCCGAATCACGAAACCGTCTTTCTGATGTTCCACACCCTGTGGAGGTGTATCAATAACAACATCGATCTTATGTCCCAGAATAAGATCCATAAGGTTCGGCGCCGGCTGTTCCAGTTTGTTAGTACGGATTGCCTTGATTCCATTTTCTTTGAGGACTCTTGCTGTGCCTCTTGTTGCATAGATACGGTATCCAAGTGCCTCAAAACGCCTTGCGATCGGAACAACTTCCTGCTGATCTTCATCTTTGACAGTGATGATCATGTTCTTATACTTCGGAAGTTTGATTCCGGCTCCGATAAATGCTTTGTACAGAGCTTCGTTGAAGTTCTCTGCAATACCAAGACATTCACCTGTGGACTTCATCTCTGGTCCAAGGCTGATATCAGCGCCACGGATCTTCTCGAAGGAGAATACCGGCATCTTAATCGCGATATGTTTTGCTTCCGGCTGAAGCCCTGGCGTATATCCCATATCTTTGAGTTTGTATCCAAGGATCACTTTCGTTGCTAACGGTACGATCGGGATTCCGGTTACCTTACTGATGTATGGTACTGTACGGCTGGAACGCGGATTTACTTCGATAACATATACTTCTTCGCCACATACAATAAACTGAATATTGATCATACCAACTACATGAAGTGCTTTTGCAAGACGACGTGTATACTCAGCAATTGTATCTTTTGCTCTCTGGCTGATCGTCTGTGCCGGATATACGGAAATACTGTCTCCGGAATGGATACCAGCACGTTCAATATGCTCCATGATACCAGGAATCAGGATATCCTCTCCATCACAAACTGCATCGACTTCGATTTCTTTACCCATCAGGTATTTGTCAACCAGAATCGGATGTTCCTGTGCAATCTGATTGATGATTCCGATATATTCCTCTACATCCTCGTCACTGACTGCAATACGCATGCCCTGTCCACCAAGAACATAGGAAGGACGAACAAGTACCGGATATCCTAACTCGTTGGCAGCCTTTTTAGCTTCCTCTGCTGTGAATACAGTCTGTCCCTTCGGTCTCGGGATCTCACATTTTTCAAGGATCTCATCAAAGAGCTCACGGTCCTCTGCAGCATCAACATCTTCTGCAGATGTTCCAAGGATCTTGACTCCCATCTTCATCAGTGCTTCTGTAAGCTTGATGGCAGTCTGTCCACCGAACTGCACAACTGCTCCGTCCGGTTTTTCAATATTTACGATGTTCTCCACATCTTCCGGTGTCAATGGCTCGAAATACAGCTTATCTGCAATATCAAAGTCTGTGCTGACAGTTTCCGGGTTATTGTTTACAATAATTGTCTCATAGCCTTCTTTTTTGAATGCCCATGTACAATGTACAGAACAGAAGTCAAATTCGATACCCTGTCCGATACGGATCGGTCCAGAACCAAGAACAAGAACTTTTTTCTTATCATGGGCAGCAACTGCTTCATTTTCTGTATCCGGACCGCCATACACAGAATAGTAATATGGTGTTGCGGCAGCAAACTCAGCTGCACAGGTGTCTACCATCTTGTAAGCTGCTGTGATCTTATAACCCTGACGGAGAGCTTTGATATCTGCTTCTGTTCTTCCGCAAAGATTTGCGATCACATAATCCGGGAATTCCATGCGTTTTGCTTCAAGAAGAAGTTCTTCTGTAAGCGGCTGTGTTTTCAGAGCCTGTTCCATCTCTACCAGAATTGCAATCTTGTCAATAAACCATCTGTCGATCTTTGTGATTCTGTGGATATATTCTTTGGAAATATCTCTTCGGATTGCTTCCGCAATCTTCCAGATACGACGGTCATCTACAACTGCCAGTTCTTCAATCAGTTCATCCTCATCCAGACCTGTGAAGTCATAGGACATCAGGCTGTCTACATGCTGCTCCAGAGAACGGATAGCTTTCATAAGTGCACCTTCGAAATTATGGCAGATACTCATAACCTCACCGGTAGCTTTCATCTGAGTAGTCAGTGTTCTCTTGGCAGTGATGAATTTATCAAATGGAAGTCTCGGAATTTTAACTACACAATAGTCAAGCATTGGCTCGAAACTTGCATATGTTTTTCCTGTAATGGCATTCGGGATTTCATCCAGTGTATATCCAAGCGCAATCTTCGCTGCAACTTTGGCAATCGGATAACCGGTAGCTTTACTTGCCAGTGCAGAAGAACGGCTTACACGAGGATTTACTTCGATAACACAGTATTCGAAGCTTTCCGGATGCAGTGCATACTGTACGTTACATCCACCTGTGATACCAAGTTCTGTGATAATATTCAGTGCTGATGTACGAAGCATCTGATATTCTTTGTCACCCAGTGTCTGAGATGGAGCAACTACGATAGAGTCACCTGTATGGACACCAACCGGGTCAATGTTTTCCATGTTGCAGACAGTAATACAGTTTCCTGCACTGTCACGCATTACTTCGTATTCGATTTCTTTCCATCCCGCGATACAACGTTCTACAAGAACTTCTCCTACACGGGAAAGTCTGAGGCCATTCTCGAGGATTTCTCTCAGTTCGTATTCGTTATTAGCGATACCACCGCCGCTTCCACCAAGTGTGTAAGCCGGACGGAGAACGACCGGATATCCTATCTTTTTGGTAAAAGCCACACCATCTTCTACTGTTGTTACGACTTTAGAAGCAGCAACCGGCTCACCGATTTTTTCCATGGTGTCTTTGAATTCCTGACGGTCTTCAGCCTTCTTGATCGTCTCTGCTGTGGTACCGATCAGGCGCACATTATGTTCTTTAAGAAAACCTTTTTCTTCCAGTTCCATTGCAAGGTTCAGACCTGCCTGGCCACCCAGTGTCGGCAGTACGCTGTCCGGTTTTTCTTTAAGGATCAGCTGCTCTACAACCTCTACAGTAAGAGGCTCAATATAAACTTTATCTGCAATGTCTTTGTCTGTCATGATCGTAGCAGGGTTGGAGTTCAGAAGAACAACTTCCATGCCTTCTTCTTTCAGAGAACGGCATGCCTGTGTACCAGCGTAGTCAAACTCTGCTGCCTGGCCGATGATAATCGGACCGGATCCAATTACAAGAACTTTATGTATATCTTTATTTCTCGGCATGATCTGTTCCTCCCATCATTTCCATAAATCTGTCAAACAGGTAGCTGGAGTCCTGCGGTCCAGGGCAGGCTTCCGGATGGAACTGTACCGTGAAGATGTTTTTGCCTTCATAAGCCATTCCTTCGTTTGTACCATCGTTTACATTGACAAATGCAGGTTTTGCAATACCTTTTTTCTCAAGGGTTTCCGCATCAACCACGTATCCATGGTTCTGAGATGAAATATAAACACGTCCTGTTGCAAGATCCTTAACCGGATGATTGCCTCCTCTGTGTCCGTATTTCATTTTATGTGTATCACCGCCTGTAGCAAGTGCCATCAGCTGATGTCCGAGGCAGATTGCAAAGATCGGGATATCGGTATTGTACAGTTTGCGGATCTCTTCAATAATGGAAGTACATTCTTTCGGATCTCCAGGTCCGTTGGAAAGCATGATGCCGTCCGGATTGGATGCTATGATCTCTTCTGCTGTGGTCAGTGCCGGATATACGGTCACTTCGCAGCCGCGTCTGTTCAGATTGCGGGCGATGTTTCTCTTTGCACCGAGGTCAAGAAGTGCTACTTTCGGTCCGTTTCCTTCCAGGACGTATTTCTCTGTGCAGGTCACTTTTTCTACCACTTTGCCTGTATTATATGCTGCGATCTTCGGAAGAACCTCACTTAAATCTTCATATTCGCAGGTGGTGATCATGCCATTCATGGTTCCCTTTTCTCTCAGGATCTTGGTCAGTGCTCTTGTATCGATCCCGGCAATACCAGGAATGTCGTGTTTTTCCAGAAATTCCTGAATCGTTCCTTCACAGCGGAAATTGCTCGGCATTCTGGAAAGTTCGCGAACAATGTATCCGTCCGGCCATGGCTTTGCGGATTCCATATCTTCGTAGCAGATGCCATAGTTTCCAATCAGCGGATAGGTCATCACAACGGCCTGTCCTGCATAAGATGGATCAGTCAGCACCTCCAGATATCCGGTCATGGATGTGTTAAATACGATCTCGCTGATGATTTCTTTTGTCGATCCGATACTTTTTCCAGTGAAAACAGTACCGTCCTCCAGAATCAAATATGCTTTCATTCGTCTTCCCCTTTCGCGTTTAATCCAATGGTTATTGTATCTTTGTCTGTACCCCAGACTCTAAAAAAGGGTACGTAATAGTAAGTCCCTACTACGCCCCCCTCAGCCCTGGATACATAAATGCTCAAATTGTTAAGATTCTACCACAAGATAATCAAGATTGCAAGTACTTGTTTGCGAATTTTTATGCATTTTTATGATTAGTTATACAAATAATGTCAGGTTCAAAAGCCTGAAAGCACGATGTGCCGGCACAGGAATTGTTTTCTGGCATCTTTTCCGTTCTTCTACATATACTTTTTCAAGGGAATTTTTGAGGTGTTCTATGGCTACCGGAAAATTACAGATACAGGTTACTTCCCAGCTGCGTGCTGCTCCCGTGGAGGATGCCGTGATCGATATTTCAAGCACCGGGGAACCGGATCAGATCCTGGAGGAGGTGACAACGAACAGTGTCGGGCAGACGGATACGCTGGAGCTGGAGGCTCCGCCGGAGGAATACAGTTTAAGTCCCGGCGAAATGCAGCCTTACTCGGAGTACAATTTTCGCATTACGGCTCCGGGCTATGAGCCGCTTACAATCTCCGGTGCGGAAATCCTCGCAAATCAGCTGGCTTTGCAGGATATCCGGTTGAAACCGCTCGCCGGCCCGGAAGCATATGACAATGTCGTGATCCCGGCTCACACGCTCTATGGTGATTATCCGCCAAAAATCGCAGAGGCGGAGATCAAACCTCTTTCGCAGAGCGGCGAGATCGTCCTAAGCCGCGTGGTGATCCCGGAATTTATCGTGGTGCATGACGGTGCCCCGACGGACAGCACTGCGGGCGATTATTATGTGCGTTACCGCGATTATATCAAAAATGTGGCTTCCAGCGAAATCTATGCCACCTGGCCGAAGGCCGCCATCCGTGCCAATGTGCTGGCGATCATGTCGTTTACCTTAAACCGTGTATACACGGAATGGTACCGCAATAAAGGATTTGATTTTACGATCACGTCCTCGACAGCATTTGATCACAAATGGATCTACAGCCGAAATATTTTTGAGAGTATCTCGGAGGTTGTGGATGAGCTTTTTGCCGATTATTTATCCCGCCCGAACGTCAAACAGCCGATCCTGACGCAGTACTGCGACGGCAAACGGGTCAGCTGTCCGAACTGGATGTCACAGTGGGGTTCAAAGTCTCTGGCAGATCAGGGATACACAGCCACAGAAATCCTCCGCTACTACTATGGTGACAACATCTACATCAATTCAGCGGAGGAGATTTCCGGGATTCCTTCTTCCTGGCCTGGATACGATCTCGACATCGGGGCAACCGGGCCGAAAGTGGAGCAGATGCAGGAACAGTTAAATGCGATTTCAAATAATTATCCTCTGATCCCGCGGATCGCCGTAGATGGTATTTACGGAGAAGAGACACAGAAGGCGGTGGAAGTTTTTCAGGATATTTTCAATCTTCCGGTGACCGGTATTGTGGACTATCGCACCTGGTATAAAATCCAGGAGATCTACGTCGGCGTGACCCGCATCGCAGAGCTTCGTTAAATATCTTTTTCTGTCTTTACTATATCCGAAATGAACGCAGGACATTCAAGTCGAACGTACGTGAGACTTGGTGCGTGATTCTGGTCAGCGAAAGCTGACATATTCTTCTCAGAATCACTGCACATCCTCGCGGAGCGTTTATCTCAGTCGGAGATTGTACTCCCACTGAGAAAGACTTGTTATTACTCACCACTTGCAGAAGTGGGAGTCTTCTCGACTGAGATAAAAAAGCAGGTCAGACTGTGCATTCTCATCCTGATGAGTGCACATCTGACCTTGCTTTATAATCTACTGATCCGCCGGAAGATAACCGAAATGGCGAAGTGCAAAGCTCACGCCTTCTTCTTCGATCGGCCTGGTCACGTAATCTGCCACTTCTTTGAGCTTATCCACAGCATTTCCCATGGCGATGCCGTTTCCTGCCTTCTCTATCATTTCGTAATCGTTCATGCTGTCTCCAAATGCCACGATGTCAGACCAGTCTTTCTGGTAATAGTCCAGAAGTGCCTGGATGCCGTTTGCCTTGGAAACTTCTTTTGTGATGACATCTGCCCCTCTGCGGTCGGCAAAAAGCGGCGTCTTGATTTCCGGAAATGCTTCCCGGAGCAGATCGGTACCTTTTGGATCGCCAAAGTATGCCAGTCCGTAAAACGGGTGGGTCAGAAGGTTGGACTCGTCTATGTACTCGCGGTCTCCGTCTCCGAAAATCCGCTTTTCATGCTCGATCAGCACTTCTTTGTTGACATAGCAGCCGTATTTGCCGATGTTCATGCCGATGCAGAGATGATGCTCACGGCAGAACTCCATCATTCGGGCGATCAGCTTCGGATCCATGAAGACTTCCCGGATCTTTTTTTCGCCTACGGTTACTTTCTGGCCGTTGCTGTGGACGATTGCATCCGGCTGAAGCTGTTTTTTGTATGCTTTACTGAATTCACTGTCCATATCACGACCGGTTGCGACAGCTACCACATGACCTTCTTTTTTCAGTGCTTCCAGATCCTTAAGCACTTTTTTGGAAATGTGAAAAGTCTTGTGATCCAGAAGTGTCATATCTAAATCAAAACAAAATATTTTAGAGCACATTTTTTAAGATTTCTTCCTGTCTTTCTTTGACTGAAGTCTCGCGGATCTTCTTACGCAGCGGCAGAACACATGCCGGTGATACAGACAGTTCGTCGATGCCCATTGCCAGGAATGCTTCTGTCATCTCCATATCTGCCCCGAGTTCTCCGCAGATACCAATCCAGATGCCGTTCTTATGTGCATTGTCTGCTGCCATTTTGATCAGACGCAGCAGACCTTTGTGATGCGGATAGTAGAATCCCTCCAGGTTTGCATTCTGTCTGTCTACAGCGGTTGTATACTGTGTCAGGTCGTTTGTTCCGACGCTGAAGAAATCGACTTCTTTTGCCAGGTCATCGCTGATCATGGCTGCTGCCGGTGTCTCGATCATGATACCAAGCTGGATTTCTTTGTTGTACGGGATGCCGCTTGCATCTAATTCTGCCATAACACTCTTTACGATCTCTTTGATCTGCAGTACTTCTTCCAGTGCCACGATCATCGGGAACATGATGGCAATGTTTCCAAATGCAGATGCACGCAGCAGAGCACGCAGCTGTGTACGGAAAATATCCTGCTGCTTCAGGCAGATACGGATCGCACGGTAACCCATTGCCGGATTTTCTTCGTGAGGCAGGTTAAAGTAATCAATCTGCTTGTCTGCTCCGATATCCAGTGTACGGATGATGACCTGTTTCTGTCCCATCGTCTCAGCCACATATTTATATACTTTAAACTGTTCTTCTTCCGTCGGGAAATTGTCATTTTCCAGATACAGAAACTCGCTTCGGAACAGTCCGATGCCTGCTGCATCATTTTTGATCACAGCTCCGATATCAGATGCATTTCCGATATTGGCATACAGTTTTACTTTCTGTCCGTCCAGAGATACGGTCTCTTTTCCGCGGAACTGCTGCAGAAGCTCCTGCTGTGCCAAATACTCCTGTTTCTTTGCCTGATATTCTTTCATGGTCTCTTCATCCGGCTCGATGATCAGGCATCCGTTTGCTCCATCCACGATGGCTACTTTTCCTTCGTATTTCTCATCCAGTGCATCACCGATACCAATGATCGCCGGGATGTTCATTGTCTTTGCAAGAATTGCGGTATGGGAGTTCGTGGAACCGCCCTGTGTCACAAAAGACAATACCATATCTTTATTGAGCTGTACGGTCTCGCTCGGTGCCAGATCGTCTGATGCCAGAATGACCGGCTTGTCCGTTACCAGTCCGCTCTCACCTGCTCCGGTAAGGATTTTCACTACACGGGCTGAAATATCCTTTACATCAGCAGCACGCTCACGCATATAGTCATCATCCATGGAAGCAAACATCTGTGAGAAATTGTCTCCGGTAACGCTGACTGCATATTCTGCATTTACAGACTGTGTCTGGATCATGTTTTCGATTGCTTCTACATAGTCCAGATCTTCCAGCATGAACTGATGTGTCTGGAAAAGCATGGCATTGCTCTCGCCAACTTCAGAAACGGCTTTGTCATACAGTTCACCGAGTTCTTCAATGGCTTTTGCTTTTGCATTTTCGAAACGCTGGATCTCAGCCTGCGGATCTTCTACTTTTTTTCGCTGTACTACACCGGAATCTCTCTTAAAGAAAGCGATCTCTCCAATTGCGATTCCACCAAAAACACCTTTTCCCTGTAACGTAATCATTAAGTTTCCTCCTCACTTATTTTACTTATGTAATGCTCAGTAACTTCGCAATTACAATCTTTCTTATGAAACACCTGTAATGGTCCGGCAGCAAGTGCTTCGGCCTGCACCGGATCATTACAGACATTTTTTTATTTAGATGCTGTTTCTGTCTCGGTTTCTGCTGTTGTCTCTGCCAGTGTACCGTCTGCATTTTTTACAACGGCATTTTTCTCAAGGATCTCCACTGCTTCATCCTGCAGAATGCTTGCCATGATCGTGCTCTTACCATACTGGCTGATAAATGCATCTACATCTGTTGATCCCATCTGTGCTGCGTATTTGCTTGCTTTTTCCTGGAATTTTTCATCGGAAATCTCAACGCCTTCTGTCTCTGCGATCGCACGCAGTACCATTTCCTGGCCAAGGCTCTGTTTTACGGTTTCTGTCATTTTCTTTACAAATTCTTCTTCCGTCATGCCTACCTGCTGTTCCAGGAAATCTGCATATTCCATGCCATACTGATCTGCGTAGGATTTATAATAAGAGGTAACCTGCTCCAGCTGATAATCGATCATTTCCTGCGGATAATCGTTTACGGTTGCATTCTGGTATGCAAGTGCTACCAGATCATTGAGTTCCTGGTTGTGCTGGTTTTCTTTTTTTGTGTTTTCCAGATCTTCTTTTATATAGTTGTTGTATGCTTCTGCTGTTTTGTATTCATTATTGGAAATTTCCGCTGCAAGCTCATCTGTCAGCTTTGGTGCACGTTTTACGGAATTGATCTTAACGGTAAATACAACTTCTTTGCCTGCCAGGTCGGTGGAACTGTAATCTTCCGGGAAAGTCAGGTTCAGATCTACGGTATCTCCGATCTTTTTACCGATCAGTCCGTCTTCAAAGCCGTCAATGAAGCTGCCGGAGCCGATCGTCAGATCGTAGCCTTCTGCTGTGCCGCCGTCAAATGCTTTTCCGTTTAATTTTCCTTCGTAGTCGATGTTTGCCACATCGCCGTTTTCTACGGTACCTTCTTTGAGCTCTTCGGATTTGTCGTTGTTGTTTAAGTTTGTCTCAACCTGCTGCTCGACCTCTTCGTCTGTGACATCGGTGGATGCCAGTGTTACTTCCAGTCCTTTGTAGTCTCCCAGTTTGACATAATCCAGTGCTTTGTAGTCCGGGCGTTCTGCTGCTTCGGCTGCTGTCTCGCTCTCCGATGCACTCTCTGCGGTCGTTTCAGAAGTTGCTTCTGTTGTGGTGTCTGTATCCTTTGTCGTGTTTCCTGAACATCCTGTCACGGTGATCGCCATGCCAAGAAGCAGGGCTGCGATTACTTTTCTTTTCATTGTAGTTGTTTCTCCTTTCAGATCTTGCGTCGCTTTACATTTCCGGTACCGGTGTCGGTCTTGCTTTATCAAAGACTTCTCCGGCATCAAAAAGATCTTCCAGCATTTCCGGATTGTAATACATACGGTAGCCGTCCAGATTTCTTCTTCCCTGACGCATATAATTTTCTCCAAACTGTACCCAGTACTGCGTGGAATCTACATTACAGTAAATATCAAATCCCATGCTCTTAAGATAAGCGAATTTTTCGTTATCTGATGTGTATGGCTGCCAGTCGCCAAGGTCGGAACCAAAAGCAAAAATGATCACATTGGTGTCTCCGACAAGCGGTTTTACATAGTCCAGCCATTTCTGTGTATCGGTCTGCAGTCTTTCAAGACTTGCTTCGCCAACATTGATATGTCCCCATGTATGACTTGCAAACTCCCATCCTTCTTCTTTCATGGCATCTGCCACTTTTTTCGCCTGCTGTCTTTCCTTTTTCCAGGCTGCTTTGTCGAAATCCGGGTTCTCTTCGAAGAATTTCTCCTGGTACTCATCCAGGTCTTTTCTTGTCTTGTATGCGATATCGGTGCGATAACCGAGTATACCGTTGTATCCGGTCAGAGCAATGATTCCCTTATGTCCGTGATAGGAGAAATCCGGATGCTCTTCCACAAAGCGATCGATCAGAGGCACCATATCGTAATCGCCTACTGATATACTTCCGTCATCTTCTTTATATTCATTTTTAATATCGCCATTTTCATCCACGATCAGCTTCGTTGCCATGCCATCACCATCCATATAATGATAGTAACTGACATCGTCCTGTGAAAGGACAAATGCCTTTTTGCCCGGCGGAAGCATGATCTTGCCCGGTGATACGGTACCATCTTCATTGACCGTACACATATCATGCAGACTTACCATCACATATCCTTTGTCATACATAGACTGTGTGATCTTGTTGAACTCATCGATGGTAGTCATAACCTGATTATATCCGGCTTCTTTGGAATCACCATCAAATGCTTTCGAGGTGTCATATATTAATGTATGATAAAATACATGCGTCACCTGGTCAAGTGGATATTCTACAAGCTCCGATTTTGCCTGCTCGTACTCTGCCACTTTATCCTGCATATCCTGACTGTCTGCGAAATCAGAAGATGCCTTTAAAAACTCAATTGCACCGTCATAATCATACTGTGCTGCCTTTAACTCTGCCTGAGACATGATATCGTCTTCTTTTTTCTGTGCCTGTGTTTCTGTCTCGGCTGCACTCTCTGTGCCTGCGGTATCTGCCGTACTCTCACTTTCAGCACTGGTCGCTGCCTGCTCCCGGTTGTCCCGGAGCTTTTTCTTTTCAAGCATATCTTTTCCAAGAAATGCACACAGGCCAAGGATGATGAACAGAAGAACGACTATGATCATCCTCCCTATAAACATCTGTCGCCTTTTTCTTTTTTTGCGGGCATCCGCTCGCTTCTGTTTTTCACTTTCGTTCATATTCCCCTCCACACTGGTGATAAATTCGCCCTTCGGGCTACTTTCTCATGTTTAGTGGGTTCCAAAGTCATACTCTGGCCACCTTGCATTATTATGATTCCACGGATTGCTCCGCATTTCATGCTCCCGCAATCCTGAAAACATTCGAAATTCGCCCTTCGGGCTGCTTTCTCATGTTTTTACGGGTTCCAAAGTCATGCGTTTTCATGTAAACATGAAAACGCATGACTTTTTAACCCTTGCATCATAATATCACATCTATAATAGAAATTACCACCCTAAATTGATGATATTCATAAAATTGTAATTATTCGGTACCGCTTCTTGCACTTTCTGCAAATAAATGGTACAATATTGAAATATATGAACTTATTTAGGAGGGTGTACTATGTCTACATTTTGGAATGTCCTCATTGTAATTCTGCTCGTGCTGGTAATCGCACTTGCACTTCTTTATTACTTTGGACAGAAAGCACAGAAAAAACAGGCCGCACAACAGGAACAGCTCGAAGCGACTCGTCAGGTCGTCTCTATGCTTATTATTGATAAGAAACGCCTCAAACTAAAGGAATCCGGTCTTCCTCAGATCGTCATCGATCAGACACCGTGGTATATGCGTCGTACGAAGATCCCGGTTGTCAAAGCAAAGATCGGTCCTAAGATCCAGACGCTGATCAGCGAAACAACTATTTTTGATTCTATTCCGGTAAAGAAAGAGATCAAGGCTGTTGTCAGCGGTATCTACATAACTGAGATCAAGAGTGTCCGCGGCGGACGAGTTGAGGCACCGCAGCAGAAAAAGAGCCTGCGTGTCCGTCTTTCCGAAAAGCTTCTTCGCAAGTCAAAAGAGCTCAATGCATCTGCTGCCGAAGATTCCAAGGGAAAGAAAAAGAAGAAATAGAAACTTTCAAGTGCATGCATATCGAGAGATATGGATGCACTTTTTATTTGGAATTTGCACAGATGCTGATACTGCAGTCTGCAATATACTCACTGTTGATCTCCAGTGCGTATTTTACCTGCACATCAATGCTGTCTTCTTTTTCGCTGACATCCAGATGTGTTGCGGAGATCCCGACCAGGAATCTTCCAAATGGGGTGTCGTAATAAGATTCGCTTTTTTTGTCTTTTTCGAACACCATATGCACGTTTGTCATCCCGCGTCTGGTCAGTTCCAGACTGCCGTTTTCGATTTTCAGAAGATTGCGAATCACTTCATTGGAATCTTCCTGTACTTCATCGTACTTGATATAATGGCGGCCGTCTTTTTCAAAGTAGCTGCCGGAAGTGATCACTTCCATCTCTTCACTGTTTTCTTCTCCATCCGGAAATTGTACACCGCTGATGCGGAGCATTATATCTTTTGTCATTTAGTACTCCTCTATGCTGATCTTCTTTGTGGTATTTACATCAAATGGCAGAATCGAATCTGCAAATCTCATAAATTTATCTGCCTGGTCGCTGACATAAAACTGATATTTACGTGCTTCTTCCTGAGACTGGATGTTTGTCAGTCCTTTTTCTGCAAGAAGCTGTTTCAGCTCACGTGCAGTCTCATAAGCCGGATTGACCAGTGTCACCTTTTCTCCGACAATTTCACGCAGTGTGGAACGCAGAAGCGGATAGTGGGTGCATCCAAGAATCAGGGTATCGATGTCCTGCTCCATCAGTTTCCGCAGATATCTGCCCGCAACTTCAAATGTCACCGAGTCTTTCAGCCATCCTTCTTCTACGAGCGGCACAAACAGCGGACATGCCTTGCCGATCACCTGGATCTGCGGGTCCTGTCTGGTGATATAAGAAGAATAAATTCCCGAATTTATTGTTGCTTCTGTGGCGATGACACCGATCTTTTTGTTGTGGGTTGCCTCGCATGCTACTTTCGCTCCCGGCTTTACTACACCAATGATCGGAATATCCAGCTCTTTTTCCACATCTTCCAGTGCATAGGCACTTGCCGTATTGCAGGCGATCACGATCGCTTTGACATCCTGTGTTTTTAAAAAGCGGATGATCTGTCTGGAATAACGCAGCACCGTATCTTTTGATTTTGTTCCATAAGGAACACGGGCTGTGTCCCCGAAATATACGATATTCTCTTCCGGCAGGTTTCGCATGATCTCACGAGCCACCGTAAGACCGCCAACGCCGGAATCAAAAACTCCTACCGGAGCATTACATTTGTCACTCATAAATTATTTTCCTCCGAATTAATCCCTTATATTTTACGTCGAACCCCTGTAAATTGCAAGCAGTCCTTTCCCTTCTCAGAAAAAGACCGGTGTTTTCCCGTCAAATGCATAGGCAACCGGTTCTTCTTTTGCAAAGACCGTCTTGCCGTTCGTTCCTTCTGTGATCTCTTCTTTGACAGAGACAAGCTCTTCCTGCGGAACCAGAGTCTCGACGGTCACTTTGTCCGTATACTGAGAATCTGTGATCAGAAGCCCTCTCTGTCCGAGCAGATACTGGATCTTACCGATCCCGGAATAATCGGTTTCCATCGCCAGCAGAAAGCCTTTTTTCTTTTCGAGTACGGTGCTGGCCGCAAGCCCTGCCTGTACAGATTTTGAATACGCACGGACAAGCCCGCCTGTTCCAAGCAGTGTTCCGCCGAAATAACGTGTCACCACAACAGCTGTGTTGTGGATGCCCTCTCCGAGCAGCACGTCCAGCATCGGATGACCTGCTGTTCCTGCCGGTTCCCCGTCATCACTGCTTCTCTGTATTTCATTATGTTCCCCGATCACAAATGCAGAACAGTTATGTCTGGCATCCCAGTATTTCTTTTTCATCTCTGCAATAAATGCAGATGCTTCCTCCTCCGAGTCCACCGGCTTTACGGTCGCGATAAAACGTGATTTTTTCTCAACGATCTCGCCCTCTCCGCCGCAATAGACAATTTTATATTCTTTCATATGCCAAAACCCTCCGATTAAAATTCCAGAATTCGGTAATACTTATGCTATCTTACCAGAGTCCCCCAAAAGAAGCAACAGCAGAAATCCTCCTTTGCTCTTTCTTTCCTGAAAGTTGTGTGATAAAATACTAAGATGCCAGGGTCAAAAGCCTGAAACCACGATGTGCTTGCACAGGAGTGGTTT
>ERZ832522.2677-NODE-2677-length-21129-cov-61.857455_pt1 | contig 21129 bp, 22 predicted proteins | sample MGYA00519951_ERZ832522 | MGnify/ENA primary metagenome ERZ832522 (study PRJEB31850, sample SAMEA3708728) | human gut metagenome | biome: human gut; feature: human-associated habitat; material: faeces | place: China | collected 2014 ... | reverse complement strand
CTGGCGGCAGGCGGTACGGAATCATTCGACGCGAACGATTTCAATGCTGTACTCGACCAGATTGTAGGTTTGGACTATAGTAATGTGATTTTGGACCAGGTAGGAGACAACGCCTATTCGGCCACGACAAAGGCATATCTTACACACATGAATGGTGCAGCCAAATTCCAGCATTTCCTCTATGTGGCAGGATATGACAAGGGAGCCGATTTCTCAAAAGAAATCGATTTGGCAAAGAATTTCGACAGCTCATTTGTACAGCTTGTACACGGTGGTGCTGGTGTGGTATCTGCATTCGATGCGCAGAAAATCCGTTGGTGGGGTGTAATGTATAACTTGTGCGCCATTGTGGGTCGTATCAGTGGGAAACCGCCTTATGTACCGCCCACATTCAAGACAATCGGTGTTGACAGACTGCAACACGCATTGACAGAATCAGAAAAGAAAAAGGCATTGAAATACGGTATTCTTGCCACAGTATTGAACGACTATACCGGAAAGTTCAATATCTTGCAGGGTGTGAATACATTGCAGGACAACGCTAACTTGTTCAACGCAAAAGGACAATCCTATTCTATCCAGTTTATGCGTATTGTTGCACAAATCAATAAGGAATTGATTGTGAATGCAACGCTTGATTTGCTCGGTCAAGAAAACGGTGTTAATGCCAATACATTGACAGCAGGAGCGGTTAAGGACTGGACTGTGGCATACTTGCAGTCAAGAACCGCAACGGACGCACAGGACAATCTGATTTTGTCGTTTAAGGACGTAGTGACAACAAGGAAGGAAGACGCTTATTTCACAACCTATAAGATTGTGGTAAATAACGAAATCACCAAGTTGTTCTTTACAGGTTACTTAATTCGTGGATAAAACAAACCCTAAAAATTAGAAGATTATGGCAGTTTTTACAGCGCCTAAGGCGTATATTAAAATAGATAATCAAGTAGCCGGGTTTGTTCGTAATCTGCAATTTGCAGAGAACATTACCCGTGCAAACGTGCAGGGTCTCGGTTCACTCCTTAACCAGGAGGTTCCGGCTGTACAATATCAATGCACATGGACGGTAGACCAATTCTTCATTGACTTCAAGCAGCCAGTAATGGAAGGTATGATGCACCGTCTGGGTTCCGTTAAGTCTATCGTAGACACCTTGATTTTGGGCGAGCTTGGTTTTGCCATTGCTATTTATAGCAAGACAATTCAGAGCCAGGATTCGACTACAAAGATGGTGACAGCAGTAGACCCTACCGGACAGACTATGTGCATGTTGAATCCGTGTTTTGTAAATAATCAAAATTTTTCATTGCAGGAAGCCTCTTTAGCTGGGTATTCCATAAGCGGGATTTATTTAAACCCGATATCTACACTTGAACTGTAATTTTGATTATAAACAACTGATAATTAGGGAGTTACAATTTAGTAGCTCCCTTTTGTTTTAGTTATAAATAATTACAAATTACATTAATTATAGAATAATAAAATGTTATGTAATTTGTAAAATATTTTTATTATAGTGAATTATTGGTATTGTGAAATGATGTTAAACAACTCACATTTTACACATAAGCACTTGCGTATGTCATAACAAAATCTTATTTTTGCAATGTGGTTCTGATAAGGGAACCAAGAAAAAGAAGTCAAACAAATAAAAAAGATAAGGTTATGAAATCAAATGTAGAAAGAATGACGGAAGATTTGAAAAAGGTTTTGTTTTCAAATGTATATAGCTTTGAGATTGAAACGAAGGATATAGTTTTCGGATTTAGTAAGGTTTTGAAGAAAAGAACTAAATCACTGGCAAAGGCTATGGATTTGGAACGTAAACTGAGAAATGATGTCGGACGTTATTTGTCCAGTACAGTAGTTGTGGCTTCTGTAAGAATGTACAGAAACGGAGAGTTGAAATGCGAATTAAAAGCTAACAATTTTTGATTGTCAAACGAATAAAAAAGATAAGATTATGAAATCTCTACCTTGTAGAATTAAGTATATAGTTCGTGAAGCGGCTGAATATGGTTGTAAGATTTATGAAGTGATAAATATAATGACTGGTAATCGGGCAAACTATTTCCCCGATAAGAAATCGGCTATTGAGTTTGCGAACAGGTGTAATTCATAATTGTTATGACACAGCAAAAAGATTGTGGGGAGAACAAGAGGATTGAAATAGCTATTGAAAGGATAATAGAATATCTTTTCAATTACACCCCCAACCTTAAGAGAACCCGGTCAAAAATAGAACTCATGGAAAAGTTCTGGGAAAAGACCGGGATTTCCTCTAATAGGGCGTTATGGGAATATATGGTGTTCCAGGGTAGTATGATAGAGAACAGCCGATATAAGGAAATGATGTTTGACCCCTATAATTTGATAGGACCGAAGGCAATAGAAAAGTGGAACAAGAGAGGAAGATATCAAGTATTCAGAGCTAACAAGTATCAGCGAGAAAGAGGATGGATAAGCCCGTTTAAGGAGAAGGAAGAGGGTTTATCTGAAAGATACAGGGATACGCTGAGGAAAAGATATTGGAACAAGGAGAAGGGGTTTATACTTTGCAGCCAGTACGGAGGATGGTTATTCGACAAAAATAGATGTAAGGATTGTATATTTTATAAGGTTTGTGAAAAATGACATAATAAAATTTTATGTTGTGAGATAATATTATTATATTTGCAACCATGAAAAAGACAGTGAAGGAAGAAGTTAGACCGTGTGTTTCTTGCAAGGAGAATCATTTCATATATGACCGCAATAGATGGTTATGTAAGGAATGCTACGACAATAGAAAGAAATTGAAGTTGAACCGCGCTTCATTGAAGGAGGAAGAAAACAGGCTTAACGAAGTGTTTGTTAAGGTATGGGAGGAGAACCCCCATTATTGTTTCCATTGTGGAAAGTGGCTGGGTCTTGAAATGAAGCCTATTTTCTTCTCTCATATATTGAGCCGGGGAGCGCACCCAGGTTTGCGATGTGACCCGGAAAACATAGTGCTGGCATGTATGGAATGCCATCAGATATATGATTTTGGAGACAGAAAGAGTTTGAAGAACCAGATACCGGAAGAGAGGATAGAAAAACTTTTGGAGAAAGAGCATGGGAAAAGATATTGATATATTGATAGGATGTGCGGAAGTGTTCAACGCTATAGGACTGAAAAGGATATCCAAAAAGATAATAGACTATTTGGAAAACCCTAATAGCGAAAAAGCGGAAATATTTCAAAAAGAAGTTGATTCCTGGAAGGAATACGAGGAACGTTCAAAAGGCAGAATGTTTGTGTTCAGTGACGGGGAACACGCCCTTATGAAGTATTTTATCATATCATACGAAAAAGACTGGTATTCGGACGGAAACCCGGCTATAGTGATAAACAAGCTGGCAGATGAAAGCGCGTCATTCAAGGACAACCCTATAAAGAATTTATGGGTAGTGTATAAGAGTGAGGAGGAACGGGACAAGGATTTTGAGAGGTTGTTGATGATAAAATAACGCGAGGTATGAATTATGGAATCTCCTATAAGGGCAGTAAATCACGTATTGCAAAATGGGTCGTTGAGGCTCTTCCTTCCGCTGATGTATGGGTAGAACCTTTTGCTGGGGGATGTGCAGTCACTCATGCAGCCATTTTATCGGGGAAATACAAAAGGTTTGTCATAAACGATATAACGGACAGCGCAAAGTTTTTCGCTGATGCAGTAAACGGGAAGTTCAAGGATGAAAATCGATGGATAAGTAGGGAGGACTTTTTCAGATTAAAGAAAGACGATACGTATGTAAGATTATGTTTTTCTTTCGGTAACAATTAGAGAACCTATTGTTATAGTGAACAGGTCGAACCATATAAGAAGGCTTTCCACTATGCAATCTGTTTTGGTGATTTTAATCTGTTTGAAGATATGGGTATCTCTATTCCGGAAGATGTGTTTAAGGGGTGTGATACATTCAAGGATAGAAGACGTGCAATAAAGGATATTCTGGTGAAGCTTAATTATCCGGATAATTTGCAGAGATTGCAAAGCATGGAACGGTTGGAAAGACTTTGGGATTTGCAGAGTTTACAGGGAATGGGTAATATTGAAGTTTTCCAGGGTGACTATAGAGAGTTGGAAATACCGAAAGAAGAGAAGTATGTAATATATTGCGACCCACCCTATATAAATACCGAAGGGTATTTTACTAATTTCAATCATGAAGAATTTTATGACTGGGCGAAACAGCAGAAAAATTGTTACATATCGGAATACTGGATGCCCGGTGATTTTGAATGTGTGGATTATATAGACAAGACAGTATCATTTTGTGGAAAGAACAAAGGCTGTAACAAGCAAGAAGGTCTTTGGATTTGTAAAAATAATTTATTTTAGTTGGTATGGGAAAATTTTTAATAGAAGACGTAAACGCGAAAGGATTGCTTATCTGGATGAATGACAATTTCCGGAAGCAGAACGGGAAACGGTTTACCCGTAATGATGTGCAGGCATATATAATGAGGGGACATTTGCCGGAATACCTGGGAGGAAACGAGATTGTAGTAACACCTAAAAAGCATTGTACAATTAAGATGTACAACGTATTGGAAAATGACAATAACCCGGTAGTGGAGGAAGAAGAAAATGAATGTATTGGTAGCATGTGAAGAAAGTCAGAGAGTTTGTGAGGCTTTTAGAAAACGAGGACATAACGCCTTTAGTTGTGACATTGTAGACTGTAGCGGTGGGCACCCCGAATGGCATTTCAAGCAGGATGTTTTGCAGGTTATTCCCAATTTCGGAGGAAAGCTGCAAAACGGTGAAGAGTATTATTTGCCGGAAGGCGAAGAATGGGATTTGATGGTTGCACACCCACCTTGTACTTATCTATGTGTGTCTGGTGCTGCATGGTATTATCACCCGGAAGATAAGGGGCTGCCGATAGAACAGAGAAGACCACATCCGAAATATCCAAACAGGGCGAAAGACCGAGAAGAAGCCGTTAATTTCTTTATGGAGCTATATAATTCGGGCGTAAAAAGAATTGCCATAGAGAACCCAGTAGGGATTATGAGTACAAGGTTCAGAAAGGCAGACCAAATCATAGAACCTTGGATGTTCGGGGATGAAGCAAGCAAGAAGACTTGTTTATGGCTTAAAAATCTGCCTAAACTCACTCCTACAAAGATTGTCGGGAAAGGTGAAGTGGTGGAAGGAAAGAATGGTTTTAGAATGCAGAAATGGTATTGTGATGCCTACGGACTGCCTAAAGAGGAAAGACAGAAGATAAGAAGCAAGACATTTCCGGGCATTGCGGAAGCGATAGCGGAACAATGGGGTAGTTTAAAATAAATTTTGGTAACGTGAAAACAAGTAGTAATTTCGTGATTGTCTATGACTTTGAAACCGGGGGATTGCCAAGTAAGGAAAAGAAGGCTTTTTTGGATATCCCTTTGGTTGAAATGGCTATGTCGTGTATAGACATGAAAAAGTTGGAAATAATAGACCGTGTGGAAATGATATTTCCGTATAACTACAAGGAAGGACTTGCAGGATATTCGGAGGAAGCAACGGCAGTGCATGGTATAACAAAAGAAGTCCAGGAAGAGAATGCGGTGTCATTGAAAGAGATTTACAGTACATGCAAGAAATGGTTTACCAAATACAAGAACCCACGCCAAATGTGCACTCTTGTAGGGCACAATATAGTAGGGTTCGATAATCCGTTTCTTAGAAATTTCTTTTCCTACATGAACGACGATATAGACAATTACGTAAAATACTACATAGACACGATGCAGTTTGCACACATGGCATCTTTGGAACAGATGGACTACAAACTTGGTACATGCTGCCAGATGGCAGGGATTGACCTTGTGGAAGCGCACAGGGCACAACACGATGTGGACGCGAATGCGATGTTGTTCATCTCCTATGTGAAGAAGTTAAGGGGTGAAGGCGTAGAAACGGTGGAGAAGAAAGAGAGGAGATATAGAGAGGACTTTCAATTATGTTAACGGGCGACGGAAAAGGAATACTTACAAATAACCAGCTTACATATCTATACAATGCAGTAGACAATATCATAGAGAGACTGCCGGAAAGGGCGCTTAACCAGTTGCTTGAAGGATATGGAAACGATGTTGACACCATGCTTAGGGAAATGGTGCATCAGTCGGAAAAGGCGTTGTATCTGGGACGGACGCTGGATTCAGAAAGTTTATCCTATGTGGATAACGTGAAAGCCTCTATGGATAATACGCTTAAAATATTGTCCCTTAATTACTTCATAACAACCATGTTGCCTAAATTCCGGTTAGGGTGGCGTAATATAGAGTGGTCCAATTTGACACAATTATATCCGTGGAGTTGTTATCTATGCGCCCGGGCGAGTGGCAAATCGTTTCAATGGTCTTATGCCTTCATATTGTGGCGTTTATGGTCCTACACAAGACCGACCGCCTACAGACAGGACATGGTAGACAATGCCAACAGGAAAGAGACGTGCTATATTACCAACACTTTTACACTGGCAAAGGTGCAGATAGCGAAAGTGACGGAAGAGATAGAGGCAAACGACTTGATAAAGGAAAAACTCAATCCCTATAACAAGGCTTCAATCGGAGAAACAGCCATAAAGACGGAAACCGGAAGTACGTTGCATGTGCGAGGTAAGGATTCAATGATTCGAGGTCTGCACGTGGGAGCTTGTTTGTGTGACGATATGCCGGACGAAAGCTCTCTATATTCGGACGAACAAAGGGAGAAACTGAAAGAACTTTTGAAGGGTACAATAGAGCCGATTGTGGAACCATACGGGTATTTCCTTGTAACTGGTACACCCTATTCTTCTGCACCGAATGAATTGTACCAGATATTGAAGGCAGACAAGCGTTTCTATTGTTTTGAATATCCGATATTGTTTCCGGACGGTAGACCGTTAGCGCCGGATAGATACACGTTTGAACAGATATTGGCGAAAAAGGAAGAACTCGGAACGATTGTGTTCAACCGTGAATATTTGGTGGTTCCTATCAGTGACACATCAACGATATTTCCGTATGAATATCTGATGCGTAGTATTATAGGAATGGAAACGATACGGTTTGCGTCAAGTATAGATGATTTCCCCTTCAAGCTTACAAGAGTACATATAGGCGTGGACTTTGCCGTTTCCGGTAATATCGGAGCGGACTATACGGTGTATTCGGTATGGGGGAAAGATGCAATGGATAACTACTATTTGTTGTATTATTACCGGAAACGCGGTATGTCGCATAACGAACAGGTGGATAAGATTGTACAGCTTGACCGACTTTTCCACCCCAATAAGATACGGTGTGAGGCAAACGGTTTCCAGTCCATATTGTCCGGACTGGCAAAGGAAAGAGGTCTTAAGAATATAGAACCGTTTACCACAACGGAAGGAAACAAGAAAGACCTCTATACTGGACTGCCTTCTTTGTCTGCAATGTTTGAGAGGGGGCAAATAAAATGTCCTTATGCGATAGGGGAAACAAGGCAGGCGGTTGACTTGATGTTTGGTGAATTTTCCTCTATTACGTTCAGAAGTGATAACGGGAAATTGGAGGCGGCAAGCGGTCACGATGATATAGCACTTAGTTCGTTCCTTTCCATAAATAGCTTACGAGAAGATGATAAAGAAGTAAAAGTAAGTGTAGAATTGATATAATGTTAATTATATGTTAAAATGACATACGCACTTGCGTATGTAATAATATAATCTTATCTTTGCAATGTGAGAAAGAGATAAACGAAGTCAAACAGATAAAAGATTAAGAAAAATGGAAAACGATATTAAGGTTCTCAAAGAGTTATACAAGTTCATTTGTGTTAGTGAAGGTATTAAGGCAATTGTTTTGAAGTTCTGTAAAGTTGGGAAAGGCGGTGCTTGTTGTTCATATGTGGATAACAAACCGAAATCAATCTCCATTGATTTGAATAGAATATGTATCGGTTCTGCCTATGCTTTGTGTCACGAAGTAGCACACCAGATATGTATCGCCAATGAAGGTAATGCAACGCATAACGCAAAGTTCAAGAAGATGGAAAAGGAATTGGTTAAGAAATACGTTAATTGTGCTATTGCACGGAATTTGATTTGGTAACGAAGGGAGGACAAAGTTATGATTACTGATAGAAAGAAGGCTCCAGCATGTTTAAGATACAATGTCAGCAACAATTCCGGTTCAATAAATAAGAATTTCGAGAAAAATCAGCAACAAGAAGCGTATGATTTTGCTTATTCAATGAATGAGACAGCAATAATACGAGGATATATTTTTGTAAAGCAAAAAGGGCAATGGGTGAGAAATACTATTTTTATGGACCATGTTTTTAGATAAGGAGGTTAAGGTTATGAAAAAGGATTTGATAAGAACGGCTATAGGATTTAGATGTTTTCTAACTATTGAGGAAATAGAGGTAACGGACCCTAAAGACAGGAAAGAATGTAAGATGTTTGAGGAATTGAACGGTTTCACCACTATCAAGAAAATTGCATTGAAGTATACCGATAACAAGTTGTTTCATGAGATAACAAACCGATTGATTGAACTTGACAAGGTGGGTTTGACAGAAGAAGAAAATGCAGAAAGACAAGCGTTAATTACGCTATCTCAATATTTTAGGATAAAATTTTAGCGCCTTGCATTAATTTTTAAACTAAAACATTTGCTTTTTACTTTAATATAACTATATTTGCAGTATGATAAAAACCTATAAATATAAACTGAAACCGAATGAGAACCAGAAGATTTTCTTTGAAAAGTCTTTTGGATGTACCCGGTTTGTTTATAACTGGGCTTTATCAAAAAGAATCGAAGCGTATCAGCAAGAAAAGAAACGATTGTCTTGTATTGATTTATGTAAGATGTTAACCAGTCTTAAAAAGGAACAAGACAAAATTTGGCTGAATGAGGTTTCAACTGAATGTTTGCAACAGTCTATCCGAAATATGGATAGCGCTTTTACGAGATTCTTTCGTGAAAAGAAAGGTTTCCCGAAATTCAAGTCAAAGAAAGACAACTGGAAATCTTATAAGGCAATAAATAATGTCAAGGTTGATTTTGATTCAAACAGAATTAAACTTCCCAAAATCGGCTGGGTATCATTCTACAAAAACCGGACTTTTGAAGGAAAGATAGGAACCGTAACGGTAACCAAGACAGCAACCGGGAAATATTATGTTTCCGTCCTTGTTGATGACGGGAAAGAGCTTCCTAAAAAACAGGATATAAAGTACGATACAACTGTTGGTATTGATGTCGGGATAAAGGATTTTGCCGTTCTTTCAAACGGACAAGTCTATGAGAATCCGAAATATCTTGAAAGAGCCGAACAAAGATTGAAAGTATTACAAAGAAGGTATTCAAGAAAGCAAAAAGGAAGTAACAGAAGAGAAAATGCAAGAATAAGACTTGCAAAGGCTTATGAGAAAGTAACAAATTGCCGTAAAAATTTCATACATCAAGTCACGTCAAGGATTGTCCGTGAAAACCAAACGATAATCATTGAGGATTTGAATGTAAGCGGAATGTTGAAAAATCATAACCTTGCAAAGCACATATCATCTGCAAGTTGGAACGAATTTTTCAGACAATTGCAGTACAAGTGCGAATGGAACGGAAGAAACCTTCTAAAAATCGGAAGGTTTGAACCAAGTTCTAAAATGTGCACTTGTGGATATGTGAACCATGAATTGAAATTGTCGCAGCGAGAATGGACGTGTCCCAATTGTAACCAATTGAACGATAGGGATTTGTTAGCAGCGATAAACATAAAGAGGTTCGGACTTCAAAGCCAGAACCTCATAGGAGAATCACCCGTGGTAGACGGGATTGTGGACGTGGAGTGGTCGGCAGTAGTCGGGGCGGTGAAGCGTCAATATGTATTACTTTACAATAATACATAATTACTTTTTAGAGTTAAGTTTTGATTTAACCGATTAATAACGTATATTTGTAACGGTAATATTTTGTAAAAATGGAAGATAAAATTATTAAGATTAAGGGACACGAATATAAAATGTCATTCCCTACAGTAGGACAATATTACGAGATTGAAACGCAAAAGCAGTTTTTAGGTCGTGGATATTATAATACTTTGTTAGGTAATAGAACGCAGGCGGCCGCGGATGCCTTGGATATGATAGACATTGAAGCGACGCTTACAGTAATGTTGCCGGACTTGCTGGCAGATATGAAGGTGACTTCTTTCAAACAGCTTGGTATTAAGGACTATGTAGAGGTAAGAGATATTTACAATAAGGAGGTTTTGCCTTTTATTAAGGAAGTTGAAAAAATGATGAACCCCAACCGATAAGAGTATTCGAGCGAGAATTACTATAGTTTGAAAGTTTAGTTATTCAAAGAGTATAGGGGTATAGTCTGTTACGGGTTATGCCCCTATTTTTGATTGATTTTGTATGATGGAGCGAAATAAAAAGGAGGATTTCAGAACGTTTGTAGTCAGATGGAATAACAAGTTTCCGCTTGACAGATGGTATAGAAAGAAACATAACATTGCTTTCATGTCCGAGGAACACAAGAAATGTTCTTTTTTTCAACAACTTTTCGAGTTCGAGGAAGACCGGATGTTCAAGCAGGCTTTGGAGGACGAGGAAAAGAAAGTTGAATACGTTCCGAATATCGGTGAATGGCTGAAAGATTCCTATGATGAAATGGTGGACCAGGAAACCGATACCAAGGAGATAACGCAAAGTCAGATTGAAGCTTTCCGCGAGGAAATGGCGCGGATGGCTGAATACGAGGAAAGCCAAAAGGATAAGGAATAATGGCAGAGGATAAGAGGATTAGGATAGCGGCCGACACCACACCGCTAAGACAGTTGAGAGAAGAAGCGGTTTCTTTGTACCGCGAGATAAACCAGACTTCCATGCAGAGCGCACAGGAAGCTGAGAAAAGCATTTCACAGTTACGGGAACAACTTGCATTGATGGAGGACCGTAACGAGCTGGAAAGGCTGTTGCTTGACCTTAAAAGACAGTCTGCCGCCATTGATGCAACCACAATGCAAAAACCGTCTCCTATGCCGGAAAGACCGATAAGGAGACAGCCGCCTACAGAAGAACTTCCAAGACCGGAACAGCCAACCATAGACCCCGAAACAGGGTCTATTACATGGGACGTATCGCCAAGAAGGAAAGAGGAAACCGTACAGCCGGAACCAAGACAGAAAGAGCAAAGACCGGAAATGGAAACGGATGTAGAAGAACCTTTGCCAGTCGAAGAACCGGAAGAAAGACCAGCACCGAGAAGAAGGAGAAGAAGAAAGGTCCAGGAACCCATACCGGATGTGGAGCCAACCATAGACGAGGAAACGGGTACCATGACGTGGGATTTAACACGGAGACCGGAAAGAGAACGTGTTACTCCTACTGAAAGAGGAACAGAAAGAGAAGAACCGACCACTACAAAGGAGACACAGAAAGAACTGTTAAGGGAGATAAACAGACATGTCGAGAATATAGACGAATCTGTTACGAACGTTGACAATTCCAAGAACTTTCAAGATAATAGTGAAAACAGAACGGACAACTCACGGCATACGGAGAATATAACCGAGAATGTTGTAAATATTGAAAAGAATACCCAAACAATAACGGAGAATACAACCGCTATAAGGGAAAAGGGGAATTTGGAGGTCGTTTCTGAACAACCGAACAGACCTCTATTAAGAGAAGATGATAGAATACAGAGAAGACCGGAAATAACGGATAACGGGCAGACGGAAATAAAGTTTTCGGACGAGGGGATAATACGTGCCATTACCAGACTTGGAACAATAACGGATAATGTCGGGCGTGACGTTGTTTCCGCTATTAGAGGGCTTGAAAAAGGGACGGGCGAGGAAAACCAAAGAAGCGGTATTACTCGTTACCTGGAAACTATTGCAAATTCCGTATCTGTTATAGAGGACAGTACGGAAAACATATTGGAAGAAATACAGAAAGCCGTTTCCGGTTCTGGTTTCGGAGGTGGAACGGGGACACCTGGCGGCATTGTACCACCTACCGGAAGCACGGGGGGAATAGGAGGACTAAATATATTCGGAGGAGGATTAAAAGGAATATTGGGCGGCCTGGGAGGTTTAGCGGCATTCAATACCGCCAAAAACGTATTGTCCGAGAGATATTTCAGAAACCAGGAATTCGAGGCAAGGTCGCAATATCAAGGAACCGTGGAGACTGCCGCAAATTATACACGATTGCAAGCCGCTAACCAGGCAGACGCTTATAGATGGATTCCTTTAGTTGGAGATGTGATTGCAAAAAGCATAGAGTTGCCAGCACAACTTGCAGCCGAAAAGATGATGGCAACTTTCGGGAAATATGCGGAAGGAGAAAGACGTGTTATCCCGTATGCACAAGTTATGGGTGTATCAGCCGGGGAAGCGTTTAGACAAGCCGGAAGAGAAGGTGGATATGCAGCTTCTGCACTTGGTATGGATTACGCTTCATACATGGGAAGACGTGCCGAATTGATACGTGCAGGAGGAGGACGTTTTGTAGGAGGCAATGAATATGACCCGTATGCGGTAAGGGAAACGCAGTCTGTAATGGCAGCAGAAAGGTTGTTCGGTCTGTCTCCTAATGCAGTCAATCGTTTGCAGGGTGCAATGAGGTTTGGAGACCAGGATTCCGGTACAGGGGCTTCTGCCATTATTAGGGAGTTTGAACAAGCAATGAAAAACTTGAATATCCCGTTTGAACAGATAGCCTCTACAATGGAGGAAAGTTTAGATACCTTCATAACACAGTCAGACCAGATTCTTTCAAAGCGCGGTGAATTTGATGCAAAGGAGCTTGCAGCGATGTTTAGCGGAATACGCCAGGCAACCGGACTGCAAGGAAGACAGCTTGAAAGGGTACAGCAAGCATTCACTGGACAGGGGATGTCAAAGGATGAAGTGACAAATGCAATGCTTGTACGTTCTATCCAGGAAGTTATGCCAGACAAGACTTCCTATTCGGAAATCCAGGAAGAACTGGAAAAGATACGTGCAGGAGCGGCAAACCCGAAAGTTATGGAAAACTTTTTGAACAGGCTGATAGAACGTACCGGGGGAGGTTCCGAACAGTTGCGTTTGGCAATGTCCGAAATATTTCCTAATTTGTCCTGGAATGATATTAATTCTACGATACAAAAGGACAGTGACCCGTCCAAGCTTGTAAGCAATCTGTTTGACTTGTATAAAAAATCAAGTCAAAGAATTAGAGAAACCCCTACAGAGGCTTATGATAAGGATGCAGCAAAAAGGACTGTAGGCGCAGGGGAAACGATTTTGGCAGGCGATATGAATCGCCAGATGTCGGAAGGAGCCAATATTTTAGGGGAGATTAGAGATTTGGTGAGAGAAATAAACGACAGAGGTAAAAAGGTTGCTGATATGGAGTTGGAGGTTCCGAAAGAGAAGATAATTCAGCAATCTGCCACAGGAGGAAGCGGTTTAGTCAATATGAGTACAGTAAGCGGAGGAGTGGATGCCGGACGAGCTATTTCTCAATGGTTTAAACGCGCTTTAGACGAGTGGGCAAAAAGAGTTAACGGTGTGTCGGAAGCAAATAAAGTGATACAGCAAGAACGATGAAAGTAAATATATTTAACATACAGAGTTATAAGTACAATATTCCACCTAAAACCTTTATAGAGGAGTGGCAAAAGGGATTGGGACCAGATACGCCGGAAGCAAAAAAACTGACGGTTCCGGAATTTATGGATATTGTAAACGAGGTGTCCGGAATATCAAATTTAGATGCTATATGGGCTACGTATGATGATTGGGAGAAAGAGAAGTATAAAAACGAGTATTCCAATAAGGACTTGCCATATATAAAGCCGAATACACCTCTATCTTTCACTATAAAGGATTCTCCTTTGCTTATCCAGAAGGCGGCAAAAAGTGAGATGTTTATGAAGCAACGCCCATTTTCCGCTTATTGGTCCGAAAACTTGAAAAAGCTTTTAGAAGATAAGGAGGGATATGTGCCGGATAATGTTGTTGCATTGGACGAGGAGAAGGCAGTGCGAACGAAAGTACAGCCTATAAATATAAAGGTGTGGATATATTGCAAGGCGATAAACAAGGTGGTTGATGTAAGCCAGTTTGTAAATACTTGTTCTACTGACAAGGGGTTCAAGAACGGAACGTTTTCAATCAATATAACGCCTTTTAAGGACGCTAATTTATCGAATGTGTACGGGGCAGGATATTACGATATATTCCCGGTTGTGACACCAAAAGGATATGATTACAAATCGTATCTTGAAAAGGTGGTGCAGATAAACGACATAGTGTTTATCAGATTTGAGCGTTTGAGATTGGAAGGAAGTTCGGACAGTGAAAATGCCAACGATTTGTTTGTGCCGTTGAACAAGCTTGCCAATAACGGGCCGGACTATAATGTTTGGGATATGATAGGTTTTGTAGACAGTGTAATGGAAACCTATTCTTCGGAAGACAATTCAAAGAGCACTGTTATAAGTGGTCGGGACATTACAAAGATGTTTGTAGAGGATGGAAGCTATTTTATACCGCTTGAAAACGTCAATAATACGGTGCAGAATTGGCTGGCACGACGAACAGGCGGTATATGGAACGGAAGAAATGTAATAAGTGGGGCATATCAGTTTATATGGAATTTGGGATATAAGACGATAAATGAATGTATATGGTTTATCATAAACATAATGTCTTCTATTGGGGTATGCAAGGATGATGTATTTTCTTCCTGGAAGGGAAAAAGAACAAGTGCTTATGATATACCTGGAACAAGCAGCGTTCCGGTACGTGGAATATGGCAGATTGTGAAGCTGGAAATATCCAACGAAATAATGGAAAGGATTGTGACCGATACGGGCCTTGGAAATCCGAATGGGACACTGATGGAATACATGGACAGGATTTGTCAATATCCTTTGACAGAATTTTTCTTTGACACTTATATAAACACGATAGACATTATTGTAAGACAACCCCCGTTTACGGAAAAGGCAATAAAGGATGCGTTTAAGTCGGAAAACTATATAACGATAACGCCGGACAACGTTATTTCCTATAATTTGAGTTATGACCCACGGGTTTATACCTGGTTCCAGCTACACGGACAGAATTCACAAGTTGGTGGAAAAGGCAAGCCGGGATTGGCATTTGTCCCTATTGTGTATCTGGAAGAATATGTGGAAAGATGGGGAAATAGAAAGATGGATTTCGTAGATATGTACTGTATCCGTATGATACAGAATGGAGCGGAAAACAAGAAGATATTTTCCACCTACCAAGCAACAATGTTGAACGATTTGATTTATCTTGTCGAAAGCAATATGTATGTACCTTTTACCCGGTGCGGAACGATAGAGATAAATGGAGATAGACGCATAAAGATAGGTACCTTTGTATTGAACCAAAGCACAAATGAATTTTTCTATGTGACGAACGTAACCAATACCATATCATTTAATCGTGACGGGGTGGATAGACGCACGGTTTTGCAGGTAGAAAGAGGGTTTTATGTTCCTATATTGAAAGGCAATTTGTCGGAAGCAGTAAAAAGAAATGACAACTCCGTTTCATTGCAGACAGCGAAGGCAGGATTTACACCGGATTATTTCAAGCTTGTGGATTTGTCCGGATTAAGACAAAAGGCAAAGGAAGCAGAAAGCGGAGAGATAACGAATTACGACAACCCTAAAGTTGATAAGCAACAGTTTGATTATTTTTTGAACAGAAAATTTTTTGGAGGACTTGAATAATGGCAGGAGGGAAACCGAGAATAAGTAATAATAATTTACCGTATATAACAAAGGGGTATATAATGTTGCCTACAGATGTAGGCAGAGAAAGCTACATAGATACCGTCTTTCGCACTAACTTGGTTGCCGTTATGATGGAAGGCGGAATATTCCGGAATGATGTACGTATCACAAATGAGGTGATTAACAATATATGGTTTCCGGAAGAGCCTGGAGAACTTGGAACACAAGTTGTTGTAGCAAGTGGCGAGTTTTTGAACCAACCTATAGTGATAGGAACGTTTATAGGAAATGATGAGGTTCCGGCATGGAGTGAGGACGTTGTACGTATCAAGAAACAGATAAAAGACGTTACCATGTCAATGACTGTTGACCCACGTAACAGGGAATGGAATGTAAATTTGTTTTCTTTTGAAAAACCCGTCAAGTTTAATGTGACGCTTGGAGGAAACGAGGAGAATAAGATAAGATTGCAAAGTTCGGGGGAAGCGGAAATAATCGCCTCTAAAAAGGTGAAAGTAACCGGGTACAATGAAGTTGTTGCGGAAGTGGTTAATGTGGTGGCAGATGTGGAGGAGAAAGACAAGGAAATAAGAAGATTGACAATAAACCAGGAAGAGGCTAATTTTACATGGAAAGTCCAGGACAAGATAACAACTGTAAAGGTAGACCCTAATACGGTAGATGTCAATTTCCACGACGGGAAAAGTCATATAACAATGGATGAAGGCGGTGTAGTGTTAGGCTATGACAACGACGCGGAAATGATACAGTTAACGCAGAACTTGATAAAACTCGTAACGGGACAGAAGGTAAATATAAACAATGCGAAAGAGCCTTTGACATTAGCCAATACTTTGATACAGTTGTTGAATAATGTAGAAAATCAGATAATGACGCTAAAGAACGCATGGCAAACAGCACTTGCAGGTTCGGCAGCGATGGACGGTGGAAAAGCCGGATTCGGGGCTGGTGTCGGTGCGGTATCGGCAGTAAACCCGTTACAGTTCGACGGAATAAAAAGCACTGTAACTTTTTCGGATTGATAGGAATTTCGTATTTTTGAAGAAATATTTTATACAATGGCAAACGTCGCACAATCAGCAATACAGAAAGCAGGGTCTTTGATAGAGACTGCCGGAAGAGCTATACTTGCATCTCAATTTCCTAATGATTTTGAGGTGTATCTTTGTACGCTTGAATTGGCGGATTCAAAGAACAATACGATAGATTTTTTCACGTTCCCGATTAACCCGAATGCGATAAGCAAGACGGAAGCAAAAAGGGAAAACATAAGGAATACGGCAGGGGGCGTTACGGTGTTGTCTTCTCCTACTTTTGTACCGCAGGACATAACGATAAGAGGAGATTTCGGACGAACATTTAAATTGCTTTTGTCGCTTGGTGGCGGTGCGTCAAGTCTGGCAGGAGCGGCCTATAGCCTATCAGCCGGAAAATGGAGTTTAAGCGATGTTTCGGGAAAAAGTACAAATTCTTTAAAATCAGCTTCATTTGACCCGTCTGTAAAAAATGGATATGGATGCACGAAGATATTGCAAGCCATCATATCAAAAAGTAACGGCGTGGATAAGGACGGTCTGCCATTCCGTCTTTACTTCTATAATATGGCTTTGGGTGAGAGCTATTTAGTAGTTGTGCCCCCTACAGGGTTGGTATTAAATCAGAGTTTGCAGCGCAATATGATTTGGGAATATTCGCTTACAATGACAGCGATAGCGCCTTTGGAAGCTGTAGCAGGGGAACAGAAAGCAAAAACAGCACTCACTAAAATTTGTACAGCCGCAGCAATACAGAAAGGTGTAAATGATTTGGCGGCTTCTTTAGCAACGTTGTTATAAAAGGAGGGTAAAGGATGGATGCAGTGATGGAAACGGCATACGCCAAATTTAAGAATATAACCGGGTATGACATAAAAAAGTTCTTCCAGAGTTATGTGGACTTCTGCAACAATCATTATCCCTATATAGTGGACTACTACCAGGGAGGCGAGATAAATGCACAGTCATTCTACGAACTTGACAAGATGATTGCGCAAATCAATATCGTAGAACCCATGTTCCAACTTCATGAAAATAAGTTGGACGATATTTCTATGTGGGAAATATTAGACAATTTTTCGGAAGTGGAAACAAAGATATTGACAATAAAAAATTCTGACAGATGGTTAAGAAGTGCAACGCTTGGAAGACAGAACACCCTACAGCTTGACAAGCAGCTAAGGACAGGCGAGACGTTTGAGAATGTAGCGGAAGAAATTGCAATGACGGACCCGGAGGACGACTGGACTTCTATAACCACACCACAATACATTATAGAAGAGGATTACAAGGCAGGACAAGGAAGCAATACATTTGCAGTCAACCTTCGGAATATTGGTGTAAACTATGTGGATAATGTGGTAGATACACTGGTAGGCGAGAACGTGTTAGGCAAAGACATAGATACGGAGTTTGAGTTTAAGAATGATGATTTGAAGGTGAAGAAATTTGGTACATCTATGGAGCAGGCATTAAAAATCATATTGGAAGCTTTGAAAGGTTGTATTCCGGAATTCAAGGATTACGGGTTGCCTTCTGATTTTGTGGGTCAGACAACAAATGCTATTCAATATCCGGTAATATTCAAGGCTCTTATGAACATGTTCCAAAGGGATAACCGATGGGCGAGTGCAGAGCTTTTGGATTTGGTAAAAAAAGAAGACGCGGTATTTATGAAGGTGAAGGCTACTACTGTAACGAGAGAAGATTTTGTTATTAATGTTCCTATTTAAATATATTCAAAAATGATTACAAAAACAGCGAATACGATTGCAAATTTAAAGAATTTGTGGATTGAAATGTTCTTGAACAAGACCGACCGTGTTTCAAACATTGCGGACGGTTCTGTACTTAATGGTGTTGCCTATGGTACCGCGAAGGTTGCGCAAAAAGCGATAAAGGATATTGCCATAGTGGAGGCACAGATTTTCCCGAAATCGGCAACAGGAAATTATCTTGACAAGTCGGCTGCATTGTTCGGTGTCAGTCCGAGAAAAGAAGCGCTCGGTTCCTCTACTTATGTACGTGTATTCGCTGAACCAGGCACACAGTACGAGGTAGGCACAAAGTTTATATCAAAGAATGGAGTGCAATTCATTGTAGACCAGCCGTTTACAGTTGATAAGTCGGGATATGGCTATATTAGTGTACGCAGTGTTATAACCGGGTCAGCTACGAATGTGGAGGCGAACAGTATAACCGAGGTATCACCAAGACCGTTGACACATATAGAGTGTACCAATGAATACGCGGCTATCGGTGGACGTGACTATGAGGACGATGAGACATTCAGAAACAGAATCATAAATTACAACAACAAGCTTTCCACCGATACAATGGAAGGCTGGACACAGATATTCCAGGATTTGGATTCACGCATTCTAAAGGTTATGAATGTCGGTTTGGGCGAGGATGGAAAGACACATATCTACCTTGTGACGCAAAACGGTTCTTTCTTTACGGATGATGAATTGGAAGAATTATTGACAAAAGCAACACCCTATTTCGGATTGACAGAACTTGACTTGCAAGGGAATACGCTTGGAATAGTGATTGAAAATGCAAAATGGATGTATGTAGGTGGTGAAGAGGGGGTAGATTTCCGTGTGGAATTGTCACCTAATGCAGTGATTGCGGATGTAAGAAAAAATATCCAGATTGCAATGACAAAATATCTTGATTTCCGTTTCTGGGAAGCAGGTAAAAAGGTAGAATGGGATGATTTGTTGGAAGTCGTGAAGACAGCAGAAGGCGTGAAATATGTACCAGATGAATACTTCTTTCCCTACTTTGACGAAGAGGTTCCTTTGAACATGTTGCCGCGTATCAAGGGTTTCAGAATGCGAGATTTGGAAGGAAACATCTTGTATGATTCGGGAAGTAGCCTATCCAATATCTTCTATCCGGCAGGGGAAAGCGATATATATAAGGGGTCACAATCGGTTATAGCGTCACAGAAATACTTGTGTTCGTTTACCGTAACCAATACCAAGAATGTAGCCGTACCGGGTGCATATATAACAATAGGAAACAAGGTAATCATTACGGACAGTAACGGTACGGCAAACATTCTTCTCGAAAACGGGGAGTATGAATACATCCTTTCAAAAACGAACTGGACTCAAAAGAAGGGTGAGTTTGTGGTTTTAAACAACCCTATATACATAAATATAAACGATTTTGTTGCAACACCCTATCCGGTAACGTTTACTGTATATGAAGGAGAAGCACCGTTACAAGGCGTTACGGTAAAGACAAGTGTTTACACATCTGAAACAGGAGAGGACGGAACAGCGACAATAAGTCTCGAACCTGGTACATACGAATACACCTTAGAGAAGGCAGGTTTTCAAACTATAGAGAGTGTTTTTACAGTAGAAAACCAGCCAGTAGAGGTATTCCAAAGAATGTTTCTTACAACCAAGGAAGTTAATTTTGCTGTAATAGACAGAAATAGAAATATTTATGTTCCGGAAGCCGATATTATCATAAAGGATATTACAGAGACAACAGACAAGGAAGGGCAGGCAACAATCGGATTGCAGACAGGAAGGTATGAAATGAAGGTAGTAAAAAAGGACTACCAAGAACTCAACAAAGAGATTGAGGTAACGGCAGAAGACCCTAATTGTATACTTGTCGAAATGACCGCGATTCCGTATGCCATAAAGTTTACTGTATTGGATGCGGCAACACAAATGGTGTTGGAAGGAGCGACAATAAAAATCAACGAATCGACATATCTAACAGATTCGGAAGGTGTGGCGATTGTCAGTCTTCCTAATGGAACATACGAATATACCGCTTTCAAGTCCGGCTATATGTCGGTCAATGACTTCGTTGTTGTGGATGGTACGGAGGTATCAAAAATAATTGAACTTGAACAGGCATTCTATACATTCAGACTGACAGTTAGAGACATAGAGAACGGTAACTATATACAAGGTGCGGAAATCCAGATTAACGGAGAAACGCATATAACGAACGTCAATGGTGTATCGAGTATAACGTTACTCAATGGCAATTATGAATATACGGTAACGCATAGAAATTACAAGAGATATACCGGAACGGTGACTATTAAGGACCAGGATGTACCCGAAACAATCTTTTTAGAGTTGAGGGACACGGTAATAACATACACTGCGACAGACGCAATAACAAAAGACTCTATTTCTGGAGTATATATCGAATTGATAAACAAGGGTACGGGAATAAAGGTGGATTCCGGCTATACGAACGATATAGGCGTGTTGTTGCTTGGAGCAGAGGCAGGGGAATATACTTGGAACGCTTCGCATA
>ERZ832522.2670-NODE-2670-length-21170-cov-13.370874_pt1 | contig 21170 bp, 24 predicted proteins | sample MGYA00519951_ERZ832522 | MGnify/ENA primary metagenome ERZ832522 (study PRJEB31850, sample SAMEA3708728) | human gut metagenome | biome: human gut; feature: human-associated habitat; material: faeces | place: China | collected 2014 ... | reverse complement strand
GCGACTTTCTCTTTGGTATCATTTTCTAGGACTTCACTTAACTTAAAATCAAAAGGGTTCTTCCTTACACAATCGTCTTGTATGGCGATATAGAATGACGCTTTTAACGAGCGTTTATGGTTGTTAATGGTGTTATAGGAAAAGCCTTTGTCTTTCATGCGTAACGCCCATTCTTTAGCGTCAGAGGGTTTTATCGTATCAATGCTCCTAGCACCTAACTTGTCCTCTTTCAATAACCGCATGAGTTGTTCCCGTTGTTTCTGTGTGCTTTTCTTCACATTTGCCCTCTGTGCGTTCTGTTTGGCGTAGAGTTGGCAAAGCGTCATTTTCTTGCCTGTGCTGTCGATACCGTCCTCAATATCCCGTCTTATCTGCTGTTCCAGTTCACGAAGTGAGGGTTTTTCCCGTTTTCCCTTTGGTGTCGGGTCTGTGGGTGTCAATCTCCAAGCATACACATATTTTGTGTTTCCAAATGCGTCTACATATTTATATAAGTATTTTCCGTCTGTTCGTTGGCTCTCTCCAGTATGCAGGATACGTCCTTTGCTATCCCGTCTTTTTTCTTTCATGGTGTCTGCTCCTTTCCTTGTTGGAAAGAGCCTTGATATGACTTGTGTTCATCATAACACATACAAGGCTCATTTGCATTAGATTGCGTCCAATTTATCAATAACCTGTTCAAACTGTCGGCGTTTAATCTGTATGCGGTTGCCATTCATAATGAGCCAGCCAGCGTCCTTGTTTTCCTCTGCCAAGCGTCTTAACTTGTTTTCTCCGATACGGAAATACTTTGACGCTTCTTCAATGGTAAGGGTATATTTTTCCCATACGGGAATATCCTGTGCATTACTCATAAAACACCCCCTCACTTTCGATTACATCTGCTATATCCGTACACATCTGTTCTACAAGCATTTCCTGTTTTTCGGAAAGGTGGGTACATTCATCAATCATTTTCATGTAGTTTGAGCCTGTCAGCCTGTCGATTTCCTCTATCATCACGATTGACGGCATGACCTGTCTTTCCAGCCATTGCAGAGTGCGTTCCATATTGACAGGTACGGGGTTCATTTCAAAAGGTAAACTGTCATGGGAAATGAATATCTCCCACAGCGGATAATCGGGAAATTGCACAAAATCAGTAATAAGGTAAAACACCAACCCATGAGGGTTATATGTCAATAACAATTCCTCAACTGCCTGTACTGCCTTTTTATCACGCAGACGAATTTCAAAACGGTTGATAATATCCGTATGTTTCTTTTTGGTTGCCTGTTCCTTTTGTTTTTCATACAGGCAGAAATATTTTGTGCTTGCCTTTGAGCCGATATAAAGGGTACTTGCTAAATTACGGTTTTTTCCGCTTAGTTTTCCACCTTGTACATTTTCATAGTTTTTACAGCGACAATCCGCACCGCCATTTTTGTATTTTTCAGACAAAACGGGAATATCCAGCAGACCGCACATATCATTGATTGCCAAGTCAAAACGTCGGATAACACCGCCACAGTCAAGACAGCGGTTTAAAAATGAATACCAATCCCTGTTCTGTGCCTGTAAGACATATTCCATGTTGCGTGAGCCTGCTCCTTTTAATTCCAAGAATACGCCCATGTGTTCATCATCAGAAGCCATGACCTTGATTTCCCCGTAGGCATAATGCTCCTTATAGCCATAATACCCATAGTCATAATGGATAAAATAGTCCGCTTTCATGCCAAGCACCTTTCGGATAACTTCTAATGCGTCAGTCGTTGGAAAACGGACAGACAGATAATCAACGAGCAGATAAAAAGGCTTATCACAGACATAGTAATTCAGACAACGCAGGATAATGTTCTGTGTTTCTTTACTTGCGTTGGCTTTTCCGTTCTCAAAGCGGTTGATACTATATCTTGATACATGGGTAAGACTTGCAAGTTCTCCTTGTGAAAGACCGCTTGCAAGACGTTTGTTCTTCATTTCAAGTGCAAATTCTAAATTGTTCATTGTATTCCTCCAATCCCACAATAGCCTTGAAATACCTGTAAACCACTATTCAAAAGAATGTGAAGTTACTATCTTCTTAAAACTTCTCATTACTACTCACAGGTTTGGGGTTGTATGGTTTTTGACTTGTCTTTTGTGAAATAGTGCCCCCCTGTTAGATAACGGGGGCACAGTCAAGGCTCGCAGGCTCGCCAGCCGACAAAGCATTTCTTCCCCTTGACACAAGGTGTCATGGCGGTAAGCCTGAGAGGCTTCCGCCACCGTGTCAGAAATACTTTGTCAGCAAGTTCTGTTTTGCCTTTTCTAACAAGTTCCATTTCAACCGATATTCATATCTACGGATTTAATCAGATAGGTATTTCTTTTTGAATGTTTTTATATTTCATTCTATTGTGCTTATTCGATTACAAGAACATAGTAATTCTTATATGCTTATTTGTCAATATCTTTTTTTGCCTTTACAAATCATATTAAGCATGATAGACTTATAATAGCGAAGATATAACGAGATATGGAGGGTTATGCAATGAAAATAAGCCATTTAGGAAATAATATACAGACCATAAGAAAATTTAGAGGAATGAAACAACAGGAGCTTGCGGACAAAATCGGTATCAATATGCAGAGCCTTTCCAAGATTGAAAGAGGATTGAATTATCCTGCTTATGAAACGCTGGAAAAGATAATGGAAGTGCTGGACGTAACACCCAATGAATTGTTGTCGGGAGAATGGAAATATATTAACCAATCCGAAAAAGAAATCTGCCAGTTTTTAAGAGCAGAGGAACGTTTAAACGCAGAATTGAAGCATGGACATTATGATAACTTCTTTGACAGCGAGGAAGAATGGCTGGACTATGAATTAGAAAAGTTACGGGAATACATTGCCGACTACATCAACGGAAAGAGCATTGTAGCGTCCGACCTTTACCCAATCAAAGAATTTATCCAGCATTTGAAATTTCAAAAACTGTTAGACCGTTATGATGATTTATACAGCATGGATATGTTTGGCGAAAGCATAGAGGGACATAAGTATAAGACACCTTATCAAGTTGTGAAAATGATAAATCCAAATTCAAAAGAAGATATGGAACTGTTACGAGAAGTATTAAGGAATAACCATTTTGATGATGAGGACGAGTAATCTTTTTCCTCTTGCAAGAAGATACAGAAAACAAAAAGCCCAGTAAAGAGTGCAAAGCACCACCAATGGTGGCAAGCTCTTGACAGGGCTTTTTCGTTTCTGTGGTTGGTAATCAAGAGGAAGAAAGGGATAAAACCTAATTTATGATAAATCAGACAACACAACTAGCAAGTTTGAGCTTTGTGCTACATATGCCATAAACTAACACACAAGAATTGATAGATACCAGCCCACTATGGGGATTATCTCTATTCCGAACTTATCAATCCTTTGTTTACTATGGACGGTGATACGGTCAAAGTATCCGTATCTGTAAAATATCTCGACCAGAAAACAAAGGCTGCACAAATTTCACAATTTGATTTGAAACTCCAAAAAACAGGTGGTAATTGGAAAATTGTGGGTTAAATTCTGAATAAGCCAATAACTAGGAATTTGAGATTTCTTAATTATTGGCTTTATTTAATTGAAAACTACTTAAATATAATTTAGGTTGACATTCCTGTTACTTCTGTATATACTGTACTTGTATTAAACAATACAGTTAGGGGTGATGTTTTGTATATCGTATTATCAAATAGTTCTGATTTACCAATTTATGAACAGATAAAAGAACAAGTAAAAACTCAAATATTATCTGGGGAACTTTCAGAAAATGAAATGTTACCCTCTTTACGACAATTAGCAAAAGATTTAAAAATAAGTGTATTAACCACGACAAGAGCTTATAACGAATTAGAAGAAGAAGGCTTTATTACAAGCAGACAGGGTAAAGGATTTTTTGTTATGCCGAGAGGTTCTGATTTATTGCGTGAACAACTGATTAAAGATGTAGAAACTAATTTAAACAACGCAATACTATCTGCACAGAGAGCTTCTATGACAGATGACGAATTAGTACAACTTTTAAAACTATTATTGGAGGTATCAGATGAATAATAATGTATATTTAAAACTGGAGAATGTTAAAAAATCCCTTGCTAATTTTGAATTGGATAATGTATCTTTCTCCCTGCCAAAAGGCTACATTATGGGGCTTATTGGTTCAAATGGTGCTGGAAAAACCACCACAATTAAACTCATTTTGAATATGTTAGATATTGAAAATGGAAATATCGAGGTACTGGGAAAAGACTATAAAGAAAATGAAAAAGAGATTAAGCAAAATATCGGTGTTGTTTTTGATAGCAATTTTTTTGTTGATACATGGACTATTAAAGAAACTGAACAAGCATTGTCTGTTTTTTACCATGAATGGAATAATGAAAAATTCCGTTTAATACTAAAACGCTTTGGCTTACCTTTGTCAAAAAAAATCAATGAGTTATCTCGAGGCATGCAGATGAAACTTATGCTTGCATGTGCATTTTCTCATAATGCAAAGCTCCTTATTTTAGACGAACCTACTAGTGGCTTAGACCCTGCAACAAGAAATGAATTTTTAGAAATATTACAAGAATTTATTCAAGATGGCGAAAAAAGTGTTCTTTTTTCGACGCATATAACTACTGACTTGGAGCGTATTACTGATTATATAACTTATTTAGAAAACGGGCGTGTCATTTATACAGGTGATATGGACGGACTTATGCAAAAATATTATCTTATTAAGGGAGAACCAGCAAAATTAACTAATGAGTTAAAAAAAGACATTCTAGGTATTCGGTCAACAACTATAGGTTTTGAAGGACTTGTGGAAACTAAGCTGGCACATAAATATAAAGGATATATTTTAGATGTTCCGACAATAGACGATATAATCATTTGCATGAGCAAGGAGGGGAAAAAATGAATTATTCTTTGAAAATGGCTCGATTAGATTATTTTACTTGTAAGCCAAATATTATTTCGTATTTTACGCTAATTCCTGTAACTATTATATTTTCTTTTATGAGTACATCATCTATTTTTATTTTCAATTTTACTGCTGCTTGGTTTATTGCATTAATGTCAACAAATATTTTTGTTGTTCAGGAAAAAAACGAATTAGAAAGACTATATGCTTCATTATCTCTTACTACACAAAATATTGTAGCAGGAAGATATATTTACACATACGCTACTTTTTTATTGGCATATATATTTACAACACTCGTAGGAGTAATTTCAATTATTTTAAAACATGAAAGTGTGAATGGTTTAGATATAATTACAAGTTTTAGCCTTTCTTTATTTACATTTACTGCGATAATAGCCATACAACTACCTTTATATTTTAGATATGGATATTCAAAGGCAAAAATTTATTGTTTAATTCCATTTGTGCTTGTAATGCTGTTCGTAATGCTTCCTTCATTTATTGGCTCATTAGCTAACATTATTTCGTTCGCAATGGAACATGATATTTTCATAAATATATTACCCATTTTAATTAGTTTATTTATTCTGGGTGTTTCATATTGCTTTTCAATAAGAGGGTATAAAAAACGAAAATGAAAAAGATAGTATGATTTACTAAAGTCTAATATTAGTTACAAACCCTATATCCCTCTAAAATAATTTGTTAGAGATGAGCAAAACACATTGATCCAAAAGTAGAACTTGGCAGTTAGCTCCCATAAAGTTTGAGGTTGCGATTTTATGGCATAGCAAAGCTAACGTAAGTCCAAAACTTACGAAATCATAAGACTATGAGAATTTTTTAATCAAGCAATTCGTTTTATTGTTTTTAGTTTGCGATAAGACTGACCAGAATGGCTAGTGATTGCGGCAACGGCAACTGCTAGTAAACTGATATGGGCAAGTGTGTTTAAGTTTGTAACAGATGCTTTATTTCTTACCCACATCCGCTCTTGACCAGTATTTTTAAAACGCGAATTATAGCGTTCACATTCTGTGCGGAGTGAATAATTACTTTTAAAATATTTGCTGTCCCTATCAATGGAAAGTCTTAAATCATCAGGAATGGTGAGATATTTCGTACAGCCACGATGCTTTTTACCATTATAGAAATTTTTGTGGTGGCATGGGCAAAGGGTATCTTTACTTGATTTTAGAGGACAACAAAACTTTTGACGGGTACGACCACAATCGGAAAACTTACCATCCTTCCACATGGCAAGCCCTGCTTCACAAATGGGATTCCCTTGAGGAAGAAGTTTCGGATTTTTGGTATTACGTTTGTTTAATGGAATGATACATTCTCCATTGTAAAGTTCCTTAACCTGATTGTAGATATTTTTGACATCGTAACCTTTGTCGGCAAGGAATATGCAGTCCGTTATTGGTTGAAAGGAATGGGTAGCAGCAAGGATATCTAAAGCGACGGTAGCATCATGAACTTCCGCGGTTGTGGTCATTTCATAAATAGGAAGACCTGAAATACAGTCTACAAGGACATGATTTTTATAGCCCCAATAAAATTCATATTTTTTCTCATTCGTTTGATTGGATGCAGTGTGGACGCCGAGTCTACAATCTGAATCCGCCCTTGGTTGATTTCCGGGCTTAAACTTATTTGAGAGAAAAGATTTCGGATTATTCTGTGAAGTATTTGCAGAGACAGGAGTTGAATCTAAGCCAATAAAAGAAGTGTCTACAATACCTTCTTTAGAAAGGAATAGCACCTGAGTTTTCATGATTTTAGAGAGAACTTTGTTATCAAAATTTTTCAAGAAGCGATCAAAAGTCCAATAAGAAGGAAGTGGACGAGAAATATCAAAGCCACAAAAATGCGCAATCAGAAGATTATTGTGAAGATAATCGACAAGATCGGAAATCATGGAGAAACCTTCGCATTTCATGACAATAAAGGAACAAATCATAGCGTGATTTGAAAAGCCTTTCCTTCCTGTCTTGGGGAATTCCGGAACAAAGGATAAATCAAGATTCAGAAAAAGAGAATCATAAAACTTTGCAACTGGTTGTGAAGTGAAAAGACGAATGTCTTTCAAAATTTCTTGACGATAGATAACAATCAGCTCCTTTCGGTGAATTGATTTTGACAACTTAATTATACCATTTGGAGCTGATTGTTACTATAAATTTGGAGTGATAAAAGAGGTTGCCATGCCTCGCAAACCCGCATAAATACTGAATGTGTGGAGTTTTGCTCATGGCTATAATTTGTAATAAGGGAGGTGAGTTTTCTTGAAAGAAAACCAATTATGGGTGTTATGTCCTATTTGCAATAATAAGACAAGAATAAAAATCCGCAAAGACACACAACTAATACATTTTCCATTGTTCTGTCCGAAATGCAAAAATGAAAGTTTAGTTAATATAAAAAATGGAGTTATTACAGTTATCAAAGAGCCAGACGCTAAGGTGCAGAGCCGATAATTTGTAGGTTATATCAGCCTACGGATTATCGGCTATTTTTATTGATTGCTCCACACATTGTATGATCTGCAAGCAATAAAAAATGGAGGATTTATTCTTCCTCCACTTTCTTAGATTTAAGGATACCGTCGGCGACGCTCTCTATGATGATTAAATCTTTATCGTCAAATGTATCAAGTTGTTTATCCAACTGTCTGCGTCTGGTGCTTTTTGACAAGCCACTGGCAGGCAGGAAAAATTCATCAACAGATACATTGAGTAACGATACAAGGTCATAGAACACTTGTAAACTTGGGTGCTGCCCTTTATTTTCAATATTGGTTAGATAGCGTGGGTCGATTTCAATTATTGCTCCCACTTGTTCACGGGTCAGACCTTGTTTTATTCTTGCTGCTTTAATAGCAAGTCCAAAGGCTCTGAAATCGTACTTATCTTCTCTTTTACGCATAGTAAATCACCTCAATACATTTTACTGTTCCTAAAGGACAAGTAACAGGTATTGAAAAACGTATTACAAGGTTCATCAGTTCCCATTATAGTTATATAACAAATTTATATGCTGCTTTGCGGTAAAGAAAAAAACCGTTGTTGGCAGTATCGCTTTTTTGCGGCATTTTGAATAAGACGACGGTTACACAGCCGCCGTTTTATTTTTTTACCCCTAACGGTGCATACAAACACTAGGTTGTTTTGTTTCAGCGGCTTTAGGAGGTAAGCCACATGAAAAAATTATATCTTCGTCCTCCTGTGACGTTTGGTATATTCTCAAAAAAATCCATCTAAATGTTGCGTCTCAAATCGCTCTTGAATGTGGTTTTTCACATCATGCAACAGGAATAATTTATAAAGCACAAGATCAGTACATCAGTATTGCCCTTGTGCTTTTTTGGTGTAGAAAACTTTTTGAAAAAGTTTTCTCTATTGGGTATCAAATCACACCCCCACTGGCGAGTGTTAGTGCGAAAAGAGGTAGAAGCCTTTTCGCTTTAGCAACTATCCGCTGGAAAGGAGGTGAGATTATGAAACCATCTTCTTTCGAGCATATCGTTAGAATACAGTTTAATGCTTTGATGATGACTGTTATTAAATGCACAGTAAAAAGCAGAAACAGACAGTTTGTAAGACGTTCCAAACGTGAAATTTTATTCTGTGAATTATCAGATACCAAATTATCAGAGCGGGGAACAATAGATAACTATTCCTGTGATTGCATTTCTTTTAAAGTCTTGAATTATACAATCCAAGTATCAAATGAGAAATTTGCTGTTGCTTTATATAAGTTATCGAGTAAGGAGCGTGATGTAATTCTATTACGCTATTTCCAAAGCATGAGCGACCAAGAAATCGCAGAATTATACCATGTATCACGTTCTGCTATTTATCGCAGAAGAAGTAATGGATTGAAGAAATTAAAAATAGTATTGAAAGAAAGGAATTGAACCAATGAAAAAAGAATATGGCTACCCTACATTAAAAGTAATATGTCAAGCGTCTGCTGGAAGCGAAACTGCCATAAGAGAGATTTTGAAATTTTATGACGCTTATATTTGCAAGTTATGCTTGCGTCCGTTTTACCACTCTGAAAGTGGTAAAATCACTATGCAGGTTGATGAAGAACTAAAAGGTCAAATTCATACAGAAATGATGAAAGCAATCTTGAAATTTGAAATCAGAGTGAAGTAATCATATTACATGAATGAAAAACGGGAGATACACAGATGTTTGTGCTATCTCCCATGTTATTTTTTGTGTCATATCAAGGCTCATTCAATCGTGGTAAATTCGTGGTAAAATGAGTGTTTTTCTATACTTCAAAATGTTTGAAAGTATAGTGTTCATGCGGATAATCAAAAATCGGATATAAAATTTTGTATAATATGTAAGAAAAATGTAGAAAAAACAAAAGAGAGGAACTACTTATGGATCAGAGCAGGGAGAATATAATCGAAGATTCTCAGGACGAAATTGATATTGGCGAACTGCTTCGTTATCTGAAAACGAAATGGATTGTGATTGTGGCAGTGTTTTTGATCGGCGTGATTGGAGCCGGCGTTGGGACAAAGTGTCTGATCACACCTAAGTACACAGCAGTATCCAAACTTTATGTTGTGTCTGCTTCAGGGAAGAACATTGTCAATCTGGATGATTTAAGACTTGGTACAACCTTATCATCGGACTATACAGAGCTTTTGAAGACCAGACCGATCTGCAACGAGATCATCAGTGACCTGGGACTGGATTATACGGTCGGCCAGCTGAAAAGCATGATTTCGATCGTTCCGATCGAAGATACCAGACTGCTGACAGTCAGCGTGGTAAGTGCAGATCCGGAAGAAGCAAAAAACATTGCCAATACTCTGGCAGACAAGGCAGTTACATATCTTCCGAAGCTGATGGGTATCTCAGCCCCGAATATTGCAGAAGAAGCGATCACCCCGGCAGTACCGTCTTCCCCGAGCACAAAGAAAAACGTAGCTCTTGGAGGCATTCTGGCACTGGCACTGATCGTTGGGATCTATACCGTACGTTTCCTGATGGATGATACCGTCAAGACAGCAGAAGATGTAGAAAAGATTATCGGAGTTATGCCGCTTACTGTTATCCTGGAATATCAGGATAAGGACAAGAAAAAACAGGGAAGACATCGGAGGAAGTAGGTTATGAATAAAGTACAGATCAATAATATGCCGACGCTTACCTATTCTACAGAAGAAGCGATCAACCGATTGAGAGTAAACTTAAACTTTCAGGCAAAAGATGTGAAGAAGATCATGGTGATCAGCAGTACCGAGAATGAAGGCAAAAGCTTTGTGGCATTTCATACCTGGAAACAGATGGCAGAATCCGGTATCCACACATTGCTTCTGGATACGGATCTGAGAAAGTCTGTTATGGCAGAAAAATACCAGATGGAGGCAGAAAACGGCAAAAAGCTCATTGGTACATCCCATGTGCTTTCCAAAGATATGCCGTTAAAAGATGCTGTATGGCACACGATTATGCCGCAGGGGGATATTTTACCAAACGTAGAAAACCTGGTAAACCCGGCAATGCTCTTAGAGAGCGAGACATTCCACCGTCTTCTGAATGAGGCGTCCGAAGAATATCGTTATATTTTCATTGATGCACCGCCTCTTGATCTGGTATCCGACGGAGAAAAGATAGGTTCCCTGTGTGATGGGGCGATTCTTGTTGTAGCAAGCGGCAAGGTGTCACGTGGCATGGTTCAGAATTCCATCCATCAGCTGGAGAGAGCCGGCTGTCCGTTGCTCGGCATTGTACTGAACCGTGTGGAAGATCAGCGAAAGAAAAATTATTACCAGAAATATGGTTACTACGCAAGTGAAAAAGGAAAGAAAAAATAAATCCGGGTATTTCAGCGGCTATCAGGGCTTGCTGATTTACTGCATGGCATCTTTCTTACCATGCAATATATTTTTTATAAAAGGAGAAAGGAGGGAAAACAACATGAAAAAAGTACTGAAGAAGGTTATGGCCTTGACTCTGGCAGCAGTATTGACGATCGGTACAGCTGTTACATCTTCGGCAGCAGTATCAAGCCCGACAACAGGTAAGAAGCCAGTCAACCAGATTGCAGACACAGACAGTAAAGGTAATAACACTAAGACCCCTGTTTATACGGTAAAGACCTATGAAACAGGCAGAGCACGTATTATCGGAGCTGCAACAATCAAGAAAAATGTGACTGTTCCGAACTATGTAAAAGTAAACGGCGTGAAGTACAGAGTTACCAGTATTGGTGCAAAGTCTCTGAAAAACTGGAAATCTGTAAAAAAGATTACACTTTCCAAGAATATCAAGACGGTTCACAATCAGTCTTTCAAGAGCTGTAAGTCTCTGAAAACAATCGTTGTGAAAAATACAAAGAATATCTGGTTCTCACCGGATACGTTCAAAGGAAGCAACACAAAGAAAATGACCGTTAAGTTCAGCAAAAAAATGTCTAAGAAAACTTATGCAAAAATGCAGAAGAGATTAAGAAAGATTGGATTTAAGGGTAAGATCACCAGAGGCTAGTTCTGGATGGGCAGCTGCAACAGCTGCGAAGGAAAGGCACTATGCTTGTTAAGCAATACATTATAAGTATAGTGCTTTTGCTTTACAGTTGTGAAAAAAAACGATGTAGCACGGGGGCAATTTGCAAAAACGGGATGCACATTTGAAAATAAAGGGTGCATGGGGATAAATAAAAGATAAGAAAGAGAGCAGTTTTATGTATAGAAAAGATTCAGAAGGCTGGTTGAAACATGCAGATTTTATTGTATTGGATCTTCTGTGCCTGCAAATCTCATTTATTCTGGCATATGTCCTGAGCGGATATGGCTGGAATCCATATCATATTATGCTATACCGAAATATGTCTATATTTCTTGAACTGGCAGATTTACTGGTGATTTTCTGTTATGACACAATGAAAGGCGTACTGAAAAAAGGCTACTATCGGGATTTTGTGGTGACACTTAAACATTCCATCATGGTTGGAGGACTGGCAATTTTATATCTGTTTCTGCTTCAGCAGGGTGGAGATTATTCGAGACTGGCATTATTCCTTACTATTTTATTGTATACAGGGATCACCTATCTTGTGCGAGAACTCAGGAAGAAATCTCTGAAAAAACAGATGCAGAACGGAGGAGAGAGGTCTTTACTGATCATAACATCAGGAGAAGTGGCAAGACGAGTCGTTGATAATATGAAAGAAAACAATTATGCACGCTTTCGGATTGCAGGCGTATCTGTGATCGATGAAGACTGGATTGGAAGAAAGGTCGAAGATATTCCGGTTGTTGCAAACGAAGAGACCACTCCGAAGTATGTCTGCAAAGAATGGATCGATGAAGTCCTGATCGTGATTTCAGACGATATCCCATATCCGACTGAACTGATCAGAAAACTGAGCGAAACCGGAGTAACGATCCATCTGAACCTTACGAAAATCACCAATATTCCGGGAAAGAAGCAGTTCGTGGAGAAAGTTGGCGTGTATACCGTTCTTACGACAAGCATCAACTACGCATCTGCATTTCAGCTGGCACTTAAAAGAATGATGGATATTGCAGGAGGACTGGTCGGATGTATCCTTACTGGACTGATCTTCCTGGTCGTGGGTCCAATGATCTATATCGCATCGCCGGGACCGATCTTCTTTTCACAGGAACGTGTCGGCAAGAATGGCAGAAAGTTTAAAATTTATAAATTCCGCAGTATGTACATGGATGCAGAAGAGCGAAAAGCAGAATTAATGGACGAAAACAAACTTGGTGACGGCAAAATGTTCAAGATGGATTTCGATCCGCGTGTGATCGGAAACAAAGTTCTTCCGGATGGCACACACAAAACAGGAATCGGAGATTTCATCCGCCGGACAAGCCTGGATGAATTCCCACAGTTCTTTAACGTGTTAAAGGGCGACATGTCGATCGTCGGCACAAGGCCGCCGCTGATTTCCGAAACCAATCTCTATGAGTTGCACCACAGAGTCCGACTGGCAATCAAACCGGGCATCACCGGCATGTGGCAGGTGAGCGGTCGCAGTGATATCACAGATTTCGAAGAAGTAGTACGGCTGGATAAAGAATACATCAGCAACTGGAATATCGGGCTGGATATCAAGATCCTGCTGAAGACGGTGCTGGTAGTGTTTAAAAGAGATGGGTCGATGTAAACGATTTTGATTACAATAATAATCAATGAAAGTGAGTGGATGTAAATGAAAGTTTGTTTGGTAGGATCTTCAGGTGGACATTTGGCACATTTCATTTAGGCAGTATTTTTTAAAAGTAGCAGAGTAAAAGAGGTAAAATATGATTTTTGTTACAGTAGGGACACATGAGTAGCCATTTAATAGATTAGTGGAATATGTGGAGCAATTAAAAAAAGAAAAACTACGATAACTAAAGGGTTTTGACGGCTTGAGTTGTCCTTCAAATGTTTTATTTGTTGAAAAACTGCAAGAAGCGGAAAATCCTGGGGGTTATATGTAGGAGGCTTTTGGAAGCTCTGTTTTGACCCACAAAAGGAGCAACAAATAAAATAGGAGGATAACACAAGCCTACGGTAGATTGAGATAAGCAGTCTGTTGTGTGCTTATTGCTGTTTTATAAAGAGAAAAGTGAGGAGAATAAAAATATGAAAAATTATAAAATCGCCGTAGCAGGCACTGGATACGTCGGCCTTTCCCTTAGCGTTCTGTTAGCACAGCATAATCAAGTGATGGCTGTTGACATTGTGCAAGCGAAAGTGGATATGATTAACAATCATAAATCTCCAATTCAAGATGATTATATTGAGAAGTATCTTGCAGAGAAAGAACTGAACTTGACCGCAACGCTGGATGCAAAGGCTGCATACTCGGATGCGGACTTTGTTATAATAGCTGCTCCCACGAACTACGATAGCCACACCCAGCACTTTGACACATCTGCAGTTGAAGCTGTGATCAAGCTGGTTATGGAATATAACCCGAACGCCATCATGGTCATTAAGTCCACCATTCCGGTGGGATACACCGCATCCGTGCGTGAGAAGTTCAACAGCAAGAACATCATCTTCAGCCCGGAGTTCTTGCGTGAGTCCAAGGCTCTGTATGACAACCTGTATCCGAGCCGTATCATTGTTGGCACTGACCTGAACGATGGGTGTTTGGTCGAGGCAGCTCATGAGTTTGCTGGTCTGCTGCAGGACGGTGCAATTAAAGAGAACATCGACACGCTGTTTATGGGCTTCACTGAGGCAGAGGCTGTTAAATTATTTGCCAATACATATCTGGCTCTGCGTGTGGCTTACTTCAATGAACTGGACACCTATGCGGAGAGCAAAGGACTGAATACCCAACAGATTATCAACGGTGTTTGCCCTGATCCTCGTATTGGTAGCCACTACAACAATCCTAGCTTTGGATATGGTGGGTATTGCCTACCTAAGGACACTAAACAGCTGCTGGCAAATTATGCCGATGTGCCAGAGAATCTGATTGAAGCAATTGTGGAGAGTAACCGTACTCGTAAGGATTTCATTGCAGATCGTGTTCTGAAACTGGCTGGATATTACGGCTATGATGATGACAATGAATATGATGAGAAGCATGAAAAGACTGTGACCATCGGTGTCTACCGTCTGACCATGAAGTCGAATTCTGACAACTTCCGTCAGAGTTCTATTCAGGGCGTTATGAAACGAATTAAGGCTAAGGGCACTTCTGTCATTATCTATGAGCCTACTTTGAAGGATGGCGATACGTTCTTTGGTAGCCTTGTAGTCAATGATTTGACTAAATTTAAAGAATTGAGTAACGCAATCATCGCAAACCGCTATGACAAGTGTTTGGATGATGTGAAAGAAAAAGTATATACGAGAGATATTTTTCAGCGAGATTAACAAGTGTGGGTTGGTAGAAAAATGGAAGAAAAGAAAAACATCAAAATATGCTTTGCGGCTTCATCTGGTGGACATTATGAGCAGCTCATGATGTTAAAACCTTTGATGGAAAAATATAATAGTTTTGTAATTACTGAAAAAACAGACTATAGTGCGGAGTCAAAAGGTGAAAAGACATATTACATGAAACAGGTCAATCGTCGAGAGAAGGATTTTATATGGAAGATGATTCAAAATGCTTGGAAATCGATTGTAATTTATAAAATAGAGAAGCCTGATGTAGTTATCTGTACAGGTGTTCTTGCGATGATACCAATTTGTTTGATTTCTAAACTTATGGGCAAGAAACTGATTTACATAGAATCCTTTGCAAAAGTTACTTCTCCGACAGAAACAGGAAAACTGCTTTATAAATTTGCAGATCAGTTTTATGTTCAGTGGAAACCAATGCTAAAGTGTTATCCTAAAGCGATTTATTTAGGAGGTATATATTAGTGAAAAGAGTCTTTATCACATTAGGATCCCAAAAATTTCAATTTAATCGATTATTAAAAGCTGTGGATGAACTTTGCGAAAATAAAGAAGAAAAGGAAAGAGAGATTTTTGCACAGATTGGTTATAGTACTTACAAACCTAAACATTTTGAATACAAAAATTTTCTTAATAGAGACGAATTTTTAGAAAAGATGAGCAAAGCAGATATTGTTATTACACATGGTGGTACAGGTGCAATCATAAGTGCAGTAAAAATGAAAAAAAAAGTTATTGCTGTTCCTAGATTATCAGAATATGGTGAGCATGTTGATGATCATCAATTGCAGTTAATAAAGCAGTTTAGTGATTTAAATTTAATTTATTCATGTGAAGATGTTTCTAAATTAAATATAGCATTAGAAATAGTTGAAAATACAGAATATAGAAACTATGTTAGCAATACAAAAACAATTATTAATAGTATAGAAAATTTTATACAAGAAACTATAAATGAGCAAATTTGAAAAATTGCACAAAATTATCCCGCTAACTTCATAAATGCATTAAAATCATTACTTTCTTTTTAAGACCAAATGGATAAAGCATCCGGTTTGTTTTCAGTACACCTACTGTATGAAATCTCCTTGTTGCAAAAGTATTGAGTATTTTTCAGAAGTATACAGCAGTCATAAAGGAAATAAGACATCACCAGTGAAACCGGTAGTTCTTTTGCAATCTTTTCTACAATATCAATCTTAGAAATTGATTTGTTATACATTACAAAAGCATAGTTCAGGACAATACCGTTACAGGAAAGCATAACAGCAACTGCCTAGTGTCCGTAATTTTGTTTCCACTTTAAATGGGATTGGTGAAAATACGCGTCTTCAATTGGATGTAGAGCCTGTGACGAAGGCTTTGTCTTTGAAACTATTGTATCATCTACAATGCAGAAAACAGGCTTTCCGCTGCGAGCTGCTTCTGAATAAATAGTCTCTACAACAGAACGTTTTAACGTATCTGAAAGTAATGGATCATCTCGTTTCTATGAATTAAGGAAATGTGCAATTGTAGTCCTGTAACAGGAACTGTTTTTAGCAAAGTCCGTGGTTTTTCTATGATATCCTGAAATAAAAAATGCTGATCAGGATACTTATAAGATGGTTTATCGCCCAGTTCGAATAGAATTTGCATAAATTTAATTTCTTAAGCTGGTTGTATATGAATGCAGAATGATGTATAGTATTTGCGAGAGCCCCCTTCTTTCGTAAATGTTGCAAATGTTTGTTTTGTCACTTTCATTATACAACACACGAAATTGAGGTATCTTTTTTTTATGCAAAATCACGAACTTACTCATTTATAGCAAGAAGAATTTTGAAATAAATAGAGTTATTGAAAAACAAAAATTATAAAAATAAAGAGATGAATATCCCAATTTAAAAAATTTACGAGGCAGAAATAATAGATTTTTATTAGTATGATAGGGAGGATAGCATTGTGAATATTTTGCATATTATTTTTTCATTTAACAATGGAGGATCAGAAAATCTGGTTGTGGATTTACTTAATTCATGGAATAATGAAAAAGATAACTTGTATTTATGCATTGTAAATGATTCTTATGACAAAGAGTTGCTAGATAAAATTAAAAATGCGAAAATCACTGTTATTATGCTCAATAGAAAAATAGGTGGAAAAAAAACGTATGGTATGAAAAAACTTCGAAAATTTGTAAAGAGAGAACGAATAGATATCATTCATTGCCATAGTGTAAATGTATTTAATTATGCTTTTCTTGCATTAGGGTATTCTTTTAAAAGAAAATATATCCTTACGATTCATAATGTCAGCATTTATGGAACATTATCAAAAAGTGCTATATTAATACATAATCTTTTTATTCATAAAATAACAGCCATTTCAGAAACAGTTAAGAATAGTATTATTGCTAATGGATTTTTGGATAGAAAAGTAGATATTATTTATAATGGAATTGATTTTTCTAAATATAGTAGTATAGAACGAAATGAACATAAAGGAAAGGTGATTTTATGTGTAGGTCGTATGGTTCCGGCAGTAAAAGGACAAGATACTTTAATTAAGGCATTGAAGTATGTACGCGAAGTAATGCCAGATGCTTACTGTGTATTCGCAGGAGGAAATCCGGAAAATCATGATTATATTGCAGAAATGAAAGAAATAGCTTGTAAAGAAAAAGTAGATGATTATATTACTTTTCTTGGGGATTGCCATAATGTTCCTTACCAAATGGCTAGGGCAGATATTTTAGTGATGCCTTCTAGAGAAGAAGGATTTGGCTTAGCTGCAGTTGAGGGAATGGCATCTGGAATTCCAGTTCTGGTTACTAGAACTGGCGGTTTACAAGAGATTGTTAAAAATGGAGTTAATGGGTATCTAACGGAAGCTGATCAGCCAAAACAAATGGCGGATAAAATTATAAAAATTTTATCAACAGATCAATCAGCCATTACGAAAAGAGCATATCAAATAGCATATGAAAAATATGATATTTCTCAAACGGCTGATTTAATGAGAAAAGCATATGAATAGTAAGGAGTTTTTAATGAAAATTATTAAATATTGCATAGAACGATTAAGGGGAGAACCTAATATTTCTAAATTGAAAAAGAGTGGATTAGTAATAGGGGATAATTTTTCATATGGTCGACATTGCTTTTTTGATCCGTCACATTGTTGGCTTATTAGTATAGGAAATGATGTTACATTTTCTACTAGAGTACATTTATTAGCACATGATGCATCAACTTACAAATATATTGGATACTCTCGGATTGGAAGAATTGATATTGGTAATCATGTTTTTATAGGGGCTAATTCGTTAATATTACCTGGTGTTAGGATAGGAGATAATGCTATTGTGGGTGCCGGAGCAGTAGTTACAAAAAATCTTGAATCAAATACTGTTTATGCTGGGGTTCCAGCGAAGAGAATATGCACAGTTAATGAATATATTGATAAGATAAAAAAGGTTGATCAAAATTTGTGGTTTTCAGAAGAATATACTATAAATAATAAAGTTACAGATGAAATGAAAAAAATAATGAAAGAAAAACTTTATGATGGAAAAATAGGTCTTGTCCGGTAAATGAGATAACTTTTGAAAGGAAAACAAAGTATGATTCAGACAAAAGAAGATTTGAGAGAATATTTGAGGTGGGATAAAATAGCCTTACATAAAAAACAATTAAAAAAACCAAGGTTTGCACGAGATGAAGTATGGAAATATGAAATTATTTTAAGAAAAACAGAGTATTATACTAATAATCAACAATGCGTATTTAATAAAGTTATGTATTTTTTTTATAAATTAAGATTTCATCAAATGTCGGTTAAATTAGGATTTTCTATTCCATTAAATGTTTTTGATAAAGGTTTAAGTATTGCTCATTATGGTTCAATTGTTATAAATGATAAAGCTAAGATTGGAAAAAATTGTAGAATTCAAGAGAATGTCACGATAGGATCGACTGGAGGAAGCGAAAAAGCACCGAAAATTGGTGATAATGTTTTTATTGCAAGTGGTGCAAGAATCATAGGAGATATAACACTTGCAGACAATATTGCAGTAGGGGCAAATGCAGTAGTAACAAAAAGCATTAATGAAGAAAATGTAACTGTAGTAGGTGTACCAGCCAAAATTGTAAGTACGCATGGTTCAGATGGATTTATTGATATAGAATCGAAAGAAATGTATATGCAAGAAAAGAACATGAAATGAGGAGAATATGATAGGAATTGCTATAATTAATTATAAAACCTATGAGAAAACAATAAAATGTATTAACTCAATTAGAGATAGTATTACAATTCCATATAAGATTTATCTTTTAGATAATGGATCAAATAATGATTCAGCAAAAGAATTATTATTTGAATATAACAATGCGAAAGATGTTAAAGTAATCATTTCGGAACAAAATCTTGGATATGCGAAAGGAAATAATTTATGTATTCAATATATGTTAAGGGAGAATATTGAATATGGTGTAATTTCAAATAATGATATACTATGTCAAAAGCAGACGATTGAAAAATTAGTTGAAGATTTAAGACAATATGAAAATTTACTATTGGTAGGGCCTAAGATTTATTCTCCAGATATGAAATTTCAATGTTCTGTAAAAAATGAAAATATTAAGGGGTATTATTATCTTTTAAATTCTATGTATATTAGTTCTTTGTGGAAGAAAAAGAAACATGAAGAAGAAAAAAAATGGGATAATATAGAAAGTATTGTAGAAGCTAAATGGATATCTGGAGCATTTTTTGCTTTTTCAATGAAAAATATGAAAAAGATAGGATTTTTCGATCCGACTACCTTTCTTTTTTTTGAGGAAGCTATCCTTTCAAATAAAGCTGAAAGGTGTAGATTAAAATTAGCTTTTGAACCGAAAAGTGTAGTAATTCATGATCATGCATTTTCTACTGGTGGTGGATTGAATATTGTTTCCAGAATTGCGGCGGATAAGAGCGAGAGGTATTATTTTCAAAATTATACAAAAGCGAATCGATTTTTTATTTTCCTTTTAAAAATAGTCAGAAGTGTAGAAGTTGTATATTCTTTTGGAAAAAGAAAACAATTTAATTATCTAAGACAATACTTTAAGGAAATGAAAATGGAGGTCAAAAAAGAAAATGGATAAAAAGTTGATTTCTATTGTTATGCCAGCATTTAATGCAGAAAAGTGGATAAAAGCAGCAATAGAGAGTATTCAGAAGCAAACGTATTCTAATTGGGAATTGATTATTGTAAATGATGGCAGTACAGATAATACTCAAGGAGTTTGTGAGGCATACTGTAAAAAAGATAAAAGAATTTCAGTGATTAAACAAAAGAATAAGGGTGTATGTTCAGCAAGAAATTGTGGAATGCAACAAATAAAAGGAGAATTTTTTATCATTATAGATAGTGATGATGTTCTTTTAGAGAATGCAATTGAAACATATGTTGACATAGCAATAAAAGATGATTGCGATATTGTGATTTGTGGATATATATATAATTTTAATGGAATTAAAACAATACGGACAGTAGACAAAGCAATTTCTTTTATACCAAATGGAAGCGTTAATACAGAAGAGGTAGGAATGCTTGCAGGTAGAGCGATGTTAGCACCACCATGGAATAAACTTTATAAAAAGAAATTTTCTGATTTGAGATATGATACGTTGTTGTCAATTAATGAAGATTTATTATTCTCATTAGAAGCAATAAAAAATGCTAAAAGAGTTACGGTTATTGAGGAATCTTTATATGAATATATTATTCAAAATGAACTGTCACTTTCTAAGATATTTCATTCTGAATTTCCAGAAACACTTGATAAAGTCTTGATGGTAATAATAGGTAACAAATATTCAGACATAAAAAAAGAAATAGCTACATGGTTACTTGATTTATGGTTTGTGTATGTGAAAAATATTTGTAAAAATAGTGATTTTTCGGTCAAGGAAAAAAGAAAATATATAAGACTGGCTATGAATTGTAATGTATATAGAATCTATGGGAAAAATCAATATGTAAAAAGTTTTGCAAGAAAATTAGCATTAAAATTATTAAACAATGGATGTATTGAATTATATATTATTTGTTCAAATATGAGGTAAGAAAATGATTGGTATTATTACATTTCACAGAGCGGCTAATTATGGAACAGTGCTGCAAACATATGCGTTGCAAAAAACACTTGATAAATTAAATGTTGAAAATGAAGTGATAGATTATCGGTGTAAGTATATAGAAAATATTTATAATCCGTTTCCAACGATAGGGATAAAGCACACAAAGACGTTTATTCTGCAGGTATTGAGAATTTTACCTCGTTTAAGAGTGAGG
>ERZ832522.2668-NODE-2668-length-21179-cov-6.939642_pt1 | contig 21179 bp, 17 predicted proteins | sample MGYA00519951_ERZ832522 | MGnify/ENA primary metagenome ERZ832522 (study PRJEB31850, sample SAMEA3708728) | human gut metagenome | biome: human gut; feature: human-associated habitat; material: faeces | place: China | collected 2014 ... | reverse complement strand
CTTTGCGGTTTTACAGGTTTTCACATAATCTATTTGAAGTAGCACAATAGGTTAAATTACTGCAAACAATCCAGTCCATCATAGAGTGAAGTCCTACGTCAGATATCTTTGCTGTATGTCAGTATGCCTGCAGATATATTCCTTGTTCTTCGTACTCTGCTGAGCTGTCCTGATTGCATTGTTTTATGGAACGGCTATAAGGTATGGGGACATGCAAAAACAGATATTAGACAAAAACAGCGGCAGATGATATGATTAACAGTAAATAATGAGAGAAAAATAACGGGAGAAGGTGCGAAGAGAACATTATGACTGTAAAATCAAGTCTTTTGGAAATGCTGGAGAAGAATAAAGGAGAAGTGCTTTCCGGTGAGAGCATTGCCGGTGAGTTGGGATGTACCAGGGCAGCAGTGTGGAAGGCAGTAAAGTCGCTCCGGGAAGAAGGGTATCATATAGAAGCAGGACCGAATAAAGGATATATGCTTGCGAAGGATACGAACCGTCTGTCGCAGGAAGGAATCCGCCTGTTTCTGGATGATCCGAAGGTTAAGATAGATATTTATGATGAACTGGAATCTACGAACCAGACTGCCAAGAAAGAAGCTATGATGGGAGAGGCCGGACATGGGGCATTTGTAATTGCCAGAAGTCAGACAGCAGGCAGGGGACGCAGAGGCCGGGAATTCTATTCTCCTGCAGATGCAGGCCTTTACATGAGTGTGATCCTGAAACCACAGGGAACCATACATGACAGTCTGCTGATCACAACTGCGGCAGCAGTGGCAGTCTACAGAGCAGTTGCTCAGATCTGTGGAATCCAGCTTGATATTAAATGGGTTAATGATCTGTTTTATAAAGGAAAGAAAGTCTGTGGAATCCTCACAGAGGCTGTCACAGATTTTGAGAGTGGAAACATTGAGTTTGTGGTAGTTGGCATGGGATTGAACCTCTATCTGGACCAGGAGAACCTGCCTGGGGAATTAAGAAATATAGCGGGAGCTCTTTATGAGACAAAAGAAGATGCAGAACAGACAGACCGTAATAAACTGACTGCAACGATCGTGAACGAGTTGCGAAAAGAAACAGCAGATCTGAAACTGTCTCCGGATTATGTGACACATAATATAATCCCGGGACATCAGATCACAATTACAGACGGAAACTCTTCCAGACAGGCATTTGCATTGGAGATATGCAGGGACGGACGGCTGAAAGTACGGGAAGAGGATGGACAGGAGACAATATTGTCCTTTGGAGAAGTTTCGGTATCCATGTGAGAATAATAAAAATGGGATTGTTACATGAAGGTAGATTCCTTGATGTGACAATCCCATTTTGTGTCATGATTCAGAATTTGTTGTTTGTGATGAAGCATCCTTCTGGGACACTTCGGCGGCAGAATCTTTTTTCAGAGAAACCGGGCTTTTATTGTTTGCGGTATCCGTGACATCGATATCTGTACAGCAATCAGGATTTACTGTGTCTGTGGTATTTTTAACTGCGTCAGTTGTCATATTCGGAACATTCTGTTGATACGGACGATAAGGTGTCCAGTAATGTTCTTCCTCAGTAAAGCTGTCAGGCTGTTCTTCATCCAGTGTATCCTTCTTGCGGGTGAGAATATAAATCCCTGCAAAAATGATAGCAGCTGCAATCACAAGCTGCGGCAGATGATATGTGAATCTGCCGATCATATCAGCCAGATATCCTGGTAAGATCATATAGAGGAAATCTACCAGAGTGTTCCACAGAATAGAAGCACCAAGGAAAATCAGCAGAATCGCAGTTATCTTTCCGTGATGTTTGAGCAGAGAACTGATATCTCCTGCCAGTTCATCCATATGAAGGACATAGGAATCTTCTATGGAGTAAAATTCTTCCTCAGAAAGAGACTTCAGATTGTGCACATTAAAGAAACTGTAGAACCATATGATCGGAATCAGGAACACAAGCCAGTCCATTCCGGTACATGCTCCGATGGCAAAGACACCCCAGAATAAGAACATAATACTGATGCCCTGTTTTTTGAACCCCATGTACATTTCTCCTGCGCCTGGAATCAGGGAGAAGATAAAAAGCCAGAATCCACGTTTTTGTTTTTGCATACTTTTATTTGCCTCCATTCATTAATTTGCCGGAAAAATCACTGATATATTTTATAAAAGAACCGGTACCATCACCAATGTTCTGTCCGAGTTCTCTGGTGAACTGGTAGAGCCTGCCGTTTTCATGCTCAGGTAATATTCTGTCTGTCTGAGAGAAAGTATCCTGATGTAAGGAAGTGAAATCCAGGTTCGGGATACTGAATAAAAGCAGCAGGGCAACCATCACACCGGCAGCAGTCTGAAGACTGTAATGGAGCAGCCGGATTTTGCGGGATGCTTTATTTGCTGCCCGGGCAAGCTGCACTTCACCGGAGTCTGCTTTGTCCAGAATCTGTTCCATCAGATAGGAGGGAGCAGTATCCGTACTGCTGTCTTCCTGTTCCATCATCTGATCCAGACAGAAATCGCAGTGATCAAGATGTGACAGAAACTCAATGACTTCCTGCGTGTTCATATTTCCGTTGTCAAATTCTATTAAATCCTTCTTATTAATATGCATCTAATCACCCCTTTCAAGCATTTTTTTCAGCATTGCCCTTGCTCGATAGAGCTGTGTCTGAATTGTTTTCGGATTTTTCCCTGTTTGCTGTGCAATCTCAGGTACTGATAATTCTTTGCAGAAATGTGCGTAAGCGACTTCTTTGTAAGGACTTTTCAACTGCATACACAATGCTTCTACGTGAGTGTTGGATGCAGTTTTCATATATTCATCCTCGGGAGAGGATTGCCTGTCCGGAATCTGGGAAAAGTAGGTGTCTTCTGTTGGAATACTTCGCCGCCCGGCTGCTTTCAGATAATCCAGACACTTTCGGACAGCGATCTTACTTAACCAGGCTTTCTCATAATTACCATCAAAGCGGGAAAGGTTCTTATAGGCAGACAGAAAGACTTCCTGAGTGAGATCTTCGGCATCAAATGGATTACCGACAGATTTCAGGCAGATCGAATATATTAAGTTCTGGTATTGCTTAATCAGATATTCCAGATATTGCTTTTCTGTGATCATTACTGTCTCCTTTTCCCTGTTCATTTAATTATAACGCAGGAGGTGGGGGAATGGATTCAGATATTGGAGGAATATTGGAAAATCTTTGGGGTGGGGACGCGCAGAAAAATAGTTTGTTTTGTGTGCGGTTTCGGACACTAAGATATTCTAAGCTGGCAAAAATCTGCTAAAGGCATGAGAAAAATGCCACAAACTCGCCGCATGGCGGCTCAGACAGTGTGTCATTTTTCTCATAACGCAGATTTTTGCCAGCTAAGAATATCTAAGTATCCTGCAAATGCACCCAAAACAAACTATTTTTCTGCGCTGGTTATTGGCTGCTTTTGGTGTGTTATAGCAATTCATAGATATTAAGTCAGGGACAAATTATCTTTTGACAGAAAGTTATGTGAAATGAATATAAATATTATTTTCATACAGGCAGCCACCGTAGCTCGATATCCGGCAGCCACCCAACTTGTTGCAGATTGCAAATGAATAAAAGAAGTTTACAGTTTCTCTTCATTTGCTGATTTTAGTATAAATGTAAAAATAAACGGATACCAACGACCAATAGTTGAAATTCAACTTCTTACAGGTTTCCGATATGGGAAAAATTCAACTTTCTGTAGTTTGTAAAAACATGAATTGTATTATAAAATTGAATTGTAAGTGTTAAAGCAGATTATAAGATAAGGGGATGGACAGTATGAGAACAAATGATATCAGCCAATGGGAAAACGTATATTTATCGAATAAAAATACTTTTGCTTCCTGCAATAAAAGGAATTTAGAAGTTTATCGCTGTATCAGGGAAGAAGAATATGAAACTTTGGAAAAGTGTGCAGAATATTGGATTGAAAACAGAAGTCATGCGGCTTTTGTACATTTTTTTATTGAAAAAGGAATGTTTCCAAATGAATTGTTTACAGCTTGTCTGAATAATTATGTGGAAGATTTTCAGAAAAGATATAATTGTAAAATTCGTTGGACTACACTATTAATTATGAAAAGTGAATATTGGAGATCACCGGATATAGAGTCTGCTAAACTGGATTTTGACATAGAAAAAGAAATAGATGAAACAGGAAAAGAAAAGAAGAAAAAGAAAAGAAATGATTATTGTTATAAAAATGACTATATAAGTAAATTATGCAGAACTAAAGATATTGAAATCATAAAATATAAAAAGAACGCAGTAGAAAGCTATAGCATTCCTGACAGAGAAATTATTATTCAATTGGGAATGTATCTGAATTTAAGTTCTGCTGATGTTAATTCATTATTTTGTGCAGTCGGACTGCCACAGTTTTATGTGTTGGATATTATAGATACCGTTTCTATGTATTATCTTGATAAATATCATGAAGAGGGAATCAAAACTCCTGAAAGATGGGAAGAAGAAGGCAGAAAAAGGATTAGGAACGTAAAAGATGAAATTAACGAAATATTGCATACTATGTTGGATGAGAACAATGAAGAAGTAATAAAAACAAAAATGTATCCAGTGGTGATCGAAAAAAAAGACGAGGAAGAAAAAGAAAAAACAAAAGCTAAGAAAAAGAAATGCCACAAAAAAGAAATCCATCCATATAGAAAAATTACATATAAACATTCTTTGTGCGATACGGTTGATGAGGAAATTCAAAAGTTTATGGAAGAAATAGAACCAGAGAATGAGACAGAAGGTGTAGAGGGAAATACCTTCTATATTACGAAAAAAATGAAAACGTTTTATCAAAGGAATAAAACAGAGGATTTCGATGAAATTAAAAATAATGTGATATTACAAAAAGATAAAGACCAAAAATATATTTCAGCTTTGGAGTATCGTTATGGATATATCAGAAAAATAAAAACAGTACTTAAAAAAGCAATGAAAAAAGGAAATTATAGAAAGAATTTTGAAAATCTTGACTGGGATTTTGACATAACAAAGCCATGGAAATATAAGTTGACGGAGAAGTCTCAAAATAAGAATGATGAGTTTAAAGCAGAAGAACCAGAACTTACTGCTTTGGACTTAAAAACAGATTTATTAAAAATATGGTACTGTGATGATTTCATAGATAGTGGAGTTGAGTCCAGCATAATTGGTCCTTCGTGGTCAAGATCATGTATTGATAACTATATTCGCCATAGAACTGTCAGTTTAAAAACTAAAAGTAAAATAAATAGTGAAGAAATTTCTGAGAGTGTAAAGATCCCACAGACCATGTCAAAATGTACATTGACAAAGTTTATTATTTTAATGGGAATAGAAGATAAAAGAAATGTCTATTTTGAATCAGCAGGATATGGAATTGAAAGAAACTATTATAAAGGAAAACAGAAAATAAAAACAGAAAAAAATTCGTATCCTGTTGACAGAGGAGATATGTTGTTTGAATATGTGTGTATTCTGAGAGACAAACTGATAGAAAGGTACCTGAAAAAAGCTGATGGAAAGGACAGCAGTATTTTAAGAAATGATTTAAGCAGAAGTTTCCCATTTGCAAAGATGATGAATTATGTGACAAGAGATATTTTATATGTAATAGAATTTCTTGCAGGTGAATCGCTGATGAAAACAGAAAAGGAACGGGCAGAGATAGAAGCAGAAGAAAAATTAAAAATTCAAAAGGACAGACTGAAAAATCCAAAAAATAGCGGCTATTGCCTGTGCTTTCCATATTTACTGGAAAGTTGTGGATTGTATGTAGGAGGTAATAAGTAATGTATGTCGGAGATTACAGGATATTACGGACAATCTGTAAAACAGAAAGTTCATGTCTGTATGCGGTAGAAAACTGTTCTGCTGCAGGGTCTAAAGATGAACTGCCGTATGTATTGAAAGAAATGAAGTTGGATGCGGCAGGAACTTCCACATTGGAGTATGAGAAAAAGATTTCGCAGGATATCGAAAGCTCTCTGGAAAAAAGCGTTGCCATTCCTGCGATGACTGTATTTGAGCAGAACGGAAAGGAATATGCAGTAATGCATATGGCAAAAAACGGAAAGTTTTTGTCCGAGATTATTGAAATGCTCGAAGAATCCTCAGAGGAAGAAGAATGGAAAGCAGAACTGATTTTTAAAATTATTGATGCAGTTTTAATATCTCTTGGAGAGTTGCATAAGAAATATTTGCATCTGGATCTGCATCCGGGAAACATTTTTCTGGAAAATTTTGATTTTGAGACAATGACGGCAGGATTTGCCAAATTTATTGATTTTTACAGTGCAGTAAAGATAAATGAAGAGGGAAAAGGAATAAAAAAAGAACATCTGAGTTTTACCAATGGCTTTACAGCACCGGAGCAGCTTAACAGTAATCAGATTATTTTTACAGCTTCCGCGGATACCTATGCAATTGCGGCGATTACAGCAAGAATGTTTCTTGGAAAAGATTTTCTCAGCAAAACAGAGAAACTGGATGTTGGTTATAGTAGAGAATTAATTTATCATGGACAGAATCCGATTCTGGATATTCTTCTGCGCAAGTTTCTTATCTGTGGATTGGAATACTCAGAAGATTACAGATTTACAGATACAGACAGGATGCGCAAAACACTTTCTGTATTAATGGAAAGTATTCAGGTTTATAAAACATCAGATTATTACAGACTGTTTGAACTGGCATATTCCATGCTGGTTTCCAGAAGTGAAATCAATGTGGATGGATTGAAATTTGACGGAAGAAGTTTTTCTGCTTCAGTTGCTGCCCTTTCCGGGAGTCTGTATCAAAGAGAACCAAATGTGGAAAAATGCCTGTTTATTTTTGAATTGTTGTGGAAAATGAAGAAAAAATTTCAGGCACAGATCTGGAGTGGAGATTTGATTTCCCTGATTAAAAGCGGAATTGCCTGCTATAATCATGTAGGCCAGAGCCGAAAAGCATATGCACTTTTTGAAGAACTGGAAGGAATGAAGCAGCAGATTCATGTGCTGGAATATTTAAGCATACGAAACAGGGCAGCAGTATTTCTGGCAGACAGTTACCGATATGAGGAAGCCTGTGAGATGATGAAGGAAAATGTGGCTCAGTTGGAAAAAATAAAAGATACCTATAAGAAAGTGGTACAGGATTTGGGAATGGAGGCAGCGGACTGTCATCAGGTGACAGACCTCGCCAGATCTTACAGCGCACTGGGACAGTATATGACGTTTTTGCGATTATGGGATTTAGAAAACGATATTTTACTTCGGGGAGATCCGGAAGCAGCATTTCTGAAAGCAATTCAGGAGTTTGGACAGCAGACCATTAACCAGAATATTACTTACTCTCATCTGCTCCATTATGCAATTCAGAGAAAAGATGAAAAAGGAAAACAGATTTTTGAGAAATACAGGAAGGCGTATTTTGGAAGAGAAGGAAACATCTTTGAACAGATAGACGAGACATTGGAAAAATGGGAATTCAAATATGAATTATACGTTTTGCTGAAAGCAATCTATACTTATTATATAGAAGAAGTAAATGGAGAATTTGCAGAGAAAATTTATGGGATGTTAAGAAACGGAAAACTGATTAACTGCAAAGAACATCCGATTGAACTCATTTATCGTTATATGGGACTGATTTTATATGAGTATAACAAAAAAAGATGCGTTTCATCTGTAGATGAGTATGTGAAAGATGCTTTTGTCAATGCGGTAACCTGTATGGAACCGGCTCAGATTGATATGGAAAAAGACCTTACAATCATCATGTGCATCAGCTACCATTCCATGTGGAAGTTCAACTGCATGACCGGACAGGCGAGCAGGAATGAAGAACTTATAGAACTTTTACAGGAACACTGCCGGAGAAGCGGATGGGAAGAACTGTTGGAAAAATTACAGCAGGTGCAGGATCTGGATCAGATATTTGAATACGAGTATAGTTAACAAAAAGAAAAAAATGCCAACGAATATGAAATGGTTTTTCATTCAGTATTCGGAGGTATTTTTCTTTCTGTTCAACTATATGTCGTTAGAGGAATGAGTAAAATTGTGAAATAATGATAGCATCAAAAAATAGGAGGTACAGTTTAATGAATATTCTTATAAAAAGTTCTAATGGTATTACACAGGTATCTGCTGATTCGAAACTTATGTCACAGCGTAAAGTATTTATTGAGGGAGAAATCAATGCAGAAACAGCCTGTGATTTTCTCAAGAAGATTATGATTCTGAACGCAGAGGATTCCAACAGAACAATTGATATTTTGATAAATACACTTGGCGGCTGTATCAATTCAGGGATGCTGATTTATGATGTTATTCAGGCGAGTAAGGCTCCTGTTCGTACTTTTTGTATAGGGAGAGCATATTCTATGGGTGCTGTTCTGCTTTCATGCGGGAACCATGGAAGATATATCCTTCCGCATGGAGAAGTGATGATTCATGAACCTTTACTGGGAGATCGTGTTGGGGGTAACAGTTCCTCAATTAAATCTATTTCAGAATCACTGCTGGAAACGAAACATAAAATGAATATGATTCTGGCGAAACATACCGGACAGAGTGAAGAAACAGTTGAGGAGGCTACAAGTTATAATCATTATTTTAGTCCGGAAGAAAGTCTTGAATTTGGACTGGTAGATGAAATTGTGGATTTTGGAAAGATTATGGAGGAATGCTGATGAGTACAGAGAGAATAATCCTTGGAAATAATTGCATCTTTAGTGGAAATCCAAGAGAAACAGGATTAAACAGGAATGTTCTGGTTGTAGGGGGAACTGGTTGTGGAAAAACAGTATCGATTGTTGAACCGGCTCTTATGGAGGCATTAAGAGTAACCAAACCTAATAACAAGATAGTGATTCTTACGAAGAGAGACATGGCAAATAAATATATTCCTTTATATAAATCGGCTGGATTCCGTGTGTATGATCTTGATTTTTCGAATCCTGAAAATGGAAATTGTTGTTATGACCCGCTGGCATACGTTAAATCTGAAGAGGATATATCTGATCTCAGTCATGCAATTGTTATGGCAAATGACCGTAAGGAATATAGTAATGCTGACCCATTTTGGGATGACAGTTCAGAACAGTTACAGGGAGCGGAAATAGGAATGACCCTTATGATGAAAGCAAATCCCACTTATGCAGATGTGTTGGATCTCCATTCCAGGTTAAAGATTGAAGAGTCCGGTTGCGGAATTACCACTTCACTTGACTCCAGATTCAGAAAGATTGAAAATAATGCACCTGACTGTTATGCAATCAACTGTTGGAAAACATTTAAAGAAGCTGCACCGAAAACTGCGAAGTCTATTTATGTATCCATGAATCCTACGTTAAGGATATTTACGACAAGTATCAGAAATAGTATGAGAACTAAGCCTTCTGTAGATTTCGACAGGTTTGTAAGTGAAAAATCTATTTTATTTATTACAACAAGTCCCGTAAAAAAAGCTCTTCATAGTTTGGCAAATATTTTTGTATCACAGGTGCTTTCGGAATTGTTTTCTATTGCAGATAAGAATTCTTCAGGGAAACTGCCAATTCCAACAGATATTATTTTTGATGATTTTGCAACTGGAGCAAAAGTGGCAGATATGCCGGAAAAAATGTCCATATGTCGTGCTAAGGGAATCGCTTTTTCAGGTATCTTGTTGCAGTCGGAAGCACAGTTAAAACGGATGTACGGTGAATTTGGTGCTACGGAGATTATAGATGACTGTGATCATTATGTTTTTATGGGAGGAAATAACTACGAAACGGCGAAAACACTGAGTTTAAAACTCAATGTTCCGCTTGATGAAATTCTTTACCTTCCTGTGGGACATATCATCGTATTTCGCCGGGGACAGAAACCTGTATTTTCTACAAGATATGATATTTATAATGATGAATTCTATAAAAAAATAACGAAGGAATATGAAAATAAATCCAATCGGAGTTTAGAAGTTCGCTGACAGGAACAGCCTGATATTTCTGTGAAAAGCAAAAAAAATGTATTGAACAAATTTAAAAATTGATATATACTTATGTCAATAAAAAAACGAAAACCCAAAAACAGACAGGAAAATGATAAAATTCAGAATATTCTGTGAATTACTTGCAGAAATGATGCTGGAAAGTATTGATTTTACTGATGTTTCAGAGGGATACCGTAGAAATGAAAAGCCCAAGAGACAGGGCATTGCAACAACCAATCGCTGTTGAGTTCTGGTTCTTCATCCAATAGTAGAAATGAAAAGCCCAAGAGACAGGGCATTGCAACCACCTAAGGTGTGCCCACAAGATATCATTATATCGTAGAAATGAAAAGCCCAAGAGACAGGGCATTGCAACAAACATTTACAGATATTTTCGGCTCCATCAATGAATCCGTAGAAGTGAAAAACTCAAGTAGATAAAAAAGAATATTGGTAACATAGAAAATGCCAACAATTATTGGACAGTTTTAGTTCAGTAGTTGTTGGTATTTTTCAAGTATATGTCGTTAGAAGAGAAAGATAAAAAATGCGATAATGACACCATCAAAAGAAGAGAGGGTGGATGCAGTATGAAAAAGATGCATTTAATCAGACAACATGACGAGAAGGACTGCGGAGCGGCATGTCTTTCCATGATCTTCGAATATTATGGTCTGAAGTTGCCAATGGCAGTTATCCGCGATGCAATTCAGGTAGATCAGAACGGGGCTAATATTTATGGAATGTTGGAGGGCGCAAGTCGATTTGGCTTAAAAGGAGATGCCAGAGGCGGCAGTACAGAAGATGTGTGGGAAGTGCTGTCCGGCTATGATTTTTCTGATCCTGTGATTATCAGAATTCTTAATCGTGGTGTTTATGAACATTATGTTGTAGTTTCTGACTTTAAAGGAAACAAATTGCAAATCTGTGATCCGGATATGGGAAAGCGTATCATGACAAGAGAAGAATTTCAGGAATGTTTTCTTGGAAATATTATTTTCTACAATAAGACGGAAACTTTTCGTGCAGAAAACCGAAAGAAAGGAGAATTGAAACGTTTTATAAATATGCTTTTGAAACAGAAAAAGCTTTTGAGTATTATAACAGTTTTGTCCTTTTTTGTAACACTTATTGGAATTTGCGGAACTTTTGTTTTTCAGTATCTTATAGACTCTGTACTGCCTGAATTTGATCGATATGGAACAGCAGAAAAAGGACTGGAAGGTTTCGCAGCACTCCTGCTGATTCTTGGAGGACTGTACGTGATTAAAATGGCAGTAGAACTTCTTAGGGGAAAACTTCTGATGTTGATGAGCAAAAACATTGACCTTCCCCTGATGCTGGGATATTACGACCATGTTGTAAATCTGCCGATGCGTTTCTTTGAGACAAGAAAAACAGGAGAAATTCTCAGTCGTTTTGCAGATGCGGAGAAGATCAGAGATGCGATTTCCGGTGCAACCTTAACCATTTTGATCGACACGGTTCTGGTTGCTGTGTGTGGAACAGTACTGTATCGATCTTCCATGACATTGTTTATAATTGCGATTGCAACTTTTATATTATATGCACTCATCAGTATTGCATATATAAAGCCACTGGAAAAAAATAATCGCAGGTCAATGGAACAAGGGGCAGAGTTTAATTCTTATTTAAAAGAATCTATTGACGGAATGGAAACAGTCAAGACCTCACAGGCAGAAGACACAGTTAAGGAAAAAACAGCCGGATTATTCAAAGAAAACCTGAAAACAAATATTTCCGGCAGTATGCTGAGTCTGAGCAAAGAATCACTGATCGATTTTGTAACTTCCATTTCCGGTCTTGTTTTACTGGGAGTTGGGGCTTTAAAGATCGCAAATGGTGAGATGAGTATTGGTTCCCTGATGACGTTTTCATCTTTGCTGACGTACTTTCTGAGTCCTGTACAGAATCTGGTAGACCTTCAGGGAAATTTGCAGACTGCACTGATTGCAGCGGAAAGGCTGAATGATGTCCTTGATTTAAAATCAGAGGATATGAGTGGCACCGAGCCGGAAGAAGAGATTATGGATATTCGGTTTGAGGATGTTTTCTTCCGGTATGGAACAAGAGCGTTAACATTAAACGGACTGGATTTTTCTGTGAAAAAAGGACAGAAAATTGCACTGGTTGGTGAAAGCGGTTGCGGAAAATCTACAACAGCGAAACTTATTCAGGGGCTTTATATACCTGAAACAGGGAGGGTGCTGATCAATGGCATTCCAACATCTGAATTGTCATTAACATGGATGCGTAAAAGGATTGCTTTTGTGACACAGAATACATTTTTGTTCAGCGATACAGTAAGAAATAATCTTACAATTGGACTGGAAGAACATGAGATTCCGAATGAGGATGAGTTTATCAGAATATTAAAAGCATGTGCCTGTGATTTTGTTTTTCAGATGCCAATGGGACTTGACACTTTTCTTGAAGAAAATGGAAACAATCTTTCCGGTGGTCAGCGTCAGATACTTGCCATTGCCCGGGCACTTTTTCGAAAACCACAGTTACTGATCCTCGATGAGGCAACCAGTGCCCTCGATACCATAACAGAGGCAAAAGTCCAGAAAGCATTCTGTGAATTATATCCATCCATGACAATTGTAATGATCGCTCACCGCCTGAGCACCGTAAAACAGTGCGACCAGATTCTGGTGATGGAGTATGGTACGGTTGTAGAAAGGGGAACTCACAGTGATTTACTGAAAGAAAAGAAAGGTTATGCTAATCTGTGGTTACAGCAGAATGATGCTGTAGCTGCATAAGCGACCAATAGAAAATATTCTGTTCATATTGCATTTGATGAGCATTCCATATATACTTATGTTAACAGAAAAATGGGTAACCCAAGAGCAGACAGGAAAATGGATGATTTCAGAATATTCTGTGAATTACTTGCAAAAACGATGCTGAAAGCTATTGATTTTACTGATGTTCTGGAGGTATACGTAGAAAAGAAAAGCCCGAGAAACTGGGCATTGCAACAATTTATGCATTTTTGATTCGACATGTTGCTTGAAAGTAGAAAAGAAAAGCCCGAGAAACTGGGCATTGCAACCGTTGCTAACAGCATTGCATCTTCCAATGTTTCTGCATAGAAAAGAAAAGCTCGAAGTAGTTTAGCAACGGGATGTAAAAAGAGAATCATTAACTAAATAGGATTTATTTTCAGGAAAGGGATCAGAATAAAAAATTTGATCCCTTTTCTGGTATCATTGAAAATTAATAGGATTACTACAGAGAGTAGTTTTGAAAGCTTCAAGTATATGTCGTTAGAGTTTTCGGAGTATGTGTGTTTCAATATACTTGTAAGGAATTTTCCTGACATTCAGGAAGGTTACCGGAGAAGTTGGAACTGTACATGGTATTCAAAGAAAGAGAGGAAACCGGATATGGCACAGATGGATAAAACTCAAAGAAACGCAATCAAACAGACTTTCAAAAATTACAGAAATATGACTTCTGATGTAAGAAGAACACTTGCATCTATAGGCATTCAAGCGGAGAAGAGGAAGAAACACTGGATACTTCGATATGGGAATAAAATTTTCATATGTCCGTCAAGTGCAAGTGACCACAGATCAGGAATGAATCTTGCACTGGAAATCTGCCGTACTCTTTCAGAAGTTCAGGAAAAAGAAACGAAAACTTTTGATAATGAACAATTGTTGGTAATGCATTGAACAAAAATAATCCGGCTGGTTATTGGCTTTCCAGCCGGGAAGTATAAACAAAAAATATGAAATAGAGATAATGCCAAGGGGGAATGCAAATGAAAATATCAAAGATTAAAAATTCACGCCCGGGAATCAGTGTGGCTGAGAATAAGAATGAAGAGCCGCTCTCAAGACAGAGCCTTTTGTATTATGCTCCGGTAAAAGACGGGAAGATAAGGCTGGAATCAAAGGATCTGGAGCAGCATGTAACAGAGTGCAATGAAAAAGCACAGAAATTGTATAATGTGATTACTCCGGAGATCAATTTTTACAGAGATGAGAACCGTCAGAAGATGGTTGAAAATCTTGCAAAAAATTTTAATGCGGTTATTAATAATGCTTTAAGAAGTATAAGAAATCCAAAAGAGAAAAAGGAACAGAGAGTAGAAAAAGAAGTCGCATTTATTCTGAATCTGAGTAAAAAATCCATAAAAATGAAAAAGGATGTTTTTGTAAAGAGTACAGATCTAATTGTAAAATTCCCTGAGAATAACAAATATAATAAGAAAAACGATAAAGGAACGGGCAGTAAAGAAGCGGACATACAGAAGATAATCAGTGACCTTGTCCTGCGCAAATTAAAAAAGACTCTTCGAAAAGAAGTAAAACTTGAAAATGGTTGTAGGATGCAGATGACGGAAATTACAATCAGTCTGATGAGCGCTATCTGTCTGTATGGAAATGCGGAATCTTTTGATCCTGCGATCTTGAAAGCATTTTTTGAGAAGGTGGATAGTGACTACACGAAATATAAGTATGTGGAACAGATCGTGAAATCCATAGAATCTCAGTCTGCTAAGCTGAAAGTGGTAGAAAAAGACGGAAGACATCTTTTAATTTCTGCAAATGCCGATCACAGAAAGAAAAAATATGTATTCGAGTTTATGAGAATGTATGCGGCAGCAGATGAGAAAGAGAAACGAGAACTCACGGAACATATACAGGATTTGATTGGCTTGTATCTTTGCGGAAAAGCCGGATATGAGAATGCAGAGAATCGTTTTTCAGATATGACGGAAAGTCATAACTGTATCTGTGGCAAAATTGAAGAAATTTTTAATGGGCTTGAGGAACTTGAAAACTTATCTCAGCAAAAAAAAGAAAAACTGAAAAATACGACTGTCAAAGTGATGGCATTAAAGTACCGGGCAGCAGTGAATTATCTGGCAGATGAGGTCAGAAAAACTGTGCTGGGAGAGATCAGGGAGAAAAAAGTATGTTCCTGTGCGGACTTATACTGGATTGAGTACATTGACAGTACAGTGGAAAAATTATTGCTGAAAAGCAGAAATAAGAAGAGATACCGTTATGAAATCGGTTTTCTTTCCAAACATATCTGGAAGGAATGGACACAGTATATTTCCGGCAAATATATTGAGATGGGAAAGGGCGTATATCATTTTGCAATCCCTGATCTGTCTGGTGCCTTAGAAGGTGAATCGGTTTCTATCTGTGAAGTAAAGCCGGAATACAGAAATGGAGTTTCCGGATTTGATTATGAACGAATCAGAGCAGAGGAATCTCTGGAAAGAGAGATGGAGAAATATGTCTTATTTGCAGTCAACAATTTTGCCAGAGCTGTGACTCCAGAAGAAGAAAGAGAAAAGTCCGGGCATGAAGATGTTCTGCTTATGAAAACATTATCTGAGATTGAGGAAAGTCAGACAAAAGAAGAGAGACAGAAAAAACATGATAATAATGTTAAAAATGCGATTACTCTTTATGCAGATGCGGACAGAAGAATCCTTCAGTTTTTCGGTGGACAGAGCCGTTTCCGGGAAAAGGAAGACAGCCTCATTAACTTGTATTCCGGAGAGGATTTATATAAGGAAATCAGAAAAGAATTATATGCGATCAGAAATATAACTTTTCATTATACAACAAAGGCAGAAAAGGATCAGACACAGAAGCATGATCTGGCAGAATATTTATTTGAAGAAGAATTTTCTGATATTACAGAACTTTTCAGAGAAAAATATTATGCAAATAATGTATGGAAATACTATGATGCAGAAGTTATCAATACCATTATGGAGAATATCTACTGCGGAAGAAAATACCGGGCTGCACAGGTACCGGCATTAAAAAATATCATCAGCAGACCTGAACTGCCACAAGTTATGAATGGATTTGTAAAGGGAAATTCATTAAGACGACTTATGAACTGCCCGGACAGGGACGTGATCAATAAATACTGGTCAGCATTATTCTTCGTATTAAAGGAACTGTATTATTATGATTTCCTTCAGGAACAGAAAAGACCGGAAGATAATGTTAAAGAACGATTTTTCCGTGCAATAAAAAAATTGTCCGGACAGGAAAAAGGTGATAAAGAACAGAAAGCATGGGAAAGTTTTGAAAACCGTATTGACCAGATTGGAAGAGATCGTTCTTTTGGTGCAATCTGTCAGGGGCTGATGATTGAATATATGCTTCAGAACAGTGACATTTCGATGGTTCAGACAGAAACAGATAATGGTAAAGCAAATAATAAGAAACAGATTTATAAGCATTACAGAACTTTGCTGTATAACTGTATCAGCGAAGCTTTTATTGAATATCTGAGAGAAAAATGGAAGGAACTTCGAACTCCTGTTCTGACAGCGAAAGAATGGTCAAAAGAGGAATTCTGCCGGGTCGATGGTCTGAAACATTTGTCTTTGTTTGATCATTTAAAAGAAACTTTCAATGATGCTGAATCCGGATCTTCCTGGTATATGGCGGCTCACTTTATAAATCAGAAATATCTGAATCATCTGCTTGGCAGTATTCGGAATTATCTGCAGTTTACAGAGGATATTGAAGATCGTGCAATTTCTCTTGGAGACTGCGTGGATAATAAAAGAGAGGAAAAGAATCTTCGGTATCGTAATACATTGGAAATTCTGGAATTTGTAGCCCAGTTCTGTGAGAGGACAACGAATGTGATGGAAGATTACTTTGAATCAAATCAGGAATACGCGGAATATCTTTCTGGTTTTGTGGATTATAACACCACAAAGAAGGAAACAGATATTGAGAAGGCACTTTATAGTTTCTGTAAACAGAAGTTTAAAGTTGATGGCAAGGAATACATGGCGGGAATTTATTATGATGGCGAGAATCTGATTCCTAATCGTAATATTATCCGGGCAAACATGTATGGAAATACATCCTGCTTAAAACCGTGTATGGACAGGATTACATTGAAAGAAATCCGGACAATGTATGCAGACCAGAATAAGCTGGATATGGTTTTGAAGGAAGGGGTATGCCATACAGAAGAGGAACAGAAGGCATACAGAGAATATCAGAATGAGAAAAACAGGATTGAGCTGTTTGACGTATGTACATATACACAGATTCTGAACGATATGCAGGCAAGGCTTATTGGATGGTCTTATATGCGAGAACGTGATCTGATGTATTATCAGTTAGGATATTATTATACAAAATTGTTCTGGACGGATTCCATCAGCGAAGAAGATGCCAGACGCAGGCTGGTGGGTAATCTGGTGAATGTGGAAGATGGAGCAATTTTGTATCAGATTCTTGCATTCAACAGTTATAATCTTCCGATCATTGCCAATAAAAATAATACAGTGACTCTTCTGAAAGATGAAGGTTCAATTGGCGGAAAGGCAATCACTGCGTTTTTTAAAAACTATGAGAATGCTGAAATGATTTATGAAGAAGCTCTGGATTTGTTTGAGAATATGGATGAGCATGCTGCTATTATAAATACCAGAAATTATATAGAACATTTTAAATATTTTATAAAATCAGACAGGAGTATGATGGACTTGTACAGCGAAATTTACGACCGCTTTTTCAGACATGATCACAATCGGAAGAAAAATGTACCGGATTCGCTGAAAAACGTTCTGGCAGACAATTTTATGATTGTTGATATTGACATGGAGCTTGGAAGTAAGAAGGTAGGTGAAAAAAAGAAAGGATTTCGGGAACACAAAGCTGCCAGAATTGAGTTTACTGACAGCGGAATAAGAAGCACAGACATGACATATACCATTAAACCAGATATAAAAGATAATAAAAAAGTTCTCGTACCTGCACGCTCAGAAGTATTTCTGAAACAGTTCCGGAAAATTCTGGAATACAGAATACAAGACAAAACACAGTAAAACAGAAGAAATGATCTTATCAGAAAATGCCAACAGCCACCGAGTGATTCAAACTCAGTGGCTGCTGGCATTTTTTCAACTATATGTCGTTAGAATTTGAAGCATATTTTTGGTTTAATATACTTGTAAACAATAAGAAAGCCTCCAGACATACAGAGAATAAAACAGACAGAAAAAAGGTAAACTTCAATTTTAAGTCGTTGGAGGAAAGTAAAAGAAAATGCAATAATAACAGTATCATAAGAAAGGGGAAATGCAGCATGAAGGAAATTAGAGGATCGCCGGTAAGAGAAGAAGAGTAAACAGTAAAAATCAAAGAATCAAAAACAAAACATCAGACAAATTAAGGAGGAAAAGGTTATGCTGAAGAAAATGAATGAAAAAGAAATGAGAAATGCGAATGGAGGTTCCTACTGCAAGGTTTGTGGTTATTCTAATTGGAATGAGTGGAAAGTAATGCGTCATATCGCATCCCGTCACCCGGCAGTTGTTCTGAGAACGATGTGGAACCTTGCTACAAGCCAGGCGAACGCAATTGCGAAGTTGATTCGTGGATAATTGGTTCATGGAGAACAGGTAATACGATAAAATTTCCAATCTGATTTATCAGACAGTTACATAAGAGCTGTTTGAAAAAATAAACAAAAACAAGAAAAGGAGAGAACGATTATGAGTTGGATGGATGATCACTACAGAATGGATAATGAGGGTAATTTTGAAACATTGGAAGACTATAACAGAGCTGTAAAAAACGGTGATCTGGAAGAGTTATCTAATGGTCGTTATTACGACAGAGAAAGCGATACAGAGTATGATTCCAGAGGCGACAAGATCTGAAATTACAGAGTAGCAATCAGGGATTAACAACTAAATAAAGAATTGAGTTTATTTTAAGGGAAGGAACTGAAAACAGTTTTCTTCCCTTTTTGGATGTCGCTGCAGACCATATGTGCAATCGAAACAGCGGATTTTTATAGAAAATATCTCTGAGTGACGGTCTTGCGAACCTTTTTGATTTGGTCTATACTTGATTGCAATGAAATAAAATATGGCATTTATATTTATTATAGAAGATAATGCGGGGCAATATAACAGATGAAAAAGGAGAGACAGATCATGACAGAAACAAGACGTTTATACTATGAAGATGTATATAAAAAAGAATTCACCGCAACTGTAATAGAGTGCAGAGAGCAAAAGAAAGGCTATGCGGTCGTTCTGGATGAGAGTGCTTTTTATCCGGAGGGCGGTGGTCAGCCGAGTGATGTGGGAACGCTGGGTGATGCAAAGGTGACAGAGGTTCATGAGAAAGATGGAGAATTACTTCATTATACTGATAAGGCTCTGGAAGTGGGTGCGAAGGTTGAGGGAAAGATTGACTGGGTGCGCCGTTTTGACCTGATGCAGCAGCATTCCGGTGAGCATATGGTCAGCGGTATTATTCATGAGAAGTATGGTTATGATAATGTAGGTTTCCATATGGGAAGCGATGTGATCACTGTAGATCTGAATGGTATGCTGGATGATGCGCAGCTTGCAGAAATTGAGCGGGAAGTGAATGAGAGAGTTTGGGAGGATAAGGAAGTTGTGATCACTTATCCTGATGCTGAGGAACTGAAGACTATTGATTACAGAAGTAAGAAAGAATTGACAGGACAGGTTCGTATCGTGACTTTCCCTGGTGTTGATGTGTGTGCGTGTTGTGGAACTCATGTGACACATACAGGTGAGATCGGAATGGTGAAGCTTCTGTCTGTAGTGAAATTCCATGATGGTATTCGTATGGAGATGATCTGCGGTAAACGTGTTCTGGATTATCTGAATATGGTGAATGAGCAGAATCATCAGATTTCCATGAAGCTTTCTGCAAAGATGGACAGAACAGCAGATGCAGTACAGCGTCTTCAGGATGAGAATTTCCGTATGAAAGGCCAGGTTGCCCGTATGGAAGAAGAGATGTTTAGGGCAGAGGCTAAGAAATGGGAAGGTGCAGGAAGTGTCCTGATCTTCAAAGAAGGTCTGGAAGCAGATTCTGTACGTAAACTTGCGGATGCAGTGATGAATACCTGTGAGGGCTGCTGTGCAGTATTTTCCAGAAATGAAGATGGAAGCTATAAGTATGCCATGGGCGAGATTGACGGGGATTTACGGCAGTATACAAAGGAAATGAATGCTGCATTAAACGGAAGAGGCGGCGGAAAGCCATTCTTTGTCCAGGGGTCTGTGCAGGCAGCAGAAGACGAAATCCGAAATTTTTTTGAAAAATAAAAAATTGTAGATAAAAGATTAAGTAAAACTGCGGAGCGGTTATTGAGCATAGAGTTGCATAGCGAAGCGGATGAGTTTATCCGTCTGACTCTATGCTTTGAGTTAAGAAAGCAGCAGGGAAGAGGAAGAGAAACAGGAAATGTTTGGAGAATGTCATGCGCATATCATTATGGATGGCGTGAATTACCGCCATGCAGTTGATATGCATAAAAATGGACCGGACGACAAGATCATAAGAGAGCATCTGAAAGCATACCAGGAACGGGGAATTGTTTTTGTACGTGATGGCGGTGATGCGCTGGGTGTTTCTGCGAGAGCGAAAGAGCTTGCACCAGAGTATGGAATAGATTACAGAACTCCGATATTTGCCATTCACAAAGAAGGGCATTATGGTTCTATTGTGGGAAATGGTTTTGCCACAATGGTGGAATTTCATAAGCGTGTTTTGGAGGCGAAACAGGCAGGGGCAGATTTTATTAAGATCATGACTACCGGGATTCTGGATTTTAATGAACATGGAGCGATTACCGGAACACCTCTGGATGGGTCAGAGGTAAAGGAAATGGTACATATTGCACATGAGGAAGGTATGGCTGTCATGTCCCATACCAACGGAGATTACGGAGTACAGGCAGCGGTGGCTGCCGGAGTGGACAGTCTGGAGCATGGAAACTATATGAATGAAGAAAGCCTTGCCATGCTGGCAGAGAGCGATACAGTCTGGGTTCCGACTCTGGTTACAGTGAGAAATCTTCTGGGAGACGGGCGTTATGATGATGAGAATCTGAAACCGATCATAGAATCCGCAGAAGAGAATATCAGAAAAGCATTCCGGCTGGGAATAAAAACAGCCCCCGGAAGTGATGCGGGGGCTTACAGAGTTCTTCATGGAAAAGGAATCCGGGATGAAGTTCAGTCCTTTGCAGAAATCCTGGGAGATCAGGATGCTGCATACCGATGGCTTGCGGAAGGTGAAGCGGAAATCAAGAAGAAATTTACGGTTACTGTTCACTGGTCAATGGTATTTAGATAATCTATACCCTTAGTTAGTCTTAAGGGTCTAACAAAAAG
>ERZ832522.2660-NODE-2660-length-21222-cov-6.549298_pt1 | contig 21222 bp, 19 predicted proteins | sample MGYA00519951_ERZ832522 | MGnify/ENA primary metagenome ERZ832522 (study PRJEB31850, sample SAMEA3708728) | human gut metagenome | biome: human gut; feature: human-associated habitat; material: faeces | place: China | collected 2014 ... | reverse complement strand
TCCCTTATTTTCGGTTGGGTCTAACATCTTTATGGCAAGTAAAAAAGACTTTTACTGACTTTATGGAAAAGAGATTAAGATAATGGGAAAATCAGATTAGAGGAGGAAATAAAAATGCTTGATATTTGGATGCATATACATCCATCCACCAGAAGTTTTTCAACTCATCATAGTCTCGTTTCGCCATTGCATTTATCGGTTTGCAGTCAATAGCATAAGATGGTGTATAAGCAAAACTTGCACCAATCTCACCTTTTCCTCCCATTTCGCGATATGCAAGTACTGCTTTCGCATGTGCCATAAAAGCATAATGATTAACCTGATAAAAAGTCTTCTGGTCATCAAATTTTCCAGGCGGATGCTGTGCTGTCAACCAACCAAGAGAAGTAAATATATTCTGTTCGTTTAATGTAATCCAGTATTTCACTTTATCGCCAAAGTTTTCGAAGAGAGTCTTTGCATAAGTCACATAATCCTGAATGATCTCCGGGCTTTCCCATCCACCATACAGATCCACCAGTGCCTGCGGAAGATCCCAGTGGAAAATTGTCACCATCGGCTCAATTCCATATTTCAAGCATTCATCAATAATATCCTGATAAAATGCAAGTCCTTTTTCATTGACCGTACCTCTTCCTTCCGGATAAATACGGGCTCAGGAGACAGAAAACCGGTATGTTTTTAATCCCATCTCTGCCATTAATGCAATATCCTCTTTATAGTGGTGATAATGATCTACCGCTACATCACCGGTCGTTGCTTTATATGTTTTCCCTGGGATACGTACAAATGTATCCCAGTTTGTCACACCTTTTCCATCTTCTTTCCATCCACCTTCAATCTGATAAGCCGCTGAAGCGCTTCCCCATAGAAAGTCTTTTGGAAATCTTGTCACTTTCATTTCTTCCATATCCATATTCCTTTCCTTTACTGAACTTTGATAAGGTTACTTTCTTTTGTTACTTCTCCTGTTGCTGTTTTTTCAACTATTGCATACTGATCTGTGTTTGAAACGATCACCGGCGTTGTTACATCATATCCAGCCTCTTTTATTTTTTCAATATCAAATTCGATCAACACATCACCCTTTTTCACAACATCTCCTGCTGCTTTCTTCGGTGAGAAATATTTTCCTTCCAGATTTACGGTATCGATTCCGATGTGTACCAGAAGTTCTACCCCATTCTCTCCTACAAGACCTACTGCATGTCCCGTTTCAAACATCACATCTACTTTTCCATCAAATGGTGCATAGATCACTCCTTTTTCCGGAACGATTGCCGCACCTTTTCCAAGAATTTCCTGTGCAAATGTTGCATCTGCAACTTCTGACAGTGAAATTGCTTTTCCTTCTGCCGGACTTGCAATATCAATCGCATTCTCCATTACTTTTACTTCTTCTTTGCTTTCTGTTTCCAGCATGTCTAATTCATCATCATTTTCATCTACTACATCTTCAAATCCAATGATCATTGCTAACGGTATGTAAAGTCAAAAACATTGATGATATAGATTTAAGCAAGGAATTCTACTTCATTGGTAAAACAGATGAAGAAATTTCTCTTGTGTGTGAAACAAATGACGTTCCTGAAAACACAATAGAACGTGAAGATGGGTGGCGTGGTTTCCGTATTCAAGGAATTTTGGATTTTTCACTCATTGGCATTCTTTCAAAGTTGTCTGGAATACTTGCAGATAATAAAATTGGAATTTTTGCGGTATCTACATTCAACACAGATTATATTTTAGTGAAAGATGTGGATTTTGAAAAATCATTAGCTGTATTATTAAATGCCGGATATACAGTGATATAGATTTCAGATGCTTTAAACCCAAAGAAAATTATACGAGGAGTGAATTATTAGCATGAAAGTTCAGCATATTGCAATCGAAGGAAAATGTTTCTTTATCAACACTGATATGATTATCAGACGCAGTTCATACCCTTCTGATTTGCAGGAGTATAATATCGTATCTAAACTTCCAGGACTTGTGTGCAGAGGAGGAAGCTGCATTATTGATTCATATGGGCATTATTTGACAAAACCTGTCTGGGATAAAGAAACTATCATTTACGCAGAACTTGATATGAATTTGCCTGCCGCCTGCAAAATGGAGCATGATGCAATCGGACATTATGCCCGTCCGGATGTACTTGAATTAAAAGTCAATGAAAAATAACAATAAAAAAACGCTAAAGAAATTGGCAATCCTTGTAATAGGTTCTATAATTGCGGCTTATGGAATTACACTTGCACTGTATGCTGGATTTGGCGGAGCTACGCTTGCGGTGCTGTGGCAGGGGATTGCAAGAACATTTCACATAAGCATTGGCACAGCATCTTTTGTTGTAGCATTGGGAATGATTTTGTTTGCGCTCATTTACGATAAAAGTCAGATTCATATAGGAACTGTGTTGTACCAGATTGTATACAGTACCTGTGTAGATTTGTTTGCTAACTGCCATATTTACAGTACCTATAAGTGGATCAATTTTTTAATTATGTTGTTAGGAGTGGTTTTGTTTGCTGTCGGAACAGGACTATATGCGTCGGCATCCCTTGGTAGAGGCTCCTATGAGGCAGTCACTTTTGCTTTAGCAGAAAAAAATCACTGGCAGATTAAATTTGTCCGAATGGCATTGGATATTTTGGTTGTTGTTACAGGTGTTTTGTTTGGCGGAAAGTTTGGTGTATGCACGCTTATTACAGTTATCATTTCAGGTCCAATTATCCAATTTGTTAATGCGAAAGCAAAACAAGTTTTAAAGATATGATAGTAAAGAAACTTACAACTTAGAATTTGTGGAGGAAACAAATATGGAAGATAATAAATCAACGAATGTCAAGAAAACGGTAAAATCAGGAATAACTTTTGGAAGTGCATTAGCTATGGTTATTAGTTATACAACGTGGAAGTCTGTCGGTTGGGCGATTTTTCATGGATTACTTAGTTGGGTGTATGTCATATACTTCCTTTTGCGTTACTAAATTCGCGTTTGTGGAGCGAAGCAGAACAATGAAAGCCCCAGTGGGGCTTTTAAGTGACAGAACAGTCTTGCGTAGCAAGATGGAGGGGCCTCGCCCCGACAAGTTCCAGTTTGCCGGGCAGACGGACATCTGAATAACACAAAATGAGGGGGCAGCCATGGTACTTTATTTTACGGGAACCGGCAACAGCCGGTATCTGGCACGGCGTATTGCCGAAGGGTTGGAGATGCCGCTTTACGACCTGAACGCCTGCATCAAGGCAGGGAATACCGCCCCGGTGCAGACCGGGCGTGACGTGGTGCTGGTCACGCCTACCTACGCATGGCGCATCCCCCGGGTGGTGTCGGAGTGGCTGGGCAAGACCGCGCTGACCGGGGCAGAGCGTATCTGGTTTGTGATGGACTGCGGCAGCGAAATTGGCAATGCGGCAGGCTATAACCGGCAGCTTGCGGCGCAAAAGCGGCTGCAGTACATGGGCACAGCCCAGATCATCATGCCGGAAAACTACATTGCCATGTTTAATGCACCCCAGAAGGAGCAGGCACGGAGCATCGTGGAGCAGGCAGAGCCTGAACTTCAGAAGGTACTGACCCAGCTCAGAGCCGGGCAGGAGTTTCCTTCGCCGAGAGAGACCCTCTACGACCGCCTTATGAGCGGCCCGGTAAACCCGGTGTTTTATCGCTTCTTTGTAAAAGCCGATGCCTTCCGCGCAACGGATGCCTGCATCGGCTGCGGTAAGTGCGAGGCGCGCTGCCCTTACGAGCTGCCCATCCGTGAAAAGCTGAAGGGCGTGGCCAAGGCGTTCGGCGCGTAGCCGCTTTACAGGCTGCTGCAGCCGGTGATAAAAGAAAAAGGCCGGAGTTCTGATTGAAAATGCAATCGGAGCTCCGGCCTTTAAACTCGAATTCCCTCCGTGAGGGGGAGCGACCGCCGGCGCAGCCTCCTTGATTGCCAGCAGCGCGGTTTCAATCCACGCTCCCCGGGAAGGGAGCGGCAGCTTTCAGCATGCGGCGAATCCCTTTCCGTCGGCTTTGACGGTGGGCGGGGTACATCAGAGTGGCCGGATGGAAGGCGCCTTCTTTTTCCAGCAGCCTGAACAACTCCCGCGCGGCTTCCCGGACATGAAGGCCTCGGTATCCAGAAAATCCGCGGCCACCAGGCAGGAATAAAGCATGCGGATAAAGAACATGCCCGCTCCCGGGTTCTGCTTTGCGAAGGGGGGAGGTTGTCCGCCGGGCAGGGATACTTCCCGGGCCCAGGCGCCGTAAGGCTCCAGCCCGCCGCGGCCCGCCCGTTTGATCCGTCCCCAAAAGGTGGCGGCTTCCGGGCCGTCTCCGCGCCCGCCGCCATCCGGAAGGCCGCCGTGATGGCCTGCCACGGCGAAGGCGGCGAAGGGCTGGCCGCGCCCCATACATTCAAAAGCGCCGGCAGTGGCGTGATCCACCCGCCTGGAATCGCCCGTCAGCCGCCGCTGAAACGCAGCAGAGTATTTTCCAATGTCATGGGCCGTCCCGGCCAGCAGCCCCTGTGCCTCGCCGCCGAAAGGGCGGGAAAACTCCGCCGCCAGATGCTCGAAAACCGTTTGTTCCCGTCCGTCCTCCGCGATGTGTGCAAGAAATTTATTTTCCATAGCCGCTCCTTTCTTGGCAGCCCGGCACGAGCGCCTTGCGGTGGGCCGCAGGGATGGGTGAACAAAACATGTGGCTGAACAGAATCGCCTGTATTTGTTGTTATTTCCAGTATATATTAGTATTTGTTGAAATTAAAACGGCAAAATAGGGAAATAAATTTGAGAATTTTATCGCTTTTTACAAAACACAGGTCGGCCCTGTCTGCCGTGGGGACGTTGCTTGAAGGCTTGCATGCGGTGGAAAAGGCAAAACAGAGCGGCAGCCCGTTCCCTGCCGACGGCCTGCCGCTGTATTGCCGGTTATTCTATTTCCGGATGGTATTTCTGCCGTGTGGCCGCGCCGCCGCGCAGATGACGCTCCTCTTTATTCACGCGCAGCACCTTCTGCACCTCGTCGTACAGAGTGTGATTCTGCTTTTCCAAACGGTATGTAATATCCTTGTGCACTGTAGATTTGCTGATGCCGAACGCTTTGGCCGCGCTGCGCACGGTGGCGCCGGTCTCCGTGATGTATTCGCCCAATTGCACCGCCCGCTCCTCCGGATTGCCCTTCATGCCGCAACAACTCCCTATTTGTGTTTGTTGTATATATATGGTGGCTTCGGGCGGTTTATGCGGACAAAGCGGAGAGAAAGGCCGGCGTACAGTAAAATGTGAACCGTCCGCCGCGGCAGCAGCGGCCTGCCATAAGCGGCCGAAGTGCAATGTGCAGCCGCGGTGGTACGGATTTTGGAATTTTAAGCAAAATATGCAATGCTTCTTTTGGAAGCGGACAAAACCTGTGTTGTTTTTTATAGATAAAAAAACTATGATAATAACAAAGCACAAGCCGCGGCGGCACGCCGCGCGGCGCACAAGCACCGGCTTTTGCCGTCACTTTTATTTGGAAAGGGAGCCCCCATATGAAAGAGCATTACAACAAGGTCCTGCGGGACAGCGACGCCCGTGTCGCACGCTTTATGGAGATTCAGATCCTGGACCGGAACGACCCGTTTTTTGGCGGATTCCCCTCGGCGGACAGCATTGCGGAGCCGAAGGTGGCCATCTATCATCTGACGACCATGACGGCCTGCTGCCTGAACGCGGACAGCAAATGGCATCTGGACGCAGAGGTGCTCCGGCGCATTTTGCTGGCGCTGGATTATGTGCGCCGCTCCCAGCGGCCGGGCGGCTATTTCGACCTCGTCAACTGCAACTTTTTTTCCGGCCCGGACACGGCTTTCTGCACGAAGCGGCTGCTGCCCGTGTACGTATATCTGCGCCGGATCGCGGAGGGTGCGCAGGCGGCGGACGCGGCGGAAAAAGATGTGTGCGCGCAGCTGCTGCCGCTGTATGAAGCCATTGTGAAAGATGCCGCCGAAGCACTGACACACTGCGGTTTTCATACGCCGAACCACCGCTGGGCCATCGCATCGGTACTGATGATGTGCCACAGGCTGCTGGGCGGCGAGGCGTACAAAAAGGCCGCGGACGCTATTTTGCTGGAAGGCAGCGACTGCAACGCAGACGGCGAATATGCGGAGCGCTCGGCGGGCAATTACAACCGGATCAACAACGACGCGATGATCATGCTGGCCGTGGCCACGGGCGACGACGCTTATTACGAACCTGTGGTGCGGAACCTGACCATGATGCTCACCTATATCGAGCCGGACGACAGCATCTTTACGAACAACTCCACCCGGCAGGACCGGGGGCGCAAGATCTATCCCAAAGACTATTACTTTGAGTACCTGTATATGGGCGACGTGCTGCAGAAGCCGGAATTTCTGGACGCGGCGAATGAGATCATGGCGGCAGTGGACCGCCACGGCCTGAAGGCCATGGATTGCCTGATCCAGTTCATGCTGCAGCCCCGCCTGGCCGCGCTGGAGCACGCGGGCAGCGGTTTCCCGGCGGATTACCACAAATTTTACAAGGGCAGCGAGATCGTACGCTGCCGCCGGAAGGGGTATTCCTACACCATCATCAACCACAGCGCGGGCTTTTTGTATTTCCAGAACGGCGATTTTACTGTGAGTATGCACATCGGCGCCAGTTTCTGTGAGCACCGCAGCTTCATCCCCGAGACGCTGGCCTCCACGGGCGAAAACGCCTATGCGCTGCACCAGACCATGACGGGCTGGTATTATCTGCCGTTTGAAGAAAAGCCGGAGACCAGCGACTGGTGGAAAATGGACCACACGAAGCGCGCGCAGCTTCACGGGCCGGATATGATATTCGATGTGGAGGTCACCGAGGCGGAGAACGGCATTGACGTGCACATCGTCAACACCGGGATCGACCGTGCGCCTCTGCGTGTGGAGCTTGCGTTCGACGCGGGCTGCCGCGTGGAGACGGAGCATTTTGCCGCGGACGGCGCGGAGGGCGGCGGTATCGTCGCCAAATCCGGAACGCTGACGGCCTCCAGGGGAAGGTACGCCATCGAGGCGGGCCCGTGCTTCGGCGCGCACGGCTTCACAGCGGGTAAGTTTGGAAGCATGAAGCGCACCGAGGGCTGCTATACTGTGTATTTGACGGATTACAGCTGTTTTGAGCACACCATCTCTCTGCGGGCGAAACCCAGCCTTCACGATTGAGACCCCTGAAAAAAACGAAACGCATTGCCCCGGCGGATGCCGGGGCGTTTTTTGAAGAAGCGGAAAAGCCGTGTGCATCCGGAAAAATTTTTTGTGTAAAAAATGGCGGATCCGCTTGCTATTTTGGAGCAGCCGTGCTAATTTATAAGTATCATTCGAATGTTCCCGGGCGCGTTGTGTGCTTCGGGAAGGCCGGAAAGGTCTTTTCAACTGAATACGCGGATAGAGGCGCGGGACTCATGCGTACCCGGAACAATGGCCAGGCAGCCGTTTCGGGGAGAGGGGGAACCGCCGAAGGAGCAGCCGCCTGCCTGGGCGGCGTATCCTGGGCCGTGGGAGAATATCCTGCGGACTGTCACAAAATTTGTGGAGCGCTATCCAGACGCATCTTCCAGCGGAGGCTGCGTCCGGTTGCCCTGTGCGCTCTATGCGCACAGGGCTTTTTGTTTTTTCCAGCCTGTGTCCGTGTGTCGGAGCGGAGGGCCTGCGGCAGAACACAGGAGGAGGAACAGTATGAAAAAAAGGATTCGGCTGCTGCCCATGCTGGCGGCGGTGCTGGTGCTGGCGGTTTTGTGCGCGGCGCCGGCTTTTGCGGAAAGCGGCGCGCAGGACGAACCGGGTTCGCGCATGGTGGAATGCGCGGAATGCGGCGGCTCGGGCGCTTGCATGGAATGCCTGGGCAAGGACGCGGCATGCGGGGCGTGCGGCGGGAAAAACATCTGCGGGGCCTGCGGCGGCTCCGGCAGGACAGAGGCGGAAAGCCGGTTTTACAATACGGCATGGTCCCTGCTGCCGCCGCTCATTGCCATCACGCTGGCGCTCATCACAAAAGAGGTGTATTCTTCACTGTTTATAGGCATTGCTGCGGGCGGCCTGCTGTATGCGAATTTCAGCTTTGAGGGCACGGTGCTGCACGTATTTCAGGGAGGCATCGTCTCGGTGCTGTCGGACGCATACAACGTCGGCATCCTGGTGTTTCTTGTCGTTTTGGGCACGATGGTCTGCATGATGAACAAGGCCGGCGGTTCTGCGGCCTTCGGACGATGGGCACAGACACATATCAAATCCCGCGTGGGCGCGCAGCTGGCTACGGTAGCGCTGGGCTGCCTTATTTTCATCGACGATTATTTCAACTGTCTGACGGTGGGCTCCGTGATGCGGCCCGTCACCGACAAGCATCGGGTATCGCGCGCCAAATTGGCGTATATCATCGACGCTACGGCGGCACCGGTGTGCATCATTGCGCCTATTTCGTCCTGGGCGGCGGCTGTGTCCGGTTTTGTGGAGGATGGAAAGGGCCTGTCCCTCTTCATCCGGGCCATTCCCTATAATTTCTATGCACTGTTCACCATCGCCATGATGGTGATGCTTGTTGTGCTGCGGGTGGATTACGGCCCCATGGCGAAAAGCGAGGCGCTGGCCGGCGAGGGAGACCTGTTCGGCGGCGGGCCGGACCCCTATGCGGGCGCAGGGGAGGCCCCGGCGGACAAAGGGCGTGTGGTTGACCTTATTGCACCCATTGCAGTGCTTATTTTCTGCTGCGTGGTGGGCATGGTGTATTCCGGCGGCTTCTTCGCAGGCGGGGAAGGCGGCGTGCTGGCGCGTTTCAGCACCGCGTTCTCAAACTCCGACGCGTCGGTAGGGCTGATGCTTGGGTCCGCATTCGCTCTGGTGTTCAGCTTCGTTTATTATATGCTGCGCCGGGCAATGTCCTTCCGCGAGATGATGGGCTGCATCCCGGACGGCTTTAAGGCGATGGTGCCTGCCATTATGATCCTCACATTCGCATGGTCGCTGAAAGCCATGACGGATTCTCTGGGCGCGAAATATTTTGTGCGGGACCTTGTGAAAAGCGGCGCGGAAGGCATGCAGATGTTCCTGCCGGCCATCGTGTTCCTGATCGGCTGCCTGCTGGCTTTTGCGACAGGGACAAGCTGGGGAACGTTCGGCGTGCTCATCCCCATTACCATGGCGATCTTCCCTCTGGACGACCCCATGGGCATCGTGTGCATTGCCGCATGTATGGCGGGCGCCGTGTGCGGCGACCATTGTTCGCCGATCTCCGACACAACGATCATGGCCTCTGCGGGCGCCCAGTGCGACCATGTCCAGCATGTCTCCACACAACTGCCCTATGCAATAACGGCGGCAGCCGTTTCCTGCATCTCTTATGTGGCGGCGGGTCTGCTGGTGCATTTCGAGCTGCCGGGTCTGCTGGCGCTGCCGTTCGGGTTGGCTCTGATGGCCGGTTTCCTGCTCTGGAAGAAAAAAAGCGGCACACGCTGACACATATTGGAACGAAAGGCCGTCCGCGGCGCATACCGCGGACGGCTTTTTAATTGCAGAGCGGTGAAAAGACTGCCCAAACGGCTCGCCGGATGGCATGAAAAACGGCGGGGCTTTTGATGTGCAAGAAATACAATGTACTTGATGCGCGTAAGAGGGTATTCTTTATTGTAATGGAATTGCTGGAAAAGGCCGGGCGGAAAGCGCCCTGCCGGAGCCGCACCGTCAGGAAAGAAAGCAGGGAGGAAAGCCGGTATGAAAAACCATTTTGTACATACGCCGTGCGGGCCCGTACAGGGCGCGGCGGGCGGAGCGGACGGCGTGTCCGTATTCCGCGGCATACGGTACGCCACGGCAGGGCGCTGGGAATATCCCCGGCAGGTGACGCATTGGGACGGCGTGTATGACGCCGCCAATTTCGGCGCGTGTTCGTTTCAGCCGCGCGCGTTCTACAACGAAGAAGACGTGCCGGAAAAGGCGTTTTATTACAACGAATTCCGTCGGGGCGAACACTACGATTACAGTGAAGACTGCCTGTTTTTAAACATTTGGGCTCCCGACGACGCAAAAAACGCGCCCGTGCTGTTTTATATTCACGGAGGCGGATTTTTGGGTGGGTGCGGCCATGAAAAGCATTTTGACGGCACGGCCTGGTGCAAAAAGGGCATTGTTGCCGTCACCATCAATTACCGTCTGGGCCCTATGGGCTTTTTGTGCCTGCCGGAGCTTGCCGCCCGGGACGGGCATACGGGCAACTACGCAATGTTTGACCAGATGGCCGCGCTGTGCTGGGTGCGGGACAATATCGCCGCTTTTGGCGGCGACCCGGGCCAAGTTACTCTTATGGGCCAGTCCGCGGGCGCGATGAGCGTACAGCAGCTTTGTGTTTCGCCCATGACGAACGGGCTGTTCCGCGGCGCGGTGATGATGAGCGGAGGCGGCGTTTCCAGACTGCTGGGCGCGGCGCAGAAAGCGGAAGAAGCGTATCCGTTCTGGCAGGCGGTGCGGCAGAAGCTGGGCGCGGCAGATTTTGCGGCGCTGTGCGGCGCAGAACCGCAGGCGCTGTTCGCGGCGTTCGCCGAGGCAAGGAAAGAACAGAAGAACCCCATGGCCGGGTGCGGCCCGGTGGTGGACGGCGTATTCCTTACGGAAAGCGCGGCGGAAGCTGCAAAAGCAGGGCGGCAAAAGAACATCCCGTACCTGATGGGCTCCACCAGCGAGGACGTTGTGCCGCCCATCGTGCATAAAATGGCAAAGGGCTGGGCGCGGTTGCAGGCGGACCAGGGCAAACAGCCCAGCTATGCCTATTTCTTCAGCCGTCAGCTGCCCGGAGATGAAAAAGGTGCGTGGCATTCGGCAGACCTGTGGTATGCGTTCGGCACGCTGGACAGCTGTTGGCGGCCTTTCACGGAATGGGACCGGGCTTTGTCCGAAGCGATGGTGTCGTACCTGACGAATTTTGCAAAAACGGGCGACCCCAACGGGCCGGGATTGGCGGAATGGCTGCCTGTGAAAAAGGGCCAGACGCAGGTGCTGCGGTTTGGAGACAGGGATATCACCATGGGCGGCGTCTCTGTTGCCAGGCTGACGCACACCATGCTCACCAAGCCAAACGTGGGCGAATGACGGGAGAGCGAGGTGCACGGTATGTATGACGCCGTCGTCGCAGGAGCGGGCCCCGCGGGAGCGGCAGCGGCCAAGGCGCTCTGTGAAGCGGGCCGCCGTGTGCTGCTGGTGGAGCGGTTTCGGCTGCCGCGATACAAATCCTGCTCTGGCATATTGATCAAAAAGTCGTTGGGGCTGGTGAAGCAGTATTTTGGCGAGGAAGTACCGTCGGCTGTCTGCTGTGCTCCGGTGGAAAACCGGGGGATGATCTTTACCGATGACAAGGGCAGGGAATATGCTTTCAGGCAGGAAGGGCGCAATGTGTGGCGCGGCGCTTTTGACGGCTGGCTCGTGGCGAAGGCGGCGGAAAGCGGAGCGGAGCTGCTGGACGGTACCGCCGCGATTGCCTGTGAAGAAGAGAACGGCGCTGTTTGGGTCACGCTGCAGAACAGGGAACGCTGTAAAGTGCGGGCAAGGTATCTGCTGGACTGCGAGGGCGTGACGGGCGCGCTGAAACGGAAGCTGGCGCCGGGCCCGGCGCAGTATATCACAACGTTTCAAACCTTTAACGAGGGCCGCATCGTGCTGGACCCGCATTATTTTTACGCCTATCTTCAGCCGGAGCTTTCGGAGTACGACGCATGGTTCAATGTGAAGGACGGTTTTCTGGTGCTGGGCGTGTCGGTGCGGGATGCGAAGCGGGCGGAATATTTTTATCGGCGTTTCCTTTCCTACATGGAGGAGCGGCACGGCCTGTGCACCGGCCGGGAGGAAAGACGCGAGAAATGGCTGATGCCCCGTATTCCGCCCGGCTGTCCCATCTATTATGGACAGGGACGCGTTTTGTGCGCGGGCGAAGCGGCGGGGTTTCTGAACCCGATGGGCGAGGGTGTCTCGGCTGCGCTGGAGAGCGGACATCATGCAGCCGGTGCGCTTATGGAGCATTGGAATGAGCCGGAGCGCGCCCTGGCGCGCTACCGGGAACGGACGGACGCCCTGCGGGCTTACATGCGGCGTCAATGGAGTTTTACCGCAGGCATGGCGGAGACGTTCCGGGAGATGAGGACGTAAGGAGACCGCCTGAACGCCGAATGACGGGAAAAACGGCAATGAACGCCTCAAAAACAGATGGCCGCTCTTGACGGCCTGCCTGCCGCCGCGTTATGCTGAATACAGCAAAGCGGTGCGTCCGGGCTGCGGCCGCACCGAAAAATGAGAGGATGTGTTTTTTTGGAACGCAATATAAACGAGCTTGTGGCGCAGATGACGCTGGAGGAAAAGGCCGGGCTGTGTTCGGGCGCGGATTTCTGGCATTTGAAGGGCGTGGAACGGCTGGGCATCCCGGGCGTGATGGTGTCGGACGGCCCGCACGGGCTGCGCAAGCAGGACCAGGAGGCGGACCATCTGGGCATCAACGACAGCATCAAGGCGGTGTGCTTCCCGGCGGCATGCGCGACGGCGGCCAGCTTCGATGAGGCGCTGCTGGAACGGATGGGGCGGGCGCTGGGCGAGGAGTGCCGCGCGGAGGATGTGTCTGTGCTTTTGGGGCCGGCGGTGAACATCAAGCGCAGCCCGCTGTGCGGGCGGAACTTTGAGTATTTCAGCGAGGACCCGTATCTGGCGGGAAAGCTGGCGGCGGCGCAGGTGCGCGGTGTGCAGAGCTGGGATGTGGGCACGAGCGTGAAGCATTATGCTGCCAACAACCAGGAATACCGGCGCATGACGTGCTCGTCCGACATGAGCGAGCGGACGCTGCGGGAAATTTACCTTGCGCCGTTTGAGACGATCGTGAAAGAGGCGCGGCCCTGGACGCTGATGTGCAGCTACAACAAGATCAACGGGGTGTTTGCCAGTGAAAATCCGCACACGCTCACAGAGATCCTGCGGGATGAGTGGGGGTTTGACGGATATGTGATGAGCGACTGGGGAGCGGTGAACGACCGCGTAAAGGGCCTGGCCGCAGGGCTGGAGCTGGAAATGCCATCGTCCAACGGCGTGCGGGACGCGCAGATCGTTGCGGCAGTGCGCGGCGGTACGCTGGAGGAAGCGGTGCTGGACAAGGCGGTGGCACGCATTCTGAACATCGTGTTCCGCTATGCGGATGTACAGCATCCGGAGGCGAAGTTTGACCGCGCGGCACACCATGCGCTGGCGGCAGAGCTGGAAAAAGAATGCGCGGTGCTGCTGCAGAACAAGGGCGCGCTGCCGCTTGCACGGGCCGCGAAGATTGCGTATATTGGCGGCTTCGCGGAAAAGCCCCGGTATCAGGGCGGCGGCTCGTCGCACATCAATGCCAGCGCCGTGACCAGCGCGCTGGATGCGGCACGTGTGAACGGCACGGACGTTGTATACGCCGAGGGATTCCCGGCGGACCGGGACGAGACGGACGAAGCGAAGTTTGCCGCGGCGGTGGAAGCGGCGCGGGCTGCGGACGCGGCCATTATTTTTGCAGGCCTGCCCGACAGCTTCGAAAGCGAGGGCTACGACCGCAGCCATATGCGTTTGCCGGAATGCCAGGACAGGCTGATCGCGCGCGTGGCGGCGGTGCAGCCCAATACAGTGGTGGTGCTGCACAACGGAAGCCCGGTGGAATGCCCGTGGGCGGAGAGCGTGAACGCGGTGCTGGAAATGTATTTGGGCGGCCAGGGCGTGGGAGCGGCCGCGGACGCACTGCTGTACGGAGATGCAAACCCCAGCGGCCGACTGCCGGAGACGTTCCCGTATCAGCTGGAGGATAACCCCAGCCATCTGAATTTCCCGGGCGACGGTAAAAATGTGGAGTATGCCGAGGGCGTATTTGTGGGCTACCGCTACTACGACAAGAAAAAGATGGCCGTGCGCTGGCCCTTCGGCCACGGGCTTTCCTACACCACGTTCGAGTATTCAAACGTGCGCGTTTCGGCGGATGTGTTGAATGACGGCAGCACGGTGACGGTGTATGCGGACATAAAGAACACGGGTGACCGCGCGGGCAGGGAAGTGGTGCAGCTTTATGTGGCGGACCGCACCGGCACGGCGGGACGGCCGGAAAAAGAGCTGAAGGGCTTTGCAAAGGTAGCGCTGGAACCGGGCGAGACAAAAACAGTTGAGCTGAGCGTGGACGCGCGCAGTCTTTCCTGGTACAGCGAGGCGTTGGGCGGCTGGTATGCGGCACCGGGACGCTACGAGCTGCTGGTGGGGCATTCGTCCCGTGATATCCGGGGTGCGGCAGCGGTAGAGTTCCGCACAGAAAAGCTGCTGCCTTTCCATGTGGATGAAAATACCACTGTCGGAGAGCTTTTGGCTGATCCGCGCACCGCATCTTCGGTACGGCAGATGGCGCGTCAGTTCATGGACACGATCGCGCCCGCGGCGGAAGATAGCGCAGATGCCGCAAAAGAGGCGGTTTCCGACGAGATGGCCCGCCAGATGATGGACAATATGCCCTTGCGCGGCCTGCGCAGCTTCGGCGCGTTCCCGGAGGGGGCGCTGGAACGGATGATCGCAGATCTGAACGCGAAGATGGCGCAATAAAAGAGCGGGCTGCTACCCGGCCGCTTTGCTCTGGCCGCGGCCATTGAGACAAGCTTTTCATTGCGGTTCAGGAAAAGACATTCGTGGAACGATGAGCAAAAGCCTGCCGTGCCTTTGGGTGCGGCGGACTTTTGCTGTACAGAGTGTCTGCAGCCGTTACGGTAAGCGGGCAGCCTGGTTGAATGTACCTTGGCTTTTCAGGTGAAGCTCTTGACATTTGGGGTTAGTAGTGATAAACTTTCAATTACGACAGGTTAGCATTGACTAACTATAACGGTGAGGCCGTTCGCAGAATAAGACAGAAAGAGGGAGGGTCAGCCATGAATTTTCCAACAGCATTGCTTGCCGCCGCAGTTGCGGCAGTATTTATTTCGATCGTCGTTTCCGGCGTGCGCAGAAGGAAAAAGGGCGGAGGCTGTTCCGGCGGCTGCGGTTGTTCCGGCTGTGCGGGAACGTGTCATCTGGAAAAATGAGCGGCGCGCCGCCGGGAAAGGAAGCTGCGGTGGAATTGACGAGTGGGCAGGCACGGTATCTTCTGGCCGTCTACCACCTGGGGCTGGGTGCGCGCGGCGTGCGCTGCGCAGATATCGCGCGGATGCTGGATGTAACGCGTCCCTCGGTGGTAAAGATGCTTTCCTTCTTTTCGCAAAGATGTCTTATCGCCCGGGAGCGATATGGGAAGGTGTATCTGACGGACACCGGTTGTTTGCTGGCGCGGTGTTATGCCCGGCGGCTGGAGAAGGTTGAGCGCATGCTGGCGGCAGAGCTTGCGCTGACGCGGGAGGAAGCGCAGCTTGCCGCCTGCGCGCTGCTGGACGTGCTGCCGGAGCGCTGCTTCACGCAGGGGGAGGTGCCCTCTGCTTAGACAAAATTGCCTGGATGTAAAAAAATGCGACAACCGTCCGGGATTGCATATCCCGTTGTTGTACAGGGCATGATACAATAACGGCAGATCCTGCAAAAAAGGAAGGGACGTTTATCATGAAGGGCATCAAATCATTCCGGCGCACGTTTTTATTGATTGCGGCGCTGTATCTGGCGTGCGGCATTTCGCTGCTGGTCTGGCCCGCGCAATCCGGCCTTGTCATATGCTATGTGTTCGGCGGCATATCGCTGCTGTATGGGGCGGTACAGATCATCCGCTATTGCTGCAACGCTGCCGTTTCCATTTTCCGCTATGAACTTGTCACAGGCATTCTCTGCTGTGCGTTTGGCCTGTTTGTTATCCTGCGTGCGGACATGGTGCTGGCGGTACTGCCGTTTGTGTTCGGCTGCGCCATCGTGTTTGACAGCGTCATGACACTCCAGAACGCCATTGACCTGCGCCGCCTGGGTTTTTCCCGCTGGTGGCTGATTCTGCTGCTGGCGGGCGTTACCGGCGCGTTCGGCGTGCTGCTGTTTTTCGAACCGTTCGCGGCGCTGGCCATGGTGCGCTTCATCGGTGCGGTGTTGGTGCTGGACGGCTGTGCGGATCTTGTCAGCGTGCTGTGTCTGACCTACTGGGTAAAAAAGGCGAAGCGTGGCCTGGAGGCGATTTATGACGAAGCCCGTTACGAAGCAGCCGCCATCGAGGCCGAGGGCCGCATCCAGGACGAGTCCGAGCCGTGAGGCAGAGCAGAACAAAAAAGCGGCCGGGCCGCCCTGCGGGGCGGCCTGTTTTTGTGTAAAAAGAGGCGGCGGCAGGCTGGGACCCCCTTGTGCACCAATGCTGTCCGGTGTAAAATCAAAGAAAGCACAGAGCGCGAACGCGCCGTGTGAGACCAGGCGATAGAGAAATAACGGATGGCGCGGGTCTGTACGCTCTCCTGCCACTGCGGCCCCAATTGTATGGGCGTCCTGCTCATCCGCAGTGCATAACACAGCGATGTGCTTCTGCGCGTCCGGTATCAAGAAAGGGAATTTTTATATGATACGTTTGGTGGCGAGCGACATCGACGGCACGCTGCTGCAGGGCGGCGCGCGAGCGCTTTCGGACGAGCTGTTCGGCCTTATCCGGGTGTTGAAGAAGCGCGGGATTCTGTTCTGCGCGGCCAGCGGGCGGCAGTACCGCAGCATGCGGGCGCTGTTTGCACAGGCGGAGGATGATATCGCTTACCTTTGCGAAAACGGGGCCATTGTGTACCGGGGCGGGAGCGTGGTGTCTAAGCTGGCCATGGAGCGCGCCGATGCGCTGGCGCTCATTGGCCAAATTCAGGCGCAGGAGCAATGCGAGGTGCTCATCTCCGGCGCGGACACCAGCTATCTGCTCCCCAAGCATCCGGATTATGTGGACCATATCCGCTATTTTGTGGGCAATCACATTACGCGGGTGAAGCGGGCGCAGGACATCCCGGAGGATATCCTCAAGGTGTCGGCTTACTGCCGGGATGGCGCGGCGAGCCATACACAGACGCTGGGCGCGCCGTGGAAAGCGGCGTACAGCGTGGCTGTGGCGGGGGAAAAATGGCTGGATTTCACGCGCGCAGACAAGGGCACGGGCCTTGCTGCCCTGTGCGGGGAGTTGGGTGTGCGCCCGCAGGAGGTCATAGCGTTCGGTGACAATTTCAATGATGTTCCCATGTTGGACCTTGTGGGCAGCCCCTATATCATGCAAGGGGCCGTACCCGCGCTGCTGGAGCGGTACCCGATGCAGTGTGCCCGGGTGGAGGATGTGTTGCGAAAACTTGCAGAGGGGTAGCACTCGCTATTTTTTTGGCTTGTTTGGATATTGGAATAAAAAAATTACGAAATACATAAAAAATATACTAACGCTTTGCGGCAATGAGATGATACAATAAAATTGATATCCACAAGAGAAGCCGCGGTATGGTGCTCCGGGCGGAGTGTTCCGGGGGCGGACGGGCTTCGGATAAAAGTTGTTTTGCCTGAAAGAAAGGAAGATTGCCATGGTCGATCTGAAAGCGAAACCTTATTGCCTGCCGGACGAGGATGTGCGCTGGGTGGAGGAAACCATCGCCGGGATGACGCCGGAGGAAAAGGTAGGCCAGCTGTTTTTTCAGCTGACGGCCTCCCAGGATGAAAATTATCTGCGCGAGCTGATGGAAAAATACCATCTGGGCGGCTGCCGCTATAACCCCATGCCCGGCGCGGCCGTGCAGCAGCAAAACCGCACGCTGCAGAAATACGCCAAGGTACCGGTGTTCATTGCCTGCAACACCGAGGCCGGAGGCGACGGCGCCTGCGCGGACGGCACCAACATCGGCTCCGGCATCAAGATCGGCGCTACCCGCAACAACGATTACGCCTATGCGCTTGGCAAAATGGCCAACGAGGAGGCTGCGGCCATCGGCTGCAACATGGCTTTCGCGCCGGTGTGCGACATCCACTACAACTGGGAGAATACCGAGATCGTGACCCGCGCTTTCGGCAACGACCCCGTCCGCGTGGCGCAGATGAGCAAGGCGTATATGGACGGCCTGCACACCATTCCGGGCTTTGCCTGTACGGCGAAGCATTTCCCGGGCAACGGCCTGGATTTCCGCGACGCGCATCTGTCCAACAATGTCAACACCTTCAGCGTGGAAGAGTGGGACAAGACCTACGGGATGGTGTATAAAACGCTTATTGACGGCGGTCTGGATGCCATCATGGGCGGGCATATCATGCTGCCGGAGTACGCGCGGGCCATCAATCCCGCGCTGAAGGACGAGGACATGATGCCCGCCACGCTGAGCCCGGAGATCATGACCACGCTGCTGCGCGGCAAGCTGGGCTTCAACGGCATGGTAGTAACGGATGCCTCCCATATGGTGGGCATGACGGACCGCATGACCCGCCGCGAGATGCTGCCGGCATCCATCAATGCCGGATGCGATATGTTCCTGTTCTTCAACGACCCGGACGAGGACTTCAATACCATGCTGGATGCATACAAAAGCGGCGTCATCAGCGAGGCCCGCATGACGGAAGCGCTCACGCGTATCCTGGGCCTGAAAGCGCATCTGGGCCTGAACAAAAAAGCGAAGGAAGCGCTTGTGCCTGCGCCCGAAGTGCTGGCCGGGGCGCTGGGCAAAGAGGAATACAAGGAGATGCACAAGGCCATCAGCCGGGACTGCATCACACTGGTAAAATACAAGGACAGGGATGTGCTGCCCATCACACCGGAGCGTTATAAACGTATTATGATCGTGCATGTCAAGGGCGCCGAAAGCGGCATGGGCATGCTGATGAAAGCCATGGGCATGGGCGGCGGTAAAAACCCGGCCGAGATGCTTAAGGAGCGCCTGTGTGAAAAAGGCTTTGACGCGTTTATCTACGAAAGCCCGCTGGACGCGATGAAAAAACAGATCGCAGCGGGCGAAAAGCCCAACATCAACCTGTATTTCGCGGGCAAGAACGCCATCGACGACTTCGTTTCCGGCATGGACCTTGTCATCACGCTGTGCGACGTTTCCAGCGGGCGGCCCAGCTTTGGCCTGTCCAAGGGCGGCGGAGAGATCCCCTGGTATGTATTCGAGCTGCCGGTGGTCGTCATCGGCTGCGGGCAGCCCACCATGCTGGCGGACGTGCCCCAGGCCCGCACCTACATCAACACCTACGATGCAAAGCCGGCCACTTTCGACGCGCTGGTGGACGACCTTATGGCGGGGCCGGACGCGTTCAAGGGGCGGGACCCGATCGACAGCTTCTGCGGCCTGTTCGACGCCCGGCTGTAATTTTACTTTTTCGGTAACACACAAGTTCCCTCCCGCGGGTGAACCGTCCCCGATTGTGCAGACAGTATTAAAAGGATCCCCTGTGAAAAAACTCCCAGGTTTTGGCAGGAACGGCGCGGCGGCGCCGCTCCTGTTTTGTATTAAAGACATTCCCGGTTGTAAAAATAAACATAGGCCGGTCATATGAAGGCAGTGGAGGCTTTGTACGAAAATGCGCTTTGCTCTCAAAACAGGGAAGGCTTTCTGCCATTGTGTAGACGCGTGGGCGTGATGGTTTTCTTTCGTTTGTATCGTTGACGGCCTGCGCGGGCCTTTACCGCATATGCATTTCCAGAGTCCTGTACATTTAGCTGTTTTCTTCCGGAATTTCCGTAATTTATTCCTGTCTTTAATTTTTGGCAATAATTCCTGCCTATGTATGCAATTCCTTTTGTCCATAGAAAGCCCCCTGATGTTTTGGTTTTCTGCATCAGGGGGCTTTTTGTCTGTTGTCCGTTTTTTTATTGGTGCGGTCCGTTTGATTCAGGCTGAGAAACGCTTTTTTGCGGGCGAGCGTTATTTTGTGCAGCTGCGGGTACGGCCCACGCGGGTGTTATCCTTCTCGCGGTCCTGCAGCGCCTTCACAGGATGCGGTGCGTCCTCATAGCGGTAATCGCGGCCGTATTCGGCCAGATAATCCTCTATGACAGCGTGGCTGGGAACCTGCGCGGTGCGTGCGTTTACAGTGCGCTGGTAATTGAAGAAGCGGAAGTCTGCGGGCAGCGTGCGCACGTCGGTGAACTCCTCGCCGTCCGCCGTCCATTCCACTGTGCCGGCCAGAACATCGCGGATATATTCCTTCTGCGGGCCGAATTTCAGCAGCTCGGGGAATTCGCCGTCCGGAATGACCTGCCGCCACTCTTTCTTTTCATAGGTCTGCAGCAGGCGCGCGGCGGCGTGCAGGTGGGAAAGCTCCTGATGGAAATGCTGTTCCCAGATTTTTTTCACAGGACGGTCCGTCTCGTCGTTGAAGCACGACCAGTACAGGTAGCATTCGGTATATTCGTGCATCAGCAGGCTTTCCAGCCAGGTGCACTTCGTATCCAGCAGCGCGCCGTACTGCGTCACGTGCTGCTCTTCGATCATGCCGATCTCCTGGTAGAGCTTCCGGCCGCGGTCGCTTTTGTAAAACGCGGCGATGTTCATATAATAGTTCATGGTCTGCTGCTCGGCGGCGGTGATGATGGAGGTGTTCAGTTTCGTGATGGGCGCGGCCTTTTTGAAGCTGCAGGCGCGGCGCACGCTGTCAAAGGGATGGCGGTGCTCCGATATGGTGGGGCGGCCGGGCATGATCTCGGTATAGCTGCCCACAAGGCGCTCGGCGTGGACGCCGTCCTCCATGTCCAGCAGGTCCGCGTAGCGGTACAGATGGTCGAAGTCCTCCAACAGCGCGAACTGCATCACCTTTACAACGTATGGGTCCGGCTCCCGCTGGGCCAGGATTGCCGTCAGGTCCACCGCGAGCTGTTCGTAGCCGATGGTCGTTTCCAGCGGCGTTTCGTCGATGGGCTTGAGGCAGGAGATGCGCTTTTGCTGCTGCTGCTCTACCCGGCGCGCCAGCGCCAGCTCGCGCCGCAGGTCGTTGTTCGGGCAGTGGCGGTGGAACTGGTGGCTGAACCACACGGCCTCATATTCGGTGCCGTTCATCAGGATGATACGCACCTTGGTGTAGGGGTCCACCTCGTTTTTGTCGTAAGAGCGGGCGTATACGGTGCTCCAGTCCATCAGGCCCGCGTCCACGGGAGACGGTTTTTCCAGGAAGGGATTCATACGGTCAGTCCTTTCTTTTTCGCGCGGAAAAGCGCGGCTTCGTCTGCCGCTATTATTTCCGGAGAAAGGCATGTGTATGCGCGGGTTCGGAAACATGGTATAATAACCTCAAAGCCGCCGCTGCCGCGGCTGCGCGTGTGCAGGGCACACGCCCC
>ERZ832522.2645-NODE-2645-length-21324-cov-6.448728_pt1 | contig 21324 bp, 17 predicted proteins | sample MGYA00519951_ERZ832522 | MGnify/ENA primary metagenome ERZ832522 (study PRJEB31850, sample SAMEA3708728) | human gut metagenome | biome: human gut; feature: human-associated habitat; material: faeces | place: China | collected 2014 ... | reverse complement strand
ACTCGAACTCACGACCCCTTCATTACGAGTGAAGTGCTCTACCGACTGAGCTATTTCAGCTTATGCTGTAATCTGTCAGAAATTGATAATTCTGACAGCCACAGCATTTAGTTTATAATATTATTTCTTCTCTGTCAAGTCCTTTTTGACCGGTATTTCAGATACTGTTTTCGTCACCGGTTTCACTGCGGTTTTTACAGCCACTTTTGTTTTTCCGGCAGCCTTTCGTACAGTTCTTGTCTTGGTGATGGATTTCTTGATCTGGCTGTGCTCGGCAGCAGGCTTCTTCTCAGTTTCTTCCGGAGTGCAGGTAAAGACTGCCACACCAAGTGCCGGAAGCTTCACTGTGATGGAATACTCTCTCTCATCACACTCAGCCTTCTTCGCTGCTTTAACTCTCGTATTTACTACACCATTACCACCGTACTTTTTATCATCACTGTTAAAGATTTCTTTATATTTGCCGGCAAAAGGAACTCCCACATTGTAGTTTTCATATGGGATTGCCGCGAAATTGCAGACAGCCAGAATAGTTTCTTCCGGTTTCTCTGTCTTTCTCATGAATGCGATCACATTCTCCTCATACTTCATCAGCTGAACCCATTCAAATCCATCATATTCATCATCCAGCTGATAAAGTGCAGGATGAGCAAGATACATATTATTGAGGTCTTTGACAAATACTTCCAGTTCCTTTGGCATATCTTTATCCGGTGCCATCATCTTGCATCCCGGATGAAGCATCATATAAGCATAAGCCTCTCTGATCTGCGCATTCTTCTGTTCTTCACTTCCCGGCAGCTTATCCGCGAAATCCTTCAATGTACCAACATCCCTGCTGCCAAGCGTCAGAATATAATGTTCGCAGTATGCATAGAGCATGGACATAGTCAGCTGATCATGGTAATTCTTTCTCTCAATAGGATCCTTGCTCAGATATTCAAGCAGATCTTTTGTCCATCCGCCACTCCATTTATAATCAAATCCCAGATGATCATTTCCCACACTGTCTGTCAGCTCCGGCCAGAGTCCGTTCTCCTGAGCAACTAAAAGCAATCCGGGATTTCTCTCCTTTATCACAGAATTCAGATGCTTCAGAAATTCCAGAGCATCCAGGTTTTCATTGGTTCCGTAAATATTAGGTGTCCACTCTCCCTGATTTCTGCCATAGTCCAGATACAACATGGCATCTACATCATCCATACGCAGGCCGTCAGCATGGTAGACCTCAGCCCAGAAGCAGGCATTGGAGATCAGGAAATCCTTCACCATCGGGCTTCCGTAATTATAGAGCAGTGTTCCCCAGAACGGATGAATGGCCTCTGCCGGATTCTGTCTCTCATAAAGAGGTGTTCCGTCAAATTTCTCCAGACCGGAGGCATAACGTGGAAACTGTGCAGGTGTCCAGTCAAGAATCACACCGATTCCCGCCTGATGCAGTTCATCTACCAGCTTCTGAAAATCCGCCACGCTTCCAAATCTGGAAGTAGGTGCATAATATGCATATGTAGAATAACCACCTGTAATATCATCCAGGTATTCCATCACAGGATGGAGTTCCACATGGGTAAAATCTTCCTCTGCCAGAAATTCCACCAGTTCCTCAGCAGATTTCCATTCCTCCAAAGATGTTTCATATATAGAAACCGGCTGTTTCCTGTCATCGAATCTGGAACGTTCCTTCATCCAGTCTCCGTCATTCCACTGAAAAGCACTTACATCTGCTACCACAGATGCTCCCTCAGAATCATGCTCTGCACTGTTCCCATAAGGATCAGCCTTTAACAGAACTTCGCCACCTTTAACTTTAATTTCATATTTATAATGTGTTCCTGCCTCTACCCCGGGTACAAACAGCTCAAAGATACCGGACATAGGCATACGATGCATAATAGTCGCACGTCCGATCCATCCGTTAAAATCACCTGCAATATTTACACTCACTGCGTTCGGAGCCCAGACAGCAAAAAGAGTACCTTTCACTCCTTTAATCTCCACAGGATGAGCGCCCAGCTTCTTATATGCCTCATAATAAACACCTGCGCAGAAAGCCTTCTCCTCTTCCTCTGTGATCTGGCATGGAAAAGCATAGGGATCATAACATTCTGTCTCTGTCTCTCCCATTTTTATAAGAAATCTGTATTCCGGCACCTTGCGTACAGGAAGCAATACTGCAAAATATCCGGCCTCGTCCTCTTTCTCGCAGACATAGGTTTTCTTTCCGCTGATCACACTTACTTCCTCTGCATCAGGAAAAAATCCCTGAATAAGAACTCCGTCCTGTGTGATCCTTGGTCCCATCACATCTCTGGGAGCAGTTTCCTCTCCATACACAATAGCTTCAATCCTCGGCCAGTCCATATAGCCGTATACTTTTTCGTCCATAGCTGTGCTACCTCCCCGATTGTCAGAAATACGATGATCGGTTACCCTTACCGGCAGCGTATTTCTGGTACATTAAACGTCACCTGTAAACAATAACAAATCAAGTTATGTTTATTTTAGCATCTTTGCACAAAAAAATAAAGAAAATTGTTTGACAAATTCCCTTTCCTGCGCTAAATTTATGTTATTAACTATGGAAAGAATCTTGTTCCGGATACTATGCTTCTTTCCATCACAACAAGGAGGATACAAAATGGGAAACAAAGCCTTTGACGTAACCGCATTAGGCGAATTATTGATTGACTTTACTGAAAACGGAAGCAGCGCACAGGGAAATCCAATGCTGGAAGCTAATCCGGGCGGTGCTCCATGCAACGTGCTTGCAATGCTTGAGAAGCTTGGTAAAAAAACTGCATTCATCGGCAAAGTCGGAAACGACATGTTCGGAACCCAGCTTAAGAATGCCGTAGAGGAAGTAGGGATCGACACCCGCAACCTTGTGATCGACAACGAGGTACACACAACACTTGCCTTCGTACATACTTATCCTGACGGAGACAGAGATTTCTCCTTCTACCGTAACCCGGGTGCAGATATGATGCTTACCAAAGACGAAATCCAGGAAGACCTGATCAGAGATTCCAGAATCTTCCACTTCGGAACACTTTCTTCTACTCACGAAGGAGTACGTGAGGCAACCCGCTATGCCATCGACGTTGCAAAAGAAGCCGGATGTATTGTCAGCTTCGACCCGAACCTTCGTCCGCCATTATGGAAATCTCTGGATGACGCAAAGGCAGAGATCGAGTACGGCCTTGGCAAATGCGATATTCTGAAAATCTCAGATAATGAAGTTGAATTCCTGTTCGGAACTACAGACTATGACAAAGGTGCCGCACTTCTGAAAGAGAAATACAACATTCCGCTTATCCTTATCACACTTGGAAAAGACGGAAGCCGCGCTTACTACAAAGATATGAAAGTAGAGGCTGCTCCTTTCCTTCAGGAAAAGACTATCGAGACAACAGGTGCAGGCGATACCTTCTGCGCAAGTTCCTTAAACTATGTTCTGGAACATGGCCTGGACAATCTGACAGAAGAGAACTTAAAAGAACTGCTCACATTCGCAAATGCGGCAGCTTCTCTGATCACCACACGCAAGGGTGCTCTTCGCGTTATGTCCACCAAAGAAGAGGTTCTTGACTTTATGAAATCAAGAGGATGCTGATTGTAAATATACACTTGACCATCAAAAACTTTGAGGAAGCCCTCTGGCACTGCCAGGCCGGGCTTCTTTTTTATCCTAACATGAAAACAAAAATATCTCCCGGCAATTGAAAATCTCAATTGGACAGGAGATATTTTAAATATATAAATCTTTATTGCAAATCGACAGTCATTATAAAAATACTAGAGCGTGTCTGAAAAATGCTTTACGCAAGATGTACGTCACAATTTGTGGGAGATTTTGTTCGGATGAGGGCGTCGTAGTGGAATACGGCAACCGAATTCGGACAAAATATACCGCAAAGTGGGGCATGCAGATTGCGGGAATGATTTTTCAGACACGCTCTAAACCGTTAACTTGTATCTTACTATTTTACCACACGTACTCTGGAAACACCTTCAATTGCTTTCAGCTCATCCAGTGCTTCTCTGGATGCTACGCTTTCCAGATCGATGAGAGTATATGCGTATTCGCCTTTGCTCTTGTTTGTCATATCTGCGATGTTCAGACCTTCTGCACCAAGGATCTTGGTGAACTGGCTGATCATGTTCGGGATATTTTTGTGGCAGATGGCGATACGTCCTACTGCTACGCAGGTTCCCATGTCGCAGTTCGGGAAGTTTACAGAGTTCTTGATATTTCCGTTCTCGAGGAAATCTCTGACTTCTTTTACAGCCATTACCGCACAGTTTTCTTCGGATTCTTCTGTAGATGCTCCAAGATGTGGAGTTACCAGGATTCCCTTATGTCCTGCTACTGTATGGTTTGCAAAGTCTGTCACATATTTCTTTACTTTTCCGCTGTCTAATGATTCGATCAGAGCATCCTCATCAACCAGAAGATCCCGGGCAAAGTTCAGAAGTACTACGCCGTCTTTCATCTTGTCTAATGCTTCTTTGTTGATCATCTCTTTTGTGCTGTCAAGAAGAGGTACATGGATGGTGATGTAATCACACTGGGAATAAATCTCATCCAGGCTCTTGATATGTTTGATGGTGCGGGAAAGATTCCATGCAGCATCAATGGAGATGTATGGGTCATATCCGTATACTTCCATTCCAAGTGCGGAAGCAGCGTTTGCCACCATTGCTCCGATGGCACCAAGACCGATGATACCCAGTTTCTTGCCCATGATCTCGCATCCTGCGAACTGTTTTTTCTGTTTCTCAGCGAGTTTATCGATGTCTTCCTGGTCTTTCTCTTTGGCAACCCACTCGATACCGCCAACGATATCACGGGATGCAAGGAGCATACCTGCAAGAACAAGTTCCTTAACACCGTTTGCATTGGCACCCGGTGCGTTAAATACTACGATACCTTTCTCTGCGCAGTCTTTGACAGGAATGTTATTGACACCTGCACCTGCACGTGCGATTACTTTTACGCTCTCCGGAAGTTCCATATCATGCATCTTTGCACTTCTTACAAGGATGGCATCGGTTCCTTCCAGTTCTTCTGTTTTCTTATAGTCTTCATCAAATAATCCCAGACCTTTTTCTGCGATGGGATTCAGGCAATGATACTGAAACATTACGCATTCTCCTCCTCAAATTTCTTCATGAAAGCAACCAGTGCTTCTACGCCTTCTTTTGGCATAGCGTTGTAGATACTTGCACGCATACCGCCCACTGTACGGTGTCCTTTTAAGTTTACAAGTCCTGCCTCTTTTGCTTCTTTTACAAATTTGGCATCCATGTCCTTGTCACCTGTTACGAATGGTACATTCATGAGAGAACGGTCTTCCGGTACAACAGTTCCTTTGAAAAGCTTGCTCTGATCAAGGAAATCATAGAGGATTTTCGCTTTCTCAATGTTACGTCTCTGCATTTCTTCCAGGCCGCCCATTTTCTTCAGCCATTTGAAGACCTTACCGCATACATAGATGCAGTAGCAGTTTGGAGTATTGTAAAGAGAACCTGCGTCTGCTTGTGTTTTGAATTTCAGCATAGTAGGTGTTCCTTCCAGAACATCGTCTGTGATCAGATCTTCGCGGATGATGGAGATTACCATACCAGCAGGTCCGATATTCTTCTGTACACCGCCATAGATGATGCCATATTTGGATACATCAACAGGCTCAGATAAGAAGCAGGAGGAAACATCTGCTACCAGAGTTTTTCCTTTTGTATTTGGAAGTTTCTTGAATTTTGTTCCGTAGATTGTGTTGTTTTCGCAAATGTATACATAGTCTGCATCCGGGCTGATTGGAAGGTCGCTGCAGTCAGGAATATAGGAGAAAGTCTTATCCTCAGAAGAAGCGATCTTGTTTGCTTTTCCATATTTCTGTGCTTCCTGGTATGCTTTCTTTGCCCACTGTCCTGTTACAATGTAATCAGCTACCTTGTTCTTCATAAGGTTCATAGGGATTGCTGCGAACTGCTGGGAAGCTCCGCCCTGAAGGAATAATACCTTATAGTTATCCGGAATCTTCATCAGATCACGGAGATCCTGCTCTGCCTCGTCGATGATCTTCTGGAAATCAGCACTTCTGTGGCTCATTTCCATTACAGACATACCAGAGCCCTGATAGTCCATCATCTCCTCTGCTACTTCTTTCAGTACCTCTTCCGGCAGTACGGCCGGTCCTGCGGAAAAATTATACACTCTGCTCATTGTTTTTCATATCCTCCTCATCAAAAATATCATCAATGCTTGCGCCTGCCGGTACCATCGGGAATACGCTGAGATCCTGATCGATCATACAGTCAAGTACGATAGGTCCCGGACATGCCAGAGCCTCTTTTAATGCAGGCTCTACCTCTTCCATCTTTGTGATACGGATTGCTTTTGCTCCCATGGCTTCTGCCAGCTTCACAAAATCTACTGCATCATTTAAAATTGTATGGGAATATCTGTGGTCATAGAACAAGGTCTGCCACTGACGTACCATTCCCAGTACATGATTGTTCAATACAATTTCAATTAAAGGTCTGCCACAGCGGACTGCTGTTGCGATCTCATTCATATTCATACGGAAGCAGCCGTCACCTGCAATGTTTACTACAGTCTTGTCCGGTCTTCCCATCTTGGCACCGATTGCTGCTCCAAGACCATATCCCATTGTTCCCAGACCACCGGAAGAAAGGAAGGTTCTTGGCTCTTTGTATTTGAAATACTGAGCTGCCCACATCTGGTTCTGTCCAACCTCTGTTGTGATGATGGCATCTCCTTTTGTCAGTTCGTACAGCTTCTCAATAATGTATGGGCCTGTAAGCTGGGAATGATCATATCTTAACGGATATTTTTCCTTCAGTTCACTGATATGTGCAGTCCATTCCGAATGTCTCATTTCCGGAACCTCTGCCAGAATACGTTTGAGAACTTCTTTCTCATCTCCTACTACACTTGCATCTACTACGATGTTCTTGTTAATCTCTGCAGCATCTACGTCAATCTGGAGAATCTTCGCATTCTTTGCAAAAGTCTTCGTGTTTCCTGTGACACGGTCACTGAATCTGGCTCCCAGCACGATCAGGAGATCGCAGCCTGAGACACCGAGATTGGAAGTTTTGGTCCCATGCATTCCAAGCATTCCTGTGTACAGAGAATCTTCTCCGGAAAATCCCCCCTTACCCATAAGACTGTCACATACAGGAGCGTCGATTCTGTGAGCAAGTTCTGTCACTTCTCTGGATGCCTCTGAGATAATCGTACCGCCGCCTGTAAAAATAAATGGTCTCTTCGCTTCTTTGATCATCTGTACTGCAGTTGCAATGTCTTCGTCTTTGATGGTGTCTGTTTTCGGTGTGATCTCAGCAGGAGCGCAGGCAGTATATTCATATTTCGCACCTGTCACATCCTTGGTCACATCTACAAGCACAGGACCGGGACGTCCGCTCTTTGCAATATAGAATGCTCTGCGTACAGTGTCTGCCAGAGTAGTAATGTCTTTTACGATAAAGCTGTGCTTTGTGATAGGCATTACAATTCCTGTAATATCAACCTCCTGGAAAGAATCCTTTCCGAGCAGCGGTGTTCCTACATTACATGTGATTGCCACCATTGGTACGGAATCCATGTATGCGGTAGCGATTCCTGTTACCAGATTGGTAGCTCCGGGACCGGAAGTTGCAAGACACACACCGACTTTACCGGTTGCTCTTGCGTATCCGTCTGCTGCATGGGATGCTCCCTGCTCATGAGAGGTCAGCACATGTGTGATCTGGTCTTTATATTCATAGAGGGCGTCATATACATTCAGGATGGCACCGCCCGGATATCCGAATACAGTGTCAACGCCCTGTTCTTTTAAACATTCAACGATGATTTCAGCACCTGTAAGCTGCATCTTTACGTATCCTCCTAACTTTTCAGGCAGGAATCACAGGTTATGCCACAATTCCCGCCGGGTACTTGTTCATCTTTATTTTGCTTTTGGTACCTCAAGGATCGCTCCTCTGTTTCCGGAGGTTACCATGGCAGCATATCTTGCAAGATATCCTGTTGTTACCTTTGGCTCACGAGGCTGCCATTTAGCTTTTCTTGCCTGCATTTCTTCATCGGAAACCTTGATCTCCAGTTTCAGTTCCGGAATGTTAATACTGATGATATCCCCTTCTTCAACAAGTGCGATCGGTCCGCCGACTGCTGCTTCCGGTGATACGTGTCCGATGGATGCTCCTCTGGATGCACCGCTGAAACGTCCGTCTGTGATCAGGGCTACGGAAGATCCCAGTCCCATACTGGAAAGAATGGATTGCAGATTCGTTATAATTTACCGTAAACGTTGCAAAATCATTTTTAACAGAAAGGGAAATCCGTTATGTTATATATTAAAAGTCTGGAGCAGGCGGTCCCTGTCTTCAAAGCTCTTGGTTCTGACATCCGCATACGGCTGATCCAGACTCTCCTTGAGCATCAGGAAATGAATATGAATGAACTGGCTTCCAGTCTGGGGATTACCAACGGTGCCCTGACCAGCCATGTAAAGAAACTCGAAGAATCCGGAATTCTCGCAATTCTTCCAGAGCATTCCGGCCACGGAAACCAGAAGGTCTGTCGCATTAATGTTGACAAGATCCTGGTTGATATTGCCTCTAACAATGACAGCCCGGCTGAGGACAGTTACTCTATTGACATTCCGATCGGTAACTACTTTAATTATTCTGTCTATCCAACCTGTGGGCTGTCTACTACCGATAATCTCATCGGTGAGGTAGATGATCCTCGTTATTTTGCTCATCCGAGCCATGTAGATGCAAAGATTTTATGGTTTGGACGGGGATTTATTGATTACCGCATTCCAAATATGCTGCCTCCGGGACAGAAGATCGATCGTCTGACACTCTCCTTTGAGATCAGCTCAGAAGCTCCCGGAGTCAACAGTGACTGGCCTTCTGATATTTCCTTTTTCCTGAACAATACAAAGGTCGGAACCTGGACAAGCCCCGGAGATTTCGGTGATGTCCACGGTATGTTCACTCCCGACTGGTGGTTCCCGAACTGGAATCAGTATGGTCTTCTGAAGATGCTTGTCATTGACCGTCACGGTACTTTTATCGATGGATTAAAGATCTCTGATGTGAATACACAGCAGCTCACTTTTACCTCTCAGGATGATATGGTATTCCGTTTTCAGGTAGATGAACCATCTCAAAATATTGGCGGTCTGACACTCTTCGGAAAAGATTTCGGAAACTATAATCAGGATATTAATGTGAAAGTGCATTATACTCCAAATGTATAATTTTACAGAATATCTGAAAACAGCAAAAAGCAAGGAACCGATGTGTTTTGCCACATAGTTCCTTGCTTTTGTTTTATATTTCATCTGATTCTCCGGTTATTCTCCGCGCATCCAGACTCTCATCTGATTTTCTCCGCGGTTGCCCCATGTGTAATACGGCACTGCTGTCAGTGTTGTCAGCGTTCTCACCGGTGCAATATCACTGTACAGAGAATCTCCCACTGTTTCCAGCTTACGTGCTTTGATCTTAAGCAGGACGCAGCCTTCCAGCAGGCCTTCTTTGCAGACTTCCTCTTCCATCTTTGCATCTTCAAAGATGTGGTAAGACTGAAGCAGGCCCGGATTGTCCACACCCTCGAAACAATAAACGATCGGCCCGCGCATAAATGCTACACAGCCGGCATCTTCCCTTACTTTAAGGTTTGCATAAATCTTGCGGATCTTCATCGGAAAAACAAGTTCTACTTCATCATTTTCCCACACTCTCTTAAGGATCAGATATCCTTTTTCCACATCTGCTGTGATATCCTTCATTTTTCCATTTATACGTACCTGAACAGAACCCGGGCGTACCCAGGATGGGATATGGATTCCCAGGATAGTCTCTTCCTCTGTTTTTCCGGTTATATGATAGGTCACTCTGCCATCCCACGGATAGTTGCTTTCTACGGTTACATCCATCTTATCAAAGTGTGCTTCTGTGCCTGCCGGGATATGAGAATAAACTCCCTCTTCAGTCTCACTCCACAGATATTTGCCAAGAGACATCAGCAGACGCACTACATTGGGAGGACAACATGCACATGTATACCAGCCCGGACGCTCCGGCAGAACATGCTTATATCCATATAATTTTCCGCTAACTCCAGGTTCTGTTTCCAGTGGATTTACATAGAAAAATCTCTTTCCGTCAAGCTGCATTCCGCTGATGATCCCATTATAAAGTGCTCGTTCCATCACATCTGCATAGCGTCCATCCATCACATTATCAAGCATCTTTCTTGCAAAAAATACCAGCCCGATGGATGCACAGGTTTCCGCATAAACGGTGTCATTCGGCAGATCATAATCAATGGTGAATGCCTCGCCGTCTACGGTACTGCCGATTCCTCCGGTGATATACATTCTCTTCTGAGTCATGTTCTCCCAGAGATCACAGCATGCCTGATAGAGTTTTTCATCTTTGTAAAGAGAAGCCAGTTCTGCCATGGCAGTATACATGTAAACTGCACGGACACTGTGTCCTACTGCTTCTTTCTGCTCATAGACAGTAGCATGTGCCTGGTTATATTCTCTGTTATGCACATCCATATCAAAGTGAACCCAGCCTCTTTTTTTCCTCTCTTTGACAAAGTAATCCGGATCTTTTCCACGCTGTTCAATGAAATATCTGGCAAGGTCTTTGTAATTTTCTTTTCCGGTTACTTCATAGAGACGCAGAAGTCCCAACTCGATTTCCTGATGTCCCGGAATGCCCGGTTCTTTACCTTCTTCTGTTCCAAAACGTTTCCCGATATGTTCTGCCATGCGCTCCATTACATGAAGCAGACGGTCTTTTCCAGTCACCTCATAGTAAGCCGCCGCTGCTTCCATCATATGTCCGGCACAGTATAATTCATGGCATTCCTGTAAGTTCTGCCAGCGGTGTTCCGGCTCTTTGATCGTGAAAAAAGTATTCAGATAACCGTCATCCTGCTGCGCTTTTTCAATGATTTCAATAACCTTATCTGCACGTTCTTCCAGTTCAGCATCCGGTCGGACTTCCAGTGCATACGCTACACCTTCCAGCCATTTGGCAACATCACTGTCCTGGAAAACCATTCCGTAAAACTCACCCTCTTCCAGTCCCGCTGCAATACGGAAGTTTGCCAATGCATGGCTCTTTTCCACTCCCGGAATCTCATCATTTAATATTTTCTCCTGATAAGGAATTACTGTATCCATTACCAGTTCCTGATATCCTCGCCAGAATTTATCCGTTACTTTTACCTTATTCAGCAAACTGCTCTTTAAACCTTCCTTCATTTCTGCGCCTCCCATTTTGCCGGCAGATCCGGACATTTTCGCACCTTCTGTACAGCCCGCAGTTCCACAAAGCATCCGCAGAGCCTGCACATCCCACTCATTAATCGTTCACAGAAGCTGCATATGCCAAGCCTTTTCTCATAGGTCTGCTGATCTACTTTCAGCTCTTCATCCATACGCTGAATATAGCGTGACAGATCCTCATAAAAAGCTTCTTCATTCTTCTGTCCGGGCAAACATTTCCTGCACACACGCAGCTTCCCATTCATACCTCAGTCTCCTTTTTATTCCCATATATAAATGTTCACAGAAAATGCCTGCCTGTTATCTTACTTCCAGATGGAGAACACTGCATTTAGGAATTGTAAATTTAATTCCCTCTGCTGTTTTTTCCACTTCGTTAAATTCTTTTACACGAACCTGATCCGGTGTTTCGAAGGTATTCATTTCGTGCATTTCACCGTGTACAATCTCACCTTTAACTTCATTTACCTGGTAATCTGTAAGGATAGTTCTGATTTCATAATCTTTATCCAGAGACAGGTTTGTCAGTGTGATATGTACAGCTCCGTCTTCTGCTACAGATACGGATTCTGTCAGGTTCGGTACCTGCCATTCGTCTTCCACACCAATAGTTTCTGTTTCAACAGAACTGTCTACAAGCATTGCATCCTGATGATATTTATACATATCAAATACATGATAAGTTGGTGTCAGAATCATATCAGCACCGTCAGTAAGAATCACAGACTGAAGCACATTTACGATCTGTGCAAGGTTCGCCATCTTTACTCTGTCACTGTGTTTGTTAAAGATATTCAAAGTGATACCTGCGATCAGGGCATCTCTCATTGTGTTCTGCTGATACAGGAATCCCGGGTTTGTTCCTGGTTCTACTGTGTACCATGCGCCCCATTCATCAACGATCATGCCGATTTTTTTCTCTGGATCATATTCGTCCATGATATGTCCGTGACGCTCGATCAAAGTTTCCATAAAGAGCGCTTTATTCAGACTCTTATACCATACCTTATCATCAAAATCTGTGGCACTTCCCTTGATCTCCCATCCTTCCGGATGTACATAATAATGAAGAGAAAGACCATCCATATTTCCGTGAAGCTCTTTCAGGCAATGATTATGTGTAGTCTTTAATACTTCGGAAGTCCACTCATAATCATCTACATTGGCACCGCAGCAGACTTTGTGGATTGGGTGATCCGGATGATAATTGCGGACATAAGTCTGATAACGGCGGTATTCATTTGCATAGAAGTCAGGATTCATATTTCCGCCGCATCCCCAGTTTTCATTTCCAACTCCAAAGAAATCAAGTTTCCATGGTTTCTCATGTCCGTTTTTCTTACGGAGGTCAGCCATCGGAGAAACACCCTCGAATGTGATATATTCTACCCATTCAGACATTTCCTGAACTGTTCCGCTTCCCAGGTTACCATTAACATAAGCTTCGCAGCCAAGCTGCTCACAGAGTTCAAAAAATTCATGTGTACCAAAGCTGTTATCCTCTACCACACCGCCCCAGTGTGTGTTGATCATTTTTTTACGTGTTTCCTTTGGTCCGATACCGTCTTTCCAGTGGTATTCATCTGCGAAACATCCGCCCGGCCAGCGAAGTACCGGAATCCTGATATGCTTCAGTGCTTCTACTACGTCTGTACGCATTCCGTTCTTATTCGGGATCTGGGAATCCTCACCTACATAGATTCCTTCGTAGATACATCTTCCCAGATGCTCTGAGAAATGCCCATAGATTTCTTTGTTGATTTTGCTCTGTTTCTTTGATGGATTAATTACAAGCTTAGTCATTTTTACCTCCACAGTTTATGATTTCAGGTTTTTATTTTACCTTTTTCTAAAATAATATACTTTATTTTGCTTTTTCATTATACACAACTTCTGTCTGATATTCAATATATTTTCTGCAAAATTGCTATGATAATTTTGTATAAGAGTTACTGTTCACATACCACTATCCCGAGACATACAAGCCAAAATTCCATTGCCGCAGGCAATCTGGAATGAATTTTGGCTAAGTTACTGTAAACGGAGTGAACAGTAACAGTCTGAGAAATATAAGGCCTGTCACTGTTGTGTAAACGGTTGACAGATGGAATTTCCAATGATAATATAAATTCATTCGACATAAAAAATATTCAGTTGTATTTTTTATATATAGATGTGTAAAAAACAGTATAAAATACGACAACAGGAGGGAAAAAGATGGAGAACGAAACAGTTTCCAAAAATTTTATTGAGAATATCATTGATAAAGATTTAGCAGAGGGTGTTTATGACACCGTGCATACGCGTTTCCCGCCGGAACCGAATGGATATCTTCATATCGGTCATGCGAAATCTATTCTTTTAAACTATGGTCTTGCACAGGAATATAACGGCAAGTTCAACATGCGTTTTGATGATACAAACCCGACAAAAGAAAAGAGTGAGTTTGTAGAATCCATCAAGGCAGATATCAAATGGCTTGGTGCAGACTGGGAAGACAGATTGTTTTTTGCATCTGACTATTTCGGACAGATGTATGAAGCTGCTGTAAAGTTGATCCGGAAAGGCAAAGCCTATGTATGTGACCTGACAGCAGATCAGATCCGTGAATATCGTGGAACTCTTACAGAGCCGGGTAAAGAAAGTCCATACAGAAACAGAAGCGTAGAAGAGAACCTGCAGCTTTTTGAAGAGATGAAAGAAGGCAAATATGCAGACGGAGAGAAAGTGCTTCGTGCCAAGATCGATATGGCATCTCCGAACATGAATATGCGCGACCCGGTTATCTATCGTGTTGCTCATATGACTCACCACAGAACAGGTGATACATGGTGCATCTATCCAATGTATGATTTCGCCCATCCCATCGAGGATGCGATTGAGGGAATCACACATTCCATCTGTACTCTGGAGTTTGAGGATCACAGACCACTGTATGACTGGGTTGTAAAAGAATTGGAATACCCACAGCCACCGAAGCAGATTGAGTTTGCAAAACTGTATCTGACAAATGTAGTTACAGGTAAACGTTATATCAAGAAACTGGTAGAGGAAGGCATCGTAGACGGATGGGATGATCCGCGTCTGGTTTCCATCGCAGCACTGCGCCGCCGTGGATTTACACCGGAATCCATCAAAATGTTTGTAGAACTCTGCGGTGTATCCAAAGCAAACAGCTCTGTTGACTATGCAATGCTTGAATACTGCATCCGTGAGGATCTGAAACTGAAACGTCCACGTCTGATGGCTGTTCTTGATCCGATTAAGCTTGTGATCGATAATTATCCGGAAGGCGAAGTAGAATATCTGGAAGCTCCGAACAATATGGAGAATGAAAAACTGGGAACCCGTAAAATACCGTTTGGCAGAGAACTCTATATTGAGAGAGAAGACTTCATGGTAGATCCGCCTAAGAAATATAAGAGAATGTTCCCGGGCACAGAGGTTCGTCTTATGAACGCATATTTTGTAACCTGTACAGGATATGAAGCTGATGAAGATGGAACTGTACGTGTTGTACACTGTACTTATGATCCTGCAACAAAGGGTGGCAATGCGCCGGATGGCAGAAAAGTAAAAGGAACCATTCACTGGGTAGAAGCAAGTCAGGCAGGAAAAGCAGAAGTACGTCTCTATGAGAATATCGTAGACGAGGAGAAGGGTGTATACAACAAAGAAGATGGTTCTCTGAATGTAAATCCGAACTCTCTGACAAAAGTTACTGCATATGTAGAACCAGCACTTATGGAAGCAAAAGGCTATGACAGCTTCCAGTTCGTAAGAACAGGATTTTTCTGTGCAGATATCCATGATTCTAAAGAGGGTGCACCGGTATTCAACCGTATCGTGTCTCTGAAGAGCTCATTTAAACTTCCGAAAGCATAATGAGACTGAAATAGTAATATAATCAGAATAAAAAGGGAATGTTGCTTCTACGATTGTATAATCGTGAAGTAACATTCCTTTTTGGTTACGTTACTGTGAACGGTAACGTTTATTCTTCAGATTCAGATGCAGCGTCCATAGTCTCTTCAAAATTCTCGGGTTCATCGGCATCTTCTTCCTCTTCTGCATCTTTAATCTCAACTTCAGCAGCTTTATCGGAAGACTTCTCAGAATCGTCTGTATCAGCAGCTTCTTCAGCTTCTTCGCTTTCGGTGTCATCTGTTGCAGACTGTTCGCCTGTATGTTCCCAGGACTGGAAATCTTCGGCAGGTTCCTGATCTTCCTTAGCAGTTTCCTTTTCATCAGTCAGATCGAAATCATCAAAGTCATCTTCAAAATCAAAATCCTCTTTACAGGATCCTTTTTTGGCAATAAGGGCAGCTACAGCACCGGCAGCAGCTGCTGTAAGGGCACCTATTGCAACATATCCCCAGTATTTATTAATTTTAGCCATGATAATCATAAACTCCTTTCTGATATTCTCCTATTTTTGACAGCGAGTCAGGATAAAAATATCTTTTACTCCTGACACCATTTTATTCAGCTATAGGTTATTGTTATTTTAATACTTTTCAGATAAAAAGGAAAGCGAAATTTTATGGAAAGAGTTAATGAAAGCAGTTGCATACCAAAAAGATACAAGGTATACTATGACAGGAAAGAAGAGGTTATTATGAGAAAAATTATTTTGGCATCTGCTTCACCCAGACGAAAAGAACTGTTGGAACGGGCTGGCGTGGATTTTGAAGTGCTGCCTGCATCAGGTGATGAGAATCGTATCTCAGACAATCCGGGAGAGGCAGTAAAACAGCTGGCTTCGGATAAAGCAGCTTCTGTTATCCGCACTATGAAAGATAGTGCCGACGGAACAATTGTGATCGGATCTGACACAGTGGTAGTGTTTAAGAATGTGATCCTTGGCAAACCTCATGATACAGAGGATGCAGTGAATACATTAAAGAAACTTCAGGCAAATACTCATCAGGTATATACCGGTGTTTCTGTATGGGAAAAGAAAGAAAAAGTCTGGACAGAACATACTTTTTATGAAAGTACAGATGTGACGTTTTATCCGGTTTCAGATGAGGAGATCAGAGAGTATGTTGCTACAGGAGAGCCTATGGATAAGGCTGGAAGCTATGGCATCCAGGGACTTTTCGGAATTTATGTAAAGGGGATCAACGGAGATTACAATAATGTGGTAGGACTTCCGGTTGCCAGATTATTTTATGAAATGAAGAAATCAGGAATTAACTTAAGAGGATGACAAAAGATGATTAAAGCATGTATATTTGATTTGGATGGAACACTGGCTGATACGCTGGATTCCATGGCTTATGTGACTAATATTATTATGGAAAAATTCGGGTTGAAAACACTTCCGGTGGATAATTTCAGATATTACAGCGGAGAAGGGGCAAATATGCTGATTCGCCGCGCGCTTAAGGATGCGGGGGATCCGGAACTTGCGCATTATGATGAGGGACAGAAGCTTTACCGGGAAATGTTTGAAGCAGATCCGATGTATAAAGTAGTTCCCTATAAGGGAATGCCGGAAACCTTAAAGAAATTGAAGGAACATGGAATGAAGCTGGCAGTTTGTTCAAATAAACCTCATCCTGCAGCTGTGAAAGTAATTGCGCAGCTTTTTGACGGGGAATTTGATATGGTAGTTGGTCAGAGCGAAGCAATCCGCAGGAAACCGGCACCTGATGGTCCGCTTATGGTTGCGGAGAAATTTGGTGTAAAACCGGAAGAATGTATGTATGTGGGAGATACAAGTACAGATATGAAGACCGGTAAAGCAGCAGGAATGTATACAGTAGGTGCGCTATGGGGCTTTCGTGACCGAAAAGAACTGAATGAGAATGGAGCAGATCTTGTCGCTGAGAAACCGACAGATTTGGTAAAGATTTGCGAGGAACATGGAAATGATTAAGTTGGTTGCAAGTGATCTGGATGGGACGTTACTTTTACATAAGGCACAGTCTCTGCCTGAAGAAATTTTTTCGCTGATCAGGCAGTTAGAGGAACTGGGGATTATGTTTGTAGCAGCCAGTGGAAGGCAATATCCGAATATGACAAAGCTGTTTGCACCTGTTGCTTCAGAGATTTCCTATATTTCGGAGAATGGTGCACTGGCAGTGGATCATGGAGAGGTACTGTATCAGGATTCTTTTGACAGAAAGCTGGCAGGGGAGATTATTTCTGCAATCCTGGAAAAGAAGGATGCCGAGTTTACCTGTTCTGCAAAGGATTACCACTACCTGATGCCGAAGACAAAGAGATTTCATGACCATATGTTATATGAAGTAAAAAATGAATGCAGATTTGTAAACAGCATGGAAGAGATGACGGCTCCTATCATGAAGCTGGCTGTGTTTGAACCGGCCGGCCTTACAGAAGAATCTGTGAAATACTGGATGGACAGATTTGGAAAAGAATGTGTTGTTGTCACTTCGGGAAATGAGTGGATTGATTTTATTCCTTTTGGAACAAACAAGGCAAAAGGAATCAGAGAATATCAGAAAAGATATCATATTTCGCCGGAAGAATGTATTGCGTTCGGAGACGAATATAATGATATAGAGATGCTTAAAGCGGTAAAATATGGCTTTGCCATGGAGCATTCCAAGGAGGGGGTACGGGCAGCTACGTCCTATATGACAAAACAGGTTGAACCGGTCCTTGAGAAGCTGATCCGGGCAAAGGGAAAGATTGAGGAGGTTATTTAAATTGTTTACAGAAGAATGTATTAATACGTTTCTTGAAAATCAGGAACAGCTTTTTCCACAGGCGGTAGCAGAATCATATGAAGCAGCGGAAGCATTCCTTGAGGATTGCATGGCGCAGGTTGTGGATTCTATTGAAGAAGTGAGAGAATATCTGGAAGAGTCAGGCGCTGATGTGGAAGGAATGTCAGATGAAGAACTGGAAGATGCAAGTGAAGTATTTGCTCTGCTGGATGGAAAATATCTGATAGTAGAAGGATAAAAACTGTTCGGTCAAATTATGGATATCACGTGATATATCGGAGAAATAACTGTAAAACACAGTTCGGTCCCTGAATATTGGAGAAAATTGAACTCTGATACTCAGGGGCTTAAGTTGTTTTAAGGGAGAAAATACAGATTACATTTCCGGAAAATGCGATGCTATAATGCTTTTATAAAGAGAAAAACGGTGCTGTGGTCTGTGATGGGAATGAAAAGGGCAGACAGACACAGAAGCATCACAGAACTGTAATTATTCAGTACCTTCAGAGTGGCTGCTGAATAATTACAAATTTTATTATAAATGAAAAGGAGGACTACAGATGGAGAGAAAGAGATTTCTTGCAGTTGTAATGACTGTGATGATGGTTATTTCAATGATTCCATCCATGGTTTTTGCGGCAGCTCCGTCAGGAGAATTGGGCGGTAAGCTTAAGATTAAGGGACTGGCAGCTGTAGGCGTAGTAGTGAGTGCAGATTATGCAAAGGTTACACCAGAAGAGGTTACAGATGAAGATTTCACTTTTTCCTGGTCAAGACAGACAGGGGAGAAGGAGTTAACACAGGTAGGTACTGAGAAGACCTATACGATCACTCAGGATGATCTGGGATGCAGACTGGTGCTTGATCTGACCCCTGTAGATGGAAGCGGACTGACAGGTACTCTTACTGCAAAGACGTTAGAGGTAGCTGCAACTGAAGAAGAGGCGAAAGCAGTGGAACAGGAAGCAGAGGATGCACAGCAGACAGAAACGGCAGATGGAACAGAGAATGCACAGCTGGAAGAAACGGCAGATGGAACAGAGGATGCACAGCTGGAAGAAACAGCAGATAATGCAGAAGGCAGTCAGGATTCTGAAAATCAGGATGTAGATAGAACAGAAGATGTACAGCAGAATGCAGGGAATGAACAGGAAGATGAGTCTCAGAACACAAAAGGTCAGCCGGAGGAAACAACAGAAGGTACTGATGATTCCCAGATGAAAATTTATACAGAAGATCAGCTGCAGGTGGATGAGAACGGAAATGTGCAGACAGATGGATCAGAGAAAGATCAAAAGACTTACGAAGCGACTGCCACTGTAGAGGACAGCGAAGATCAGATCTGTGATTTTGGAACAGTAAAGAGTGATCTTGAGGATGTGGAAGCACAGTATGTGCAGATTACGAATACCGGAAATGAGAACTTGAATTTTCAGGAGATCAGTCCGGAACATTTTATGGTTCAGGATATTACAGAACCGCTGAGTGCAGGTGAATCTGTAAGCGTATGGATACAGCCGAGGGAAGGGCTGGAACCGGGTGAATATGATGATATGATCACATACCGGACGGAAGAAGGTATTGAGGTTTCTTTTGAAGCGAAGATTGCAGTTGAAGGTGAGGATGATTCATCAGGTGACGAAGATCTGAAGCCTTCGGATGAGCCTTCTGCAGAACCGACAGAGACGCCGGATGACAGCGAGGCTCCATCGGCAGGTGACAATGCAGATGCATCTCTTGAGGCACAGTCTCTTGAGGTAAATACAGGAAGTCTTAATTTCAGCGATATCGAAGAAAATTATACACAGGCCAATGAGACACTGTCCGTAACCGTAACAAATACAGGGGATGGAACTGTCACTTTAAAGATACCGAAATCAGATTATTTTGAGGTGATGAACGAAGATGGAAGTGAAGCTGTATCAGGAATACAGATTGCAAAAGGTGATTCTCTTATGTTCATGGTACAGCCAAAAACCGGTCTGACGAAGGGTGATTACAGTGATACCCTGATATTTGAAAGTGAAGAGGATTCGGAAGTAGCAGCGCAGGTAACTGCGGAAGTATCTGTAAAAGAGGCAGAACAGGAACAGATCACAGCAGTTCAGGCAGATCCGGAATCTTTCAGTTATGATGATCTGAAGGAAGGTTATGATACTCCTGAAGCGACGACCATTACACTTACCAATACAGGAAATACAACTGTTTCGCTGATGCAGCCATATGCAGAGTATTTTGATATTGGGGAACTTTCGGCATCAGTGCTGGAGCCGGGAGATTCTGCTGCATTTACAGCAGTACCGGTGACCGGTCTGAAAGTCGGCAATTATCTGGACAGTATTCAGATAGCCCAGACCAGTTCGGAAGGACAGGAAGATGTATTAACAACGATCAAAGCTTCTGCGACTGTTTCGGAAGTGAAAAAGATTTATAAATTATCCGTAACACCGGAAGAACTGAATTTTGGAAAAGCAAAAGAAGGATATGGTGAGGCACCGAAAGCGCAGAAAGTTACAGTGACGAATGAGGGGAATACAAATGTAACTTTAAATGCACCGTCAGGTAAAAACTTTAAAATCGGGAAACTTTCAGCCACAGAGCTTGCGCCAGGGGAGAGCTGCACATTTAAAATCCGCCCGAAGGAGGGTTTAAAGGCCGGCTCCTATACAGAGTCAGTTGTGATTGATAATGAACAGCAGATCAGTGCAGAAGTGAAAGTTCAGTTTACGGTTAAAGCTACCCGCAAGGCGAAAATTGCAGATCCGGCAGATAATAAGATTACAGGAATCAGTTCAGATGGATACACAACACAGTCAAAGATTACATTTACAGCAGTCGGAGCGGGTATGGACAATGAAAGTCCGGGAAAGGGAGATGTCCGCTATGTACCGTATAACTGGAAAGTGATCAATACAAATAGCTGGAGCAGTGCACCTTATACTGCTGCATTTGGAATTACGAAGGCCGGAACCTACACATTGACAGTTACATTTGACCGTCAGAAGTATAATGGAAGTGAATGGGAGAATACAGGGGAGCAGGATACTAAACAGGTGAATTTCAGTATTACACAGGCGCAGACTGTAACTGCAACTCCGACTCCGCAGCCGAATGGAGCAACTGCGAAATCAGCGGTAAAGACAGGAGATACGACTAATATCACACCGTTTGTGATTATTCTGGCGATTGCAGCAGGATGTATTGTGGGAGTTGTGGTATACAAAAGACGAAAGAAATAAGAGTTATCTGAAGAAAAAAATACAGGGGAATATGTA
>ERZ832522.2635-NODE-2635-length-21414-cov-3.790533_pt1 | contig 21414 bp, 30 predicted proteins | sample MGYA00519951_ERZ832522 | MGnify/ENA primary metagenome ERZ832522 (study PRJEB31850, sample SAMEA3708728) | human gut metagenome | biome: human gut; feature: human-associated habitat; material: faeces | place: China | collected 2014 ... | reverse complement strand
CGCCGCCGTCCGGCTTTTTCCAGGCCCAAAGTCCGGTGCGCTCGGCGCTTTCGACTAGCGCGCCGTTTTCATCCTCCCGGACATTGACGAGCGTCACAACCCCCTCGTCCGATTCCGGCTGCTCGTCAAGCAGCGCAAAAATGCGCTGCGCGCCCGCAAGCCCCATAATGACCGCGTTGAGCTGCTGGGAAACCTGATTGATGTTACCCGAAAACTGGCGCGTCATGCTCAAAAACGGCACAACGATGCTGATGCTGAATCCAAGGCCGCAAATACTCAAATTGGGCGCGCCGGACAAAAGCAGCACGCCGCCGGTCAGCGCGACAACCACATAGAGGATATTGCCGATATTATTGAGGATCGGGCCGAGGGTATTTGCGTAGCGGTTGGCAAGTTCAGCGTCCGAAAACAGCTCGTCATTGAGACGGTCGAAATCGGCCTTGCTTTGCTCCTCATGGCAGAATACCTTGACGACCTTCTGACCTGTCATCATTTCTTCAACAAAGCCCTCCACCTTGCCGAGCGCATGCTGCTGACGGATGAAGTAACGGGCGGAGCCGCCGCCAACATGCTTTGTGACAAGCGCCATGCAGACGACGCCGGCGATGACGACCAGCGCCAGCCAGACGCTGTAATAGATCATGATGGCAAAGATGGTGATTACGACAACGCCCGCGCTGACAAGCTGCGGGAAGCTCTGTGAAATCATCTGGCGCAGCGTGTCGATATCGTTTGTGTAATAGCTCATCACATCGCCGTGGTTGTTCGTGTCAAAATAGCGGATGGGAAGATCCTGCATCCGGCTGAACATGTTTTCGCGCAGCTTGCGCAGAAAGCCCTGCGTGATAACGGCCATAAGCTGTGTAAACGTCATGGCTGCGGCAAGCGACAGCACATAAAACACACAAAGGATGCCGACAAGCGGCAGAATCCGCCCTGCGGCCGCGCCCCAATCGCCGCTTTGCCAGCTCGCCTCAACGGCCGCGATGACATTCTGCATGAAAACCGCCGGAATGGAGCTGACCACGGCGCTGAACAGGATGCAGACAAGCGTCAGCGGCATCATGACCGGGTAGAAGCGAAACAGCGTGGAAAACAGCCGCGCAAGCGTATTTTTTACCGGGACCGGCGCGCCTTTAGTTATATTCATCTTGATCACCTGCCTTGTTCTGTGATGTATAGACCTCCTGATAGATCGGGTTGGCTGCAAGAAGCTCCTGGTGCGTGCCGATGGCATTGATCGTACCGCCGTCCAGGACAACGATACGGTCCGCATCCTCCACGGACGAGGTGCGCTGCGCAATGATAATTTTTGTGGTTTCGGGGATATACTCCCGCATCGCCTTGCGGATCAACGCGTCGGTGCGCGTATCGACCGCGCTGGTCGACCATACCATTCAGAAATCAAACCCCATGTTCATATTTATCAACGGGCTTTTCGGCTGTGTCTTTGTCCGCGATAAGGAAAACAAAAAATAAAAAACCGGCACGGTGGGTTGCACTCTATCGTGCCGGTTTTCTTTATGGCTTTTTAGCTTATTGCATATACATTTAGAAATTATCAGGATATGGAGCGCCTTCTTCCCACCTGTATCCAAGCAGACATTGCTTCCCATCGTATTCGATTTCGTTTGATGTTTTGCGTCCAATATAAACTGCATTTTGGCGGATACAGTCTACGCACCAAGGGCCAAAATCTGGTCCTTCCACCCCGCAAACTTTTTTATTTGGGGCCTCCATGCTTAAATCGTCCTCCTTGTTCTGCATAAAGTCGATATGTGCTATTATCTGGCTTTTGAAATTTAGTTTTTCGTTTCCTCCTGCATCTGTTTGTAAGTGTCTGGACTGTCCCGCTCCATTTTTTCTTCTATGGCTGCAATAATAAATTCATTTAACGAAAGTCCGGCTTGTTTTGCCGCCATTGTGTAAAAGGCTTTACGCCCCCGCCGCGCCCAGGGGTAAAGGCGTTCGTAATTTTCAGCGTTGAACCCGCGTTTATAATCTGTCGGGTTGCTGTCCGGTTTTTTGGGCCGTCCCATTATAGCATCACCTCCGCTTTATTTTATCGCATTTCTTAAAATTTGTCTAACGTTAGATTGCATAAAAATCTGACGTTAGATTTATACACTCTGCCTATTGTATTTATCTAACGTTAGATGTATAATAGGTACATAAGGTAAAGCAAAACACAAAGCCGCCCGGTTGCCGGGGTGTAAAGTTCGGCAACAGTGACCGCCAACGGCTGAAAATTGGCGGGGTGAAAATCCGACATAACCAAATAAAACCGCTTGAATATATGGAGGCTGATATTATGGCAAACGTTATTTACTTGCAGGACTACCTTCCCGGCGTTCATTGCTATACCCCTGAAATGGGTGAAAGAAAGCCGGTTACAAAGATGGTTATCCCATGACGGCAAGCATTATTTCGTGGATACCCCGTTAGAGCTGAAAGGCCGCGGCATTCTCGAAAACTCCGTGACATGGGTTGACGGTTGCCGCAAGCAGCTTGAAAACTGGCGTTCATACCGCGTAACCCTTGCGGCCTTTGCGAAACTGGAAAAGCAATATTCTATTTCTATGGAATGCCTGCTTGACTGAATATAAACCGAGGCAGCGCAAACCGCCGCCCCCATCAAAATGAATGGAGAAAACAGAAATGATTATCAATGCCAATCAAATTAAAACAGGGTCCCAGCTTGCAGAAGCGGACGGCTTTTTATGGGACGCTGTGGAAATCGTTAAGGGAACCCCCAAAACAATAACGGTCCGCCTGTGTTCCGATTTTTCCAGCTTTGAAAAGCACTGGAAAACAAAACGGGATGGAACGCCCGGAGGTGTTATAAAGTCCTTTCGCAAATCCTCTAAATTATATGGCATCCTCTGACTGCTGCCGCCCGTTTGGGCGGTATTTTTCATCTAACGTTATACTTCACAATAATCTAACGTTAGATTTGTACAGTTTGCCTATTGTATTTATCTAACGTTAGATGTATAATAGGTACATCAGGTAGAGGAAATAAACCAAATGGAGGTAATCAAAAATGACCAAAACAATGAGTATTGCAGGTACAATCCTTGAACAGCTTGGAGGTAACAAGTTTATTGCCATGACTGGAGCAAGCCACTTTGTAAGCGACGGGAACACTTTAAGAATGACACTTCCTAAAAACGGAAGCAAGGCCAACCGCCTTTATATCACGCTTGACGAAGGAACAGATACCTACACAATGCATTTTTTCCGCTACACCGCCCCGCGCATGAATACCAAAACCTTTACTTTTACCAGCGAAAAGGTGAAGGAAATCTACGAAACAAGCGGCGTTTATTTCGACCAACTGCAACCCATCTTTACCAGCGTAACCGGGTTTTATACTCACCTATAAAGAGCAACCGGGGCGGCGGAAAGCCGCCCCCCCTGAAAACAAAAAAAGCCAGCGGGGCGTGCTCCCGCTGGCTTTTTTCTGTCCGAATCGGACAATTTTATATTTCTGTTCTACAAGGCCGACAATGTTGATCGTCTGGTTTTCTGTGCCTGCAAACGGATTTTCCATTGTCGGCACATCTGGTACAATTATGTATCATCCGTGTTCAATGTCCTTGTGACCAACGAGAGCGCCACCGCCAAGTCATCCCCTTCCAGCTCCGCCTTTGGAATGGAGATTATTGCAATCGGAAATCAAATGTGGTATTATGTAGCTTTTAACATCTTTGTAATCCTTGAGAGAACTACAGACAAACTATCGCGTAAGTCCGTCAGTTCTGCTGTGGATACGGACAGCATCTCGCCCTCCGACGCGTCCGGCTTATCCTCACACTTCCAGCCGTTGAGCAGGTTCGCCCGGATGATCTCCGGATAATCCCGGTAGCAGGCATTGATATCCACCGGTACGGAAATGCCGTCCACACGCCCTACAAAGCCCCGCGCGTCTCCATGATGCTGCCACATTCCGTAACTGCCGGTGTAGGTGCATTTTTCGGCGTACTGTGCAACCCACTTGTCATATGCTTCAAGCTGTTTGTCGTCCACCCAGTATTGCAGCCAGTTTGTCGAAGCGTACAGCCCCGCGTAGTACCCGGCGTCCTCCAGAACCTTTAGAAACGCCTTAGCCATGTCGGTACGAAGCTGCTTTCCCTTGCCTACTCCCCAAGCGTTACCGCAGGGGGATTCGTATTCCTGGTCCATGTACACCGGATAGGTCGGGCGCAGGCCGTCGAGCGCCCTGACGAATGCCGCCGCCTCCTTTTGCGCTTCGGCGATCGTCACGGCGTCGCTCCACCAGTACGCGCCCCAGTCAAGCCCTGCGGCCAGCACAGCGGGCAGGTATTTTTGACGAAACGTCCCCATCTCCCGAAGTCCCTGCCCGACCTTGATGATCACAAAGCGGACACCATCCGCCTTCACGCGCTCAAAATCAATGTCCCCCTGGTGCGACGAAATATCGATACCTTTTATGACTTGTCCCACCTCATAACCTCCAAATCTTAAATATAAGTACAATTATCAAGCGATTTTTTAACTGTTTTTATCATTAATATTTAGTTGGTCAAGCCGCTGGTCAGATGACTGGCGGCTTAATAATTTATTCGTCACGATTCGGCGTCTTATACTCAAGCGCCCGCCTGCTGTCCCCAACGCCGGCCGTTGTCGGGTCGGTCACAGCGTTAAACACGCTGGCTGCCGCAGCAAGTAGCACAACGGGATTCTGCACCGCGCGCAGAAACACATCCCGCAGCGCGCCCCAGGAGGTCATATCCTCCCAGGCCAGGCCGAAGTATGCGAGCATCGGCAGTACCAGCGCCGCAGCTATCTGCACCCACCACAGCGGGTTTTTAATGCGTACCTTCCAATTGATTTTCATTTGTGCTCCCTCCAGTCTTACAGCCCCATCCGTCCCAGTACAAAGGCGATCACCGCCGCGAGCACGGCCCATATCGCTTTGTCGGCAATGCTCTCCCACCGTTTCGCCGGTTTTTCCTTGAGTGCCGCGATAGTCGCTAGCGCCTCATTAAGCCGGACGGACAGTTCCGTCAATTTGTCCATGATCGCCTGATAGCGCGCCTCCTGTGCAGAGCCGGACTGTTCCAGCGCCGCAATCCGCCTATACATATCGGCGTGTGTTTCCCGCGCCTGAGTGCGGTATTCCGACATTTGCTTTTCCAGGGCGATTGCCTTATGCAGGCCAAGGCAATCCCGCTGCGGGTCTACGATGCATTTCTCATCCGCCATTACTTACACCCCCTGGGCAAAATTGAAGGCCGGGCTGTTCCGCCAGCCCGGCCCCATCATATGTTACTGCACTTCCACATCGAGAGCGGAGAGGATTTCCCGCACCTGCTCCTTGAGCAGCGCCGGGACGTCCTCCAGCGTCTTTTTGCCTTTCACGATCAGCGTCGCGTAAACAACTGCCATTATGCGCACCTCCCTCCGGCAGAATATTTTTGCGAGGAAAAGAAAAAAGCTACTCATGTTCGAGCAGCTCCTTAACCTCGGCCTGTAGGGCCTTGGGTACGTCCCCAATTGTCTTTAAGCCCTTGCGAATCAGCTCCGCGTATACTTTAGCCATTTGCTTTTTCACCCCCTTCCAGAGCCTCCACGCGCGCTTGCAGTGCAAGCATGAATTCGTACACTTCGGCCAGTGCGAGCAGGGCGTCTGTGTTCTGCCTGTCCGCTGTCTCATACGCTTCGGTCTGCGCCAACATGATCGTCGTTGCCTGATCATCCGCCGCCTCATATGCCTCAACTAACGCCATCTGTGCGGCTGTCATCTGCGTTTCTAGAGACGCAATGCGTTCACTTTCAGCGGGTGGGGTAGGAGGCGGTGCGGGGTGCTCCGTCTCCCATTCTGTGATTTCCTCGCTCGTGGCGGATTCTATCCACGCCGAGCCATTCCAGGCAGGCTTGATAAACCCGTCCGCACCGATATATGGACGCATCACAGGCGGCGCTACATCTATCAGCCGTTCTCCTTCCAAAAGCGTGTAGTACTGGACTTTTTCCTGCAATTCGCCGGTTTCATCCGGTTCATTAATTACCAGCACAAGGGTTTTGTATCTGTTTTGCGCGTCGATGATGCAGTAATGTTTATAGTACATACTTTCGCCCTCCTTCACATAAAATATGGCTTATCCCACCCAAAAGGATACCCCCCAAAGCGATACACCACCGCCCGCAAAGTCCTTTATATAATGTGGTTGGCAAAGAGATATTACCCCATTCTTGATTTGTAGCGCAGCCCCATCCCCATGATTGGTATCATATAATACCACAATTGGGAGATAAACCGTTCCAGACGGATAAAACCCAGCCGGGAGTGTAGCAAATGGCACATCCGGCGAAATAATCGTGTTGCTTTCCGAGGTCATATAGCCAATCAAATGCACGAATCCAAGCGTGTCCTTGCAGTATTTCGGCCTTGTCCCACTGTAATTAAAGCCAGCATTAATCGGCAATTCAATCCAGTTTTGATTTACATCCGCCTTTTTCGCCAAGCTTACGTTTATTTCGGCTTCGGTGAAATATCGATCATCGTGGGTATGGGCTGCGGGCGTAAAGCTGGACGGTTTGTTTGTCAAATCGGCGTAGCTGCCGCTCCATGCCACGGCTTTTAAGTCTGCATACATCCTGGCGATCTTGCCCAGGATAATTGCCAGGGTATCGCCATTGGTAATATTCGCGCGGGCCGCTGCCTGCGCAAACGCAGGTTTGATACCTGTCAGCTTTGCGGGATTGATTTCCGGGTTTGGATAGCTCCCCTGTAAATCGCCGCCTGCCGTGCCGTCGCCCAAAATCCCGATTAAGGCAGCAATATTCAGCACCGCTTGATCGAGGGCGGTTTTATCTTCCTTCGACATCAATCCATCCTGATCAGACGCAGCGGTGTCAGTACCCGCTTTGCTGTCAGCAATGCTCTTGACTGCCGCAGTATTGACGATCAGGCGGGAAAATATCTCGTTAAACATGTCTGCATGGGCCGGCGTCATGGTCGTCGGTCTTAGAATATTGGATGCGTCATAAACCGGATTTTCCGGAATCGGATAAGGTTCGCCCATTGTATCCTGCCAGGAATTATGTACCTCTGCCATAAATATCCCCTCCAATTAAAATTCCATATCGAAGGTAAAGGAAAACTCCACATCGTCATCCTTCTGCTTCACATACATTGTTTTAATTGCAACAAAATTCCCCTCTGTATCGACCAACCCCATTTCGGAAAATTTTGTTTTGGCTTGTTCATCCTCCGGGATAACAATTACGAATCGCGCCGTTGTCTCCACCGGGAAGGCGACAGGCTTCTGTACCGCATACCGGCAAACCTCATGCGTCAAAGCCTCCTGTTCCACATCCGGGGCAATAGGCTCCCCGCTTTCGTTTACCCCGCCGTCCCCCAGGGCGATAAAGGCGACCGGCGGGATTGTGTCAATTACGCCGGCCGTTAATTTGGCCAGCGCAATCCGCCGCGCTTTTGTAATGATGCTGTTTTTCTCCGCCAAAATAATCCCTTCCTTCCATGATTTAAAGATCGCTTGTAATGATATCCGCGTTCAACAGCTGCTCACCGTCAAGACTGCGGGAACCGTCCAGGCGCCACATGTTGTTTCGGATGAGGCCGGCCTTAATACACGGGCTGGCATTTGCAGACGCCCGAAAAGCGCACGCCCGCAATACGCCGCCACGTATAAACACAGTCCCAAGCCGCCCCCCGCCGTCCAGCCTGTGGGAACCGTCCAACATCATCGTTTGCGGGCTGTATACATTGTTTCGGGTCCGCACGGCAAAACAGGACAATTTTGGTATGTCCCGCTGCTCAAATCCGGCTCTTTGCATGATGGTCATATATACCGTCATCTGGAGTGGCATCCGTTTTCGGTGATGCAAATCAAATTTCTCAAAATGCGCACCCCGGTCCCAAACACTGGACAATATCCACTCCCCGTTTAAGCCCCGGCTGCCGTTCAGCCGTATTTCATGCATCCCCCATACGCTTAAACGGGTCCGCATTGCAAGCCGCCATGAAAATCCGATTTCGAGCCGCGCCGCGGCTTCGATGATCATCGTGATTTTTTCCAGGTGGGAACGCAGGGACTTATAGAATTCAACGGCCTTTCTGATTTCTTTGGCCGGAATGGAAACGGGCATATCCTGATCGTACAACAGTATTTTAAAGTAATATGGATTTCCGCCATACTCAAACCATTCTTTAATTTGTGAATTGGAAAATACAGCACCCACCGCAGTTTTAACAGCGTAAGGCGTCCCCATATACCGATGCACTTTGACATTGTCTCTGATAATCTTTTTCTTTATATTTATCGGCCAGGAGCAATCATACCAATCCACATGGAGGTCATGGGCTAGAACATCAAGGGTTTCTTCGTCCAGTTCGTCGATACGGGAATAGATGATATTTCGGTTTATCAGTCGCGAGTTGACCTGTAATTGCTCCGCTACGGTCTGCGCCAGCGCAATCATTTTCGGGTCATTTTTCAACGCCGGGGGAAGCGAACGTGTGAAGTCGATAGAATAAATATCGTTGTTATTCACTCTCCGTCCCTCCATACACAACCGCCGTTTCTTCAATTAGCGCAACGGCGTTTTCGGGAACGATGGTATCAACGGGAGAACGCACCTTGACGCGCTTTGCCCCTGCCTGCATAAGCAGGGAAGTCAAATAAGACGGGTTCACGTCCCGCCCCATCTTTGCGCCTTGCCATTCCTTGAACGCCTGCACCGCCGCCGCGATATTTTCCGCCACCGTTTCGCCGCTTATCGTACCGCCCTCTTGTGTCCAGTAGGTAAAATCAATGTCATAAGGCACGATTTCCGGGGCGGAAACCGTGACGTGATCGGTCAGCGGGCGCACTTTTTCGGCGTTCAGGATTTCCGAAACCGCTTTCAAGATTTCTTCCTCTGGCAGTTCTCCGCCTGCCAGCAGAATCCTTACATCCACTTCTCCCGGCTCCGGTGACGTTGCCTTTACGTCTACGATCAAGGCCGACGCGGATTTTGCAAAATACTCATATCCGCCCATCGGTCCCGCCGTGGAAAAGGTTTCCACGCTCTTACGCAGCCGCTCATAAAAGGCCGCGTCGCTCTCTTTATCCGCACCGCCTGCACTTTTCGTTGTGTTCGACACGCTTTGAAAATAGGGGAACACGTCAACCGCCTGTTTGATCTGTCCCGGAACAAAACCGTTCCCGATTTCTCCTGTCTGCGTACATTCCGCTGCCACGTCGCCGGACAATTGGCCTGCCGGAATGATCAGATCGTTTAGTGTGGCAAACACAATGTTGCCGTCCGATGTGGCGCGTGCCCCCGCTGGGATGACGGTTGCGGATTCAAGTTTGATGGACAGTGTATAACGCAAGGTGGTTTTCGCCTTTTCCGGTTCCAGCCTGTATGTATCTTTGAACAGTTCTGCGAGGGAGTCTAAATATTTGCCCTCTGCATAACGCGGGACGTTCTGCCGTGCCGAAAAGTCGATGTTTACCCGCTCTTGAATGATGATATCCGCCACCCAAAGGATAAACAGGCGCGCCGGGTCCGCCGGGTACAGCGTCCGGCCCGTGAATTTTTCATACGATGTTATCAGCGCCGTTACAAGGGTTTCCGTATCCGTATCGACAAAGTGAATGTCGGGATATTCTCTAATCTTCATCGTTAAGTATATTCACCTCCACCCGCGGTATTAGCATCCCCGGTGCGTCCCCTTGTTCAAAGGTCACGTTTTCCACTTCAACCCGCGGCTCGTATTTTTCTATCGCGTCCAAAATTTCCGCCCGAAACAGGGATTCCGCCACCGGCAAAGGCTTATCTACGAACCGCTGAGAAAGCCCGAAATCCCTATCAAGCGGGACAGTAAATTTCGGCGTGGAAAGCAGAATGGAAAGATTCTGTAAAACTTCTTCCTCCCGCGTTTCAGGCGCAAGGTTTATCTTACTGCCCATATAGGCTTTCACAGCGTACACCGCTTTTACCTCCCTGCATACTCTTTTAGTGAAACGCTCACTTTCGCGCTAATCACACGGCCTCGATGGTCGAACCGCTCCAAATCCTTTGAAACCTTTGTGCATACCATTTTCCCGTATGATTTTCCCCCAACAATCAAACGTGCAACCCTGCCATTTTTCGCCGCGCTGTCAAGTTTTCGGATTTCGTTTGACGGGTCAACGCCCAGCATTATAGAAAAGAACATGGAAAATGAAATACTGTCCGCATCCCTGCCGGTATACTCCAAAAGAGCGGTTTTTAAATGCCGGTCGTGGGTCGCGTATTTTATAGAAGTGTCCCATTTCAGCGCGTTAAACGTTTTTACCTGTCCCCGCGAAACGCTGAATGCAATATCGCCCCATGTTCCGATAACCGACATCTTCTAAAGCCCTCCCAATACAAAACCGTCTCCCTCCCCGTTCGGTAAATAGAGGCATATAACGAGCTGCCCGATATAAGGAAGCCACGGGTAAACCGTGATTGTCTGTTTGTGCTCCCGAATTTCACCGGCGTATTTGATTTCCCCGCCCGGCGTTTCGTTCTTAATTACGTCCGGGGCCGCTTTCGTGTAGCTCTCGCCTAAACCTAAAGAGCGGTCAACAGAAGCGTATTTTGCGTCATACTCCCATTTCGTTCCGTCAACCCATTTTTCCACGGTAATAAGGGGCTGATTTTGCAATACTTTCAACGGCCCGGAAACAAATTCTTTTATCTTGTCATAGATGATAACTTTCGCTGTGCGCTGCTCAACATCCACCGAAGATACCGTGCCAACGCGGACAATCTCTTTCAAAACAGCAATTTGCTTTTTTGCTTCCATAATTTCAGATTCCGCCATCAATACCCCTCCAGTACACGGCGCAGTTTCAGTCCAACAGAATACCCGCCCGTGGGGTTATGCGTCGCGGTTTCAATGATGTATTTCCCGTCGAAAAATCCATACCCCTCCACCTGGACCGTTAAACCGGCTACAAGCCCGACATTCCCCACAAGGGTAAATTCCGCTTTGACTTCCCCCTTGTTTTTCTGACGCAACCGTTTTTTCGCAAGCTCCTTTGCTTCGGCGGCGCTCGTTACCCGTTCGTTTACCTCCAAAACCTGTCCGCTGCCCTCGCCGGGCTGCTGATATTCGCCCTCTATCTTTTGGCCCGTCTGCGGGTCCTCATAGGCGACATGGCAACTGGAATAGGCCGTATCCGTGTAGCTGGTCCCGAAGCTGGCACGTGTTATATCCGAATTGCCATAACTGATAGTCAGCACGGGCGGTTTCTGCTCATATTCCGCCGCGTCAAACAGCACAATGGTATTTGACGTGACTTTTAACGAAATCCCCGCGCTTTTGCAAAGTTCTTGCAGAAAAACAAGGTCCGTTTTCTTTACCTGCTCTTTGCGTGTATAAAGCGGGTCATAGGAAGATTCATACATACATTGCATCCCGTTTTGCCCCGCTAAATCGTTTGCAATCGTGGACAATTTTACGTTTTCCCATGCCTTGGTTTTTATCTGCATTCGCATTGTGGACGAATAGGGGATAGACGTTGCCTTCATGCTCACCTTTCCGGGCGGGCCGCTGAAGTCGATACTGTCAAGCTCGAAAACCCCGCAATCTAATTTCCGGTCTTTGCCGGTCCCGTTCCAATTCTTTTGTATGATGAAAGCGCGGATTTTTGCGCCCTTTGCGCTCCCGCCTTCCTGCGCTGCCTGCGGTATCTCATTATCTTTTTGCACCTGACTTTCTGCAAACCAGCCCTTTTGATCTACATGAATCGGATAGGGAACGCCGTCTTTCAAGTTCAAAAGCGTGATTTTCCCTTGATAATTTGTAAGTTCCACTCCCGGCTGCCCGCCATAACTGGAATATTGCGGCCTCCCGTTGGCAATTACTGTATCGCCAACCTTCCAGCCGCTTGAATCTTCTGCTATTGTGGGCGCCGGTGTGCTTAACCACCGCACCCATGTTCTGTCCCTATCGTCAAGAGTTATCTGCAAATCATCTGTTCGGTCCTCCTCATTGTCGGTATACGTCATGGTAAGCAGATACGGGCGGATACTCTGCGATATATCTACCCCCGCAAAATAGATAATAATTTCCGTTCGGCGTGCTGTGTCTTTGCTACTCATTGCCTGCCTCCTTCCAGGGCGGCAAGGCGGCGGAGATTTCCGGCTCTATCGCCGGAAGCTCCAATACCACCCCAGCAGGGAAAATGACGGTTTCCCGGTACTGCAAATTCGCCTTTATCAGCCTGTCGGTATATCTTTCACCGCCCAAAGCCTTAAACGCGATTGAATCCCACATATCGCCAGATATGGTCTTATATGTGTTACTCATACCGTCCCCGCCTTTCGTCCGCTTCTTTCTGCCGCTGCATTTCCTCCACGTCCTGTAATGTCCTGTCGTGGTATTCCTCGAACATCTGCCGCATTTCCTCCTGGTCCCCCCCGTTCACGTTGAAAACCGGGGCGCTTTCAAAGCGGAACACCGTCCCGCCCTGCTGGACCGGCGCGGCCTGCAATTCCGCCGCCTGCATCTGCGGCACAACCGCCGCGCTGTGTACCGTACTCACGGCGGGGGCGGCGGCAAGCGCCGCTATCAACGCGGGCGCAAGGGTTATAATTACCTGCTGCGCCCCCTGCTGTGCCGCGCCCGCATTGCTCATAATGCGTTCCGTCTGTAAGGCCGTGAACACCGTCCGGCCCTTGCCGTTCGTGATAAGCTCCGGCCCCCGTTCGCCCGCTATGAAAGTATCCGGCGCGTTGCGGGAACCCTTTGCAAGCATAGGTATTTGCGGGATATTGATTCTAAACTGTTTCCCGCCGACAAATGGAACCCAATCAGGAATATCAAAGCCCACCTTGTTTATCCCGCTGATTGCACCGTTTATGATTCCGATAATGGCATTGATGGGGGCCTTCACAATTCCGGCCAGCGTGTCGAAAATGCCTTTGAAAATGTTCTTGACGCCTTCCCATGCCTGCGCCCAATTTCCAGTGAACACACCCGTTATAAAGTTGATTAAGCCGCCGATAACGGACATTAACCCGCTGATTATTTGAGAAACACTGTTGATAGCCGCCCCTAAAACCCCGCCGAATATTTCCGCCAAAATTGTTATTACGGGGGTCAACGCCTGCAAAATTTGTTGCAGGACTGGCAGAACCGCTTGCACAAGCTGGGTAATTATCGGCATAAAGGTATTGAAAAGGTCAATCAGCACCGGAAGGACCGCGTTTACGATGTCTGTAATGACTGGCGCTATGGTCTGGATAAGCTGCGTTATAACCGGCAAAATTGCGCTTGCTATTTGCATGATAACCGGCAATAGCTCACCGATAAGGGAAACAAGCGGCGGAAGCAGGCTTCCGACAATCTGCATGATTGCAGGCAACAGGGCGCTCACCGCGTTCATAATGACAGGGAAAATCGCCATTGCCATTTGTCCCAACTGGTCCAGAAGCCCCGGCAAAACCGCCTTTAGCTGCTCTACAACGCCTATCATTGCGTCAAAAGCTGCAACGCCCGCTTCACCGAACGTATTTTGAAAGAAATTCCGTGCGCCGGTAAGATTCCCGCCGCTGAAAACTCCCTTGATTGCGTTCCCAATGTTGGTTATTACGCCCCAAACCTTGTCAAATATGGCTAATCCAGTATCGCCAAAGGTTCTTTTAATAAAACCGCGTACTTCGTCAAGATTGCCGGAAATCAATTTAATTGCAACCGCAATCCCCGTTGCAATCCCGGCTATAGGTAAGAGTTTCCCGCCAATACCGCTAAAAATACCCTTGATACCGCCTAAATTGCCTAAAACGCCTTGAATACCGCCCATTGCTTTTAGCTTTGTAAAAACAGTTGCAACGGACAAAATGCCGCCTTTTATCTCTAAAAATCCTAATTTTGCGGCTTTTCCGCCCACGGCGAACGCCGCTATTCCTGCGCCAATTTTTACGATTGTGCTTAATAATTCCGGGTTTTCCTGCGCCCACGCGCTGAATTTTATAACCAATTCAGACACCTTTTGCGCCCCTGTTGTCACATAGGGCAAAAAGGTATCCCCCAACACAATAGCAAGGTTGTTTAAGGCGTTTTTCGCCTTTGCAATCTTTTCTTCCGTGGTTTCCGACATTTTCTTAAATGCGGATTCCGCCGCGCCTGTGCTGTCCAGCATTCCGGCAACCTGCAAATTAAAGCCGTCTACGCCGTCCGCCATCAAGGTAAGCGCCGCTTTTCCGGCCTCTGCGCTGCCGAACATATCCGCAAGGCTCTTTCCACCCTTTGTGGCCTCTGCCTGCAAAATGTCCAGGACTTCCGCAACGCTCATACCCTGCGCCATTAAGTCCTTGAAACTGCCGCCTGCCGCTGCACGTAAGGTTTTGTCTGCTGTTGTGCCGGTCTTGCCCAGCTCATTCAGCATACTATTCATGTAAGTGGTCGTTTCCGCTGCGGCAATGCCTCTTGCCGTCATAATGGCATATCCGGCGCATAGCTGCTCCAACGCAACGTTATTCGCGTTTGCAGTAGGAATGATTTTACCCATGACGCTGGACAATTCCGCAACGGTCACTTTACCTTTATTCTGCGTCTGTATCAGCATATCGGCAACCGCTCCGGCCTCGCTGGATTCCTTGCCGTAAGCGTTTAATATCGTCGTCATAACGTCCAGCGCCTGTCCGGTTTCCGCAAAGCCGCCCTTTGCCAATTTCACCGCCTGACCGACAAAACCAACCGCATCTTCGGTCTTTTGGCCCGCCGAAATCGCGTTGTACACATCTTCGGCAATGTCGTTTGCGTTTACCCCGATTTCGTTTGAAAGGCTGACTATATCCTTTTGAAGTGCATTCAAGGGAAGCGCCGCCGTGTCCGCAATCGTTCCAACCTTTGCCATAGAGGATTGAAACTTTATGGATTGCTGCACCGGCCCCGCGTAAATCGCCGCGCCCACCGCCGAAATTACGCCGATGGTTCCGGCAAGCTGCGCCTTTGTCTTTGAGATTGCGGCGGCGTTTTTCTGCTGCGCGTCCGCAAGGTGTGCAAGCCGTTCCTGATTCTGCCGCACGCGGTTGTAACTGTCCGCTAACCTGTCGTTTTCCTCTGTTAGCCGGTCTGTATCTACCCCCGCATCCCGCAACTCATTTCCCAATTCATCAAGCCGCTGCTGCTGATTCTGAATGCTTGCGTTGGTCTGTTCAATTTGGCGGGCATTCCGCTCATAGGCACGCCGCAAAGCCTCGGAAGGCTGCTCTGTTTGGCTCATGGCCTGCCGCAAACGCGCTTGTTCCTCTGTCAACGCCGCAAGTTTTTCCTTGCTTTTTTCGATTACCTCCGCCTGCTTTTGGTATCCATTTACCTTGCTTTGCAGGGCGTTAATACCGGAAAGCTCATTTTGCAGTTTCCGCGCCGCATTTTGGGCGCTTGTGAAGGAGCTGTTAAAGTTACTGCCAACGGCTGCTTGAATTTGAAAAACCAAAGAAAATACTTTCTGCGCCCCCGCCGCCAAATCCTCACCCCCTTATGGCAAAAGACAACCGCCCCCATGCCGGGGGCGGTTGTCCGTTTAGGTCTGTCTTTGCTGCGCTTTTATGCGCCGGTTTTCTTCCTCGATCATCAAATTGCATTCATAAATCCAAAGATTTAATTCCGCAATCGTCATATCAAGATAGAACGGAACCGGCGTGTTTGTGTACCGGGCAAGTTTTACGCTTTGCGATATGAACCACCGGGCCGGATTCTGGTTTAGTACCCGGTACTTAATAAAAAATTCCGGCAACTGTTGGTAATCCGGTTAAAATCGCCCAGGGGCATAGCCTCCAGCACGTCCGGCATAATCCCCGCTGCCCGTGCCGCAAGCCTGCATTGATAGGCGTGGGACGTTTCCGGGGTGTAGGCGGTTTCGCCGCTCATTTGCATTTCCCGCTCGATTGCCGTCATATCCCGGCCTACCAGCCGGTTAAAATTGAAGGAAAGGGTTTCATACCGCTTTCCCTCATATTCAAACGGCTTTTTGAATTTATGGACATATTCGCCGCTTGCCCCATCCAGCCCCGCAACGCTGGAACCCAAAGCGGGCTTTTCCGGCTCCAATGCCACAACCGCACCGGGCGCAAGCTCTGTTGCGTTCGCACCGGTTTTCATTTCCTCATTCATGTTTTTTCCTCCTATCCGTTACATTCCGATATTGCGCCGGGTCTGTGCAAGCCAATCTTTGCCGTTCATAAAGAAAATGCAGTTAATCGGGTCAATCTCCATTTTCTTTACCCCATCAATGAACGTTGCAAAGTATGTCACCGCAAGTTCAATCGTGGTTTCCGTGGGGGAAGCGGGGGCCAATTTGCCTGGGCTATACTTGGATGGTGTCCCGGTCAAAAGGTGTTTGACCGCAACTTCCTTAAACTCACCCGCCGCCGAATCCCACATCTGCTGTGAAGCCAAAAGCTGAATCTGATGGTTGCGCGGCTCCATCAACCGGGTAACGTCTGCGGTAACGCTGCGGAAATTCAAGGTTGTGGACATTGCTTCCGTATGGCCTATAAAAACGCCGCTGAAAGCGCCGGCAATTCCGCCGCCCTTGACTTCCTCCGCAAGCATGCTCACTTCCGGCAAAGCAACCTCCGCCATGCCATAGAATACGACTGCATCTTCATACACCCGGAAATTCAGTGTTCCGTTGTCAACTTTCAATGTCTGTTCCCTCCTTTACTAAAACAATGCCGCTAAATACTCGGCTGAATACTCCAGAATGAAGTGCAAATGTTTGGCGGGGCTGCACGGGGTAAGGAACACATGGAAGGTTGCTTTGCCCGCCATCAAAGATGTATCCGGGTTTTCATCCTCTCGAAACTCAACCCGCCCGCCTAAAATCTTTTCCTCGGCGGTCAACCCGTTAAGCCAAATGTTCATTGTGTCGCAAATGTTATCAATCAGGCGGCGGTTAAGCCGCTTGTCCAGCTTGCCCCAAAAGGTAAGCACGATGGTATTCGACACCCACCCGAACATGCGGCTTACGGGATAGAAATAATCCTTTATGTCCGTGCTCGCGGGGAAACAGGCGCTTTCATTGCCCCAAAGGACAAAGCTGCCCATGAAATTCAGGGCGGTTACAATGCCCTGACTGTTCAAATAGTTTGCCTGCTGCGGGTCAAGAAGTATTTCCCCGCCCGCTGCGCCATCATCCACAACCGCACTATCGACCTGCAAATTTTTATTGGACGCGCTTTCGCATGGACATCCCCCGTTGTCTGTGTCCACCTTCGCCATAAGCCCCGCCGCCTGCGTAGAAAGATGAAACAGCCTTTCGCCCAGTTTTACCATGGGATAGAAAAGAATCTGATACTTTGAAAAAATATTCTGCTCCTTTTTCCATTCCGGTGCGTCCGTATAGTGCCTGACTGCTGCCGCGTCAATGTCAATCAGGGCCTTCCCTTCGAAAACTCCGTTGATATTTTCTGCCTTTGCGGTCATAATCGCGGCGACTTCCGGCTTGTGGGACCATCCGGGACACAAAAGTAAATCCGGCGCAATGCCATATTTTGCAAAGACCGTGTCCACAAGTTCAAAGCCGGTTGTTTTCTTTGTAGCAACATTGAACCCGCCGATAATGTCAGAATCAGACACTTTCGACGGGTCTACCGCGTCAAACGCAATTTTAAGTTTCCCCACGGATTCAGTGATAGCGCCGCCGTCCAAAAGCTCCAGCATAAGGTTTTCCCCGTCGTACAAAAGCCCGTAATCTTCGCCCGCTTTGTACGTCGTCGTGCCGGTTTCGTCCGTTACCTCGACGCTCTCCGCGATTGCCTCCAACGGCAAAGACGCTTTCCGGTCAATGATTTCATATTCCGCCGCTTCAACCGTCTTTTTGTGCTTTTCCGTATCCAGTACATTTACGAAAAATACCGGCGAAACCCCGTAAAGCTGGAAACTGGAATGCATGACTTCACAAAGCGTGTAATTCTTCCAGTTTTCGCTATATCCCAGCGCGGCAACGGCCTCTTTGTAATTCAGCGCCATAACAGGCGCGTTGACCGCGCCGCCCACCGTATGCGCCGGGGCCGTACCCACAACAAAGGCAATGCCGGAACCCGCCGTGCGCGGCGTGGAAACCGAAGTTTCAATCTGTTCGCTTGTTATACCGTGTTCATAGCCAATACCCACGTTTTACCCCTCCTTTTTCCGGCTGCTGACCGCCGAAACAATATCGATATAGTATTTATGCAGGATATTTCCGGGCGTTTGCGCTTTCGCGCTGGCCTCTCCCAGCCTGTGAACCGGAACAATCAGCCGCTTCACCTGCGGATAGTCCTTCAGCACTTCGGAAAGGTATTCCGTGATTTCCTGCATCGTCCCATCAAAAACGGCGTTATGATTCAGCGTGCCGCGGGGAAGGGGCGGCCCCACATAAACGAATTTCGTATACTCCGCCGCTGGCGTGTCCTGTGCGCCGTTCTGCGGCCCGCTGGCGGGCGCTCCCATTGCGGCGGTATCTTTTCCTGTCCCGTCCGCTGCGGCCTGCCGTGCGGCGTTCTGTTCGTCCTGTACGCTCTTTTTTATACCTGCCATAAATTTACCTCGCTTTCCATTTTCGGCATGCTCCAAACCGAGAACATTTCTCCGAGATAGTACGGGGCCGTGCTGTCCGGGTATACAATCATTTCAAGGGGCGGGCAAAGGACAAACTGCTTTCCCACAATACCGGCCCGCAACAAAGCAAGCCGAATCCGCGTTAAAACATTCAGCACGGACAGCGCCCCTTCATCCTCGCTTTCGGCATACGTTGCCGCGATAATCCGCACCCAACTTACACATTCTACCCGCTGCCCTGGCTCCTGCCGGTCCTCGCTCTTGATAAACTGAAGCAGAACATACGGAACCTTGTTTGTTTTGTCCGCGCTCTTTTTCAGGCGCATAGTAAACACTTCGGGGGCGCGTTCTTTCGGTCCCTGGCTGTTCCGCTCCAACCGCACCGGCAAAAGCAAATCCTTTGTTTGTGCTTCGACAAACTTTTTCAGTTCATCAAGCAATACAAAAGGTGTCATGATTTCCCTCCATATCCGGAAAGAATCCTGTCTATTTCGTGGTCTATCCGCTTGTCTATGGTTTCCTGCGCCGCCTGTTCCACCTGTTCCAGAACAACGCTGTTCCCCGCCATATGCGCTGCGGACGGCCCGGTAAATTCATCAATGGGCAAATGCTTTGCGGTTGCCCGCTCGAACATACCGACACGCTCGCCTTGTATCTGCGCTATAAAAGCGTGTTCAAATTCCGTTTGGGCGCTGGATTTCAGAACGGCGGCTTTCACCCGCACGCCCTGCGCGGGCTGTTTGGGGGTTACGTTGAACCGATACAGGGGGATTTTACAACCGGCAAAAACGATTTCGCCCGCTAAATCGTTTTGACTGGCCTTTTTCAGTTTGATATTGCCTTCTGCCCGCAAATCCTTTTGCTTGATTGCGTAAACCTCCCGTATCTGACGGCCTGCCGTTGTCCGCACGGTATCCAATGCGCGGTTAATGGCGTTAAAGAAAACCTTTTCCGGCCCGCGCTGCACCCCATTAAGGATGGATTCTACCCGCGCTATCTGCTCGCTTGTGATTTCTACCATTCCTAAACGCCCCCAAACTCTGTAAACGCCTCTAAATTCAGAACAATTTCCCCGTGCCGGTTTTCTACCGTTACAATATTGTACAAATCCCCGTCAATGGCAATCTGATTTCCTTTGCACGGTATCCGGTTTATATCGTCAAGGTCGATATAAACTACCAGATCAACAAGGAAAATGCCCTCTGCATGGTCTGCCGAAGGCTTTTTCCGGTCTTTTGCGGCCTCATAGTCAAGTACGACGGGAATTTTATAATAATCCCCGTCGTACTCGATTTCTCTTATCTCCGCAAATTCCCGGCTATTGTGGAATACCCGTTTCCGGTCCCGGTCAAGCTGCGCTTTGAAACTCCGCCGCATAGCCTTAAAGCACCTTTGCGACAAACCACGAATCAACCTCATGGGGGACGGGAAGCGGACGGCTGAACAACTGAATAAAGCGGCGGTCCGGGTTGTATTCCATCCAGCTTTTGGGAACGCGCACACCTTCCACCGTTGCGAAATTATTCGTTTTCTTATTGCCCAGCGTTACCGCGCCGTAATACCGGGAATACATTGCCGCTGTGGAAGCCAACAAAACCGTTCCGTCCGGGACAAGGGGCTTTTCCTCCGGCGCGTCCGGGTCTGTCCAATCGTCAAGGAACCATTCCGTATATGTATAAATGTCCAACCCCATCCCGTTAATGGTCCCGATATAGGTTGTGCCGTTCAAAAGCTCACGGGGCTTGATAACCGCAATATCGTATTTTTCGGTATCAAGCATTTTCATAACCTTTGCGTTGCGCGTGAACGCCTCCGCCACATCATCCGCCATAATGCAGATATTGCAGTTGACAAAGCCGTTTTTCTGTACGGTTTTCCGCCAACGTTTCAGGTCTGCAATGGGGTCCGCCGTGTCCTTACTCCACTTTTTCGCCGCATCTGCGATGGTTTCTGCGTTGGTAAAATTGAAATTAATTTCCTCATTGATTCCTTCGCCAATAATCGGGATAACGCCGGTATAAAGAGCCTGTGCGCACATCCATTCTTCGCGGCGGGTAATCATTTCGTCAAGCTCCGAAAAATCCCGCGCCAATTTCTCAACGGCGCGGCCGTAACCGACTTGCATACAGGAAAATCGCTCTATAAAAATCCTCTGAAACGCACAGTCGCATTGCAGGTGTTTGATCTTGTGGAACCATATCCGATCTTTATCGAGATTTACTGTGACGGCTTGGATTATATTGAGGAACGCCGTATGCCATATTTTTCCGAGCTACCCATCAGCGAGGAGCGCCGCAGCATGATGCTGCGCGGCCGCTGTTTTGTCGAAAGTCAGCGCGCATTTCTTGAAGAAACTGACGGCGCGATTGAAAAATTCAATCTCCCCTATCTGGAGGACGACCTTCGATTGACCATCAATAAACAGCTCTCCGCTCTTGACGGCGTGACGCTGACCTCCTCAATCGCAAAAAATATTGAGGTCAACGCAGCCGGAGCCGACAAGGGCGACGGGCTGGCGCATCTGTGCGCACATCTTGGCATCGCGCCCGACGAGGTGCTTGCAATCGGCGACGGCGAAAATGATCTGACCATGCTGCAATTCGCCGGTATGTCCGCCGCTCCCGCCAACGCTTGCGAACAGGCCAGAAAGCTTGCCGGCTGGATAGCTCCCTCCAATAATGAAAGCGCTGTGGCGCGCGCGCTTGAGCATTATCATATCATTTAGCGGAAGTAAGGGACCGCCCATACCTTGAGGAGGCCCGTATGACGCCGATGGAGCATGTTGACGCATATAAGAACCTGTATTCACAGCCGCAAAACGCCGTCCAGGCGGGCCTTTTGTCCCCGCTCCACAT
>ERZ832522.2628-NODE-2628-length-21438-cov-35.047047_pt1 | contig 21438 bp, 15 predicted proteins | sample MGYA00519951_ERZ832522 | MGnify/ENA primary metagenome ERZ832522 (study PRJEB31850, sample SAMEA3708728) | human gut metagenome | biome: human gut; feature: human-associated habitat; material: faeces | place: China | collected 2014 ... | reverse complement strand
CCGTCCGGCTACCGAGCAGCCGAACAGGCTTCCGAGCGCTGCCGACAGCAGACCTATCTGCAATATCTTATTGCATATCTTCATGGCTAAAAGATATAAGAGAATGAGACTTCCAGTTTTGTCGGCGCCAGCGTCCAGCGTCGGTAACGGTAGATGTATTCATCCTCCCAGTCAGAGACGGTCGGGTCGCGGCGTGTGTCTTCGGTATGGAACAGCCCTATGCCGGCTTCGAGGGCGATATTCCATCGTTTCGAGAGCATCCACGCATATCCGTAGCTGACACCAAGACCGTAGGCATTGCCCTTATAGCGTTTTGTGCGGCTTCCGAGGTCGTAGTCGGCATAAGTGAGGTGCTGCCCGAGAAAGTGCCCGACGAAGGATTCGTAGAACCAGTAGCGGCCGCCGAGCTGTACGGCGTGGAAGTTCATCGAGAGGGATGCGGTATTCACCGGATTCCAATAGCCGGACAGCTCCAGCGACCAGTTGTCCGTCAGGGCCGTTTCGGCCCCGACGTTCAGCGTCGCGCTGCATGCCGCAAGGGCGTTGGCCCTCACGGCGAAGATCTGCGCCGCAGCCCTGCGGGGCGCTCCCCACAAAGCCGCCAGCAGCAAAACCGCCGTAATGAATATTCGTTGTTTTTTCATGTCGTTTTTTGTCTGTTTGAAAGTTATCGTACGGCGTATTCGACCATTCCGTTCTCGGATGCCGTGCGGGAGAAAGTCGCTTCGTAATCGGTCATGAAGTAGTCCGTGTAGCCAGTTCCGAGATCGAGCGTCGCCGAGGCGCGTCCCCTCATCCGGTCCGCCTCGATCTTTACGTTCATCGTACAGGTCAGCGTCTTGGTCGCCCCGCCCCGCAGCACTACCGTCACTGTGGGGTTTAGGGTAATCGTCAGATCGTTCATAACCGGATAGGTCCCTTCCGCAACGACCTCGATACCGCCCGATATTTTACTGAAGGAGCACGTAAAGCAGGAAACGGTTTTGATTCCCGTGACAAAGGAGTCGAAGAAGGCGCTGTTGCCCTTTTCATCCGTCACGGTGATGCGGTAGGGATTCTCCCCGACGGCCTCGGGACGAATACGCAGCGGGTAGGTGCCGTTCCCCGCCACCGTATAGCCCGTGACGGGCCCGATGTCATCCGTCAGGTTCCGGAACAGGGTCGGCGTACCTTCGACCTGCACGGTATAAGTCCCGTCGTAGTCGTCCTGCTCGACGGTGAAGTTCACGCGGGCGCGGTCGAGCGCCGCCAGTTCAAACTTGTCCTGCGTGAAGGATACCCGCAGCGGCTCGCGGACATAGCTCGTCTGCAGCACCCGCTCGGCATGCAGCCCGGTTTCGTCGGTCAGGACGAGGCGCAGCCGCACGTCGCCCTCCCGTTGCTGCGTATAGGCGATCTCCGCGATTCTCTCCCCGTCGCCGGAGAGGAACGGATAAGGCACTCCGAAGAGGATCGGCTCGCCGTCCAAGGTAACATCGCCGTCACCCTCTTCCCGCTCGCAGGTCAGGAAGCAGGTGCTCCGATCGTTGTTCGTGCTGACGACCCGGAGCTGCGCCGTGGCGGTTCTGCCGGGCGCATGACGTTCGGTGAAAGGCGTCACGGATACCTCGGTGGTCGAAACCCGCCAGTCCACGGTATTGCGTCCCAGAATCCGGGCCTCGATGCGGTAGACCCGGTTGCGGGCGATGTTGAAGTCCGAGGTGTTGTTCTCCCCCAGGTAGATGCGGTAGACGACGTGCAGGCCGTCCGCCTCGCCCTCGATCAGGATATAAGCGGCATATTCCGGGGCATTGGCCTCGTTCTTCTGCTCCTGTCCCGGAATCAAGACGTTCTTGCCCTGCAGGTTCTCCGGGAGGTAGTAAACGGCGGAATAGCCGTCGCCGTCCGCCGGGAAGGCTTCCGTCGCGGCGCACTCCCCGTCTGCGGTGATGCGGCCCTCGCCGAAGAGCGCCGCGAAGCGCGGGACGTTGCACAGACGTACGGAACGCACGGAGAGCGAATTTCTGAAATCGGCAGCCACCGTATAGCTGAAATCGACCTTCGCCACGGCCCGCACGAGTTCAATAGCGATCTGCGTCGTGCCGCGCACGGTAAACGTCCGCATGGCGGACATGGGAAGCGTTCCGGAGTCTGATCCGTCAGGGTTCCATGCGCTGCGCAGCGCCCGCACCTCGGCTTCGGGCAGCGGCCCGGTGTCCGTGCCGAGGTTGGCGACGGCATAGAGGGTGTATCGGCCGTCGGGAAGCTCCAGCGCGACAGTGCGCTGCGAGGCGGCGTACACGTGCCGTGCCGGAGCATCGTTTGCCGGGTACAGGTAAAGGTTGATATCCTCGACGCGGCTCTCGTCCGCAACAGCCCGCGTGCCGGGCAGAGCGTCGCAGGAGAACGTGAAGGTCACATGCCGGGGGCCGTGTACGGCCGGAGTGCATACGGGCATCTCGTCCGAGCAGGAGCCGGCGAAAAGCAGCGTTCCCAAAAGGATATGAATGAGGGTTTTCATGGTTTTATCTGAAATAAGCGTAAATAACGGCGGGATCGTCGTCCGGGGAGAAACGGTACTGTTCCTCGTAGCTCAGAACCCCGGTATGGTCGGCATTCCGGCACCAGCCTTCGAACAACCGGTCCGCATCGGGTGTGGCGACGAGCGTACAGCCTTCGTCAGGACAATATATGAGCGAGTACCACGAAGCGAGCGTCATGTCTTCGACCACACGCAGCGCATCGGGCGAGGCGACGGTGCCTTTCCCGTTGCTGCCGTCGAACCATTTGGTGTAGACCCGAAGCAGGTGGGCGTAACAGTACGGGAAACTGAACGAGGCGACCTCCCCGTAACGGTCGAGGATCTGAACCCGGAACATAAAGCGGCACTCCTCGCGCGTGAAGGACGGCGGCCAGTAACGGATATCGTAGTCGTTCTCCGGGCCCCGGATCTCCATCGTCCTTGCAACGGCGCCCCATTGGCCCTCGAACCCGAAATACCGCACATCTCCGGTCTTCAGCTCCACGAAGGCTTCGACCCCGGTCTCTTCGTAGGCCCCGCCGAGCCGCAGCGTCAGGCGCATCGGCTGCCGCTCCAGCAGGAAACCGTTCGACAGCGCAGCCTCCGGCGTGCACAGCACCTCTACGGTATAGGCCCGGATACGGGTGTCGACCTCGGCGTCGCCACGGATCATAATATCGAGTCTATAGTGCGTATTGGCCCGTATGTCGAAGTTCGAGGTGTTGTTGCCGCCCGGATAGATATAGTAGTCCAGCACCTTGGAGCCCCGCAGAGCGCGGATGCGCAGGAACGTCGCGTCCGCCGGGGCGTTCGCGGGGCCCTTGTCCCGCTGGTCGGCGATCGAGGGAACCTCGCCCTGCAGGTTCGGAAGCATGTAGAACGTCCCCGTCAGGGTCTGCGACGACGAGCCGACGATTTCTCCCGCCGTATATTCCGCAGCCCGCAGCCCGGGGTCGAAGACCGGCATCCGGGCCGGGAGGTTCACGGGTTGGACGCTGTGCAGGCGGATGTCGCCGGCATCCGGTGCGACAGAGATGTTATAGGTGACTTTCGCCACGACGCGCTGCACCTCGACGGTCGGAAGCGTCACCGTTTCATCCGACGAGGGAATCGACACCTCGCCTTCATAAGCCATCGGCAGCGTATCGTAGTCGTCGGCGTGCGTAACGGCGAGATTCTCCCATGCCGGGCTATCGCCCGTGTCGCGGCCCATATTGGCCGCAATGCGCAGCAGGTAGTCGCCCGGCAGACACTCGAAGCGCAGCGTCGGGGAACTCTGGTAACGGTGCAGGACGACATTACGGTCGGCGTCGAGAAGGTAGAGGTTCAGGTCGCGGATCGCCTCTTCGTCCGCAGCGTGGGTCACGGCCGTCATCGGGTCGGGACATACGGACATGCGGACTGAAACGCCGCGGGGTTGCGGGCATGCCGATCTGTCCTCGGCGATGCAGCTCCACAGAAACGGGAGCACTGCGAATATCCACAGGTATCTTTTCATGGCAGTGGGAATTTTACGAGGTTTCAACTACTCCCGGACGCAACGCACGGGATTGGCGGCATAGCGGTAAAAATCCGTCGTATTGACGAACGGCGGGTAGTTGCTCGTATCGAATAGGATCGAGGTGCAGGCTACGTCATGGAACACGCCGGTCGAGTCTCTCCAATGAAGATAATACGGAGCGTTCGTGTAGAGCCTTCCGAGCGACCCGTTGCGGTCGTAACGTCCTTCGTAGAATGTTCCGCCCAAAGGTATCTTCGCTGTCTGCGTGCTGTTACAGCGGATTGTAATGTAATAAGGTGTCGATACGCCTATCCGCTCTATTTCCGCAAAATCCTCGGCACCGGGCACTTTCCATCCCGGAGGGCATGGATCGTAAATGGATTTATGGCTGGTGCGGCTGATATTGTTCTTCCCGGTCGTGACGTTGCCCCAGAGGTTCGGGTGGTGGTCGTAGAGCCAGTCGGCGACCGACGTCCACTCTTCCCAATCCTCGTAAAATACACCGTCCATATAGGTCGTTGGATGCGCTGTGGCCCATTCGAGGGTCATCACGTCGTAAGGCGATTCGGTTCCGGAGGTTCGGGGATTGCTTTCAGCATACTCGAATCCCGGAGCATAGACGGTCGGAGCCTGCGTGTAGGCGTCCGTGGCCAGCGCCGGATACGGGAACGGATCTTTGCGGCCCCACTGGTAATAGAGTCCTTTGGCAGCGGCCTGCGTGCAGTCCGTAGCCAGGGCCCCGAGGTTGCGATCCATAAAGACGGCTCCCGAAGCATAGGTCTGGGCCGTGGCCTCGATATCGTAATCCACCGACCAGATGTGCCACGACCATATGCATACCCCGCGGCTGTCGAGAAGTCCGATTACGGCATTGCCATAGGTCATGCCGGTTCGGAAGACGATACGTCCGTTGCCGGTCAGCTCCGCGCTTTCGACGATCGCGCCACGGATCGTGCCCGTTTCCCAGAGGACTTTCGCCTCGGCTCCCGCAAGTCTCTTCGGGACGATATTCGTCGTTGCACGGCCGTTGCCCATCGTCGTAGCGTCGAACGAATAGGAGGTATTCAATTCCGGCGCGATATAGCAGTTGGCCGTGCCCCCGTCGTCGAGCGGCCGGGTATTGACCGTGAATTTCGGGAAGATCGCGGCTTCGGGCGAGGTCGGAACATAGGCATACGAGGCCGATATCGAAAGCCGTGTCTTGTAGTCGGCTGCCGAATACCATCCCTCGAAGCGGTATCCGGCTTCGGGTACGGCTGTCAGCGTGCATCCCTTTTCATGGCACAGGACGACCCGGTCGTGCGTCAGGGAAGAAGTTTCAACGTCATACAACGCTCCGGCGACGGTTACCGTACCGTTTCCGTTTTCAGCCGTCGCGGGGTGAATATATACGTCGAGACGGTTGGCGAAGCGGTGTCCGATGTCGAACGACTGTGCAAATCCCGCATCATCCTCGACCGTGACGGTATAGACCACCTGCGAATTGACTGTCGTATAGATTCCCGGAGCGTAGTTCACGCCGAAGATATTGGGGCCGGGCTGTTCCGGAAGCGTAAGGTCGCGGCCTTCGCCTACGGGAGAGCCGTTCAGACAGAACGCTCCGGCGTTGCCCTGCGCGACACCGATACGTCCCCGAAGCGTCAGGGGTGCGGGACTCCCGTCGATCTCCACAGCGAGCATCTGAAACGGATTGTAGGTGCAATATCCGCCGACCGCGTTTTCTTCGTAGGTGTCATGCACATTGACGGCATAGCTGCTAATGCGGGTATCGACCTCGCTGTCGCCCAGGATCGAGATATTGAGCCTGTAATGCGTGTTGGCCCGGACATTGAAATCCGAGGTGTTGTTTCCTCCGAGGTAAATATAATAAGCCAATATTTTCGACCCGCGCACGGCGCGGATCAGCAGATACGAGGCATTCGCAGGGGCATTCTCCGGGTTCTTCTGACGCTGGTCGGTAATCGTAGCGACGACGCCTTGCATATTGGGCAGCAGATAGCAGTCGCCCGCGGCCTGCTGTCCGGAAAGTTCCACCTCCGGACAATCCGTATAGTCGTCGGGATCATCCGACGGTGCGGCCGCCATATCGAACACAGAGACCGAGCGCGGTACGGAAAGAAGCTGCACGGAGCGCAGTTCGATGTCGGCAACGGCCGGAGCAACGGTAATGTTATAGGAGATTTTCGACACGCAGCGCTGTACCTCGACGGCAGGCAGCGTCAGCACCCCATCTGCCGAGGACATGATCGTAACGTCGCCCTCATAGGCCATAGGCAATACGTCGTACTCATCGGCGTGTGTAACGGTAAGATTGTCGCCCAGATCGCGGCCCAGATTGGCGGCAATGCACATCCGATAGTCGCCCGGCAGGCATTCGAAACGCAGCGGCGCAGAGGTCTGGTAACGGTGCAGGACAACATTGCCGTTATCGTCGTAAAGGTAGAGGTTCAGGTCGCGGATGGCCGTTTCATCCGCAGAGCGGGTTACGGAGGACATCCTTTCGGGCCGTACCGTCAGGCTGACGAAGACACCGCGGGGATTTGTACATTCTGTCCTGTCCTCGGCGATGCAGCCCCACAGCAACAGGATGGCAGCGAGTATCAACAGATATTTTTTCATAGTCGGAAAAATCTGAAAAAGGGATTGAAAAAAGCTCCCGCCCGCGAGGGACGGAGCTGCCAAAACAAGAGGGCTATGCCCCCAGTTCGACGTTCTGCGTCACGGGCGTCTCCCAATCGGCGACGGTGACCGATACGGCGCACTCCTGACCTACGAGACCCGTGATATTGGCCGCGACACGGTAGTAGCCGTTTCGGAGAATCTCGCCCGCGGCCTTGCCCGTCAACTCGACCGAGTAGGTCACCTCCGAGCGGTCGTCCGTAGTCGAGGTGTTGCCATCCGAATCGTATGTGGCGTTAATTTCCAGCAGAACGCGGCTGCCCGCGGGCAAAGCTCTATTCTCGAAACAGTAGAACAGCGCATTGTATTTTCCCGAAGCCATGGCGGGCGTCTGCGTGTGGCTGAAGGTCATGGGCCCGGGTGTCGGCGTTCCGGCCACGACGAGCGACTGCGAGGCGGCTTTGGAGAGTTTTACCGAGTTGATGGTAAGCGTTCCGGCATATTTGTCGGCGAACGACGGGTCGATGGTCGTCTGAAGAGCTACTTTAGCGACAGTGCGCTTGAGCGTGATGCCGACATTGGTCGTGGAGTTCATGGCCCCGACGGTCTGCGATTTCATGCCCGACATCACGAAGCCGCCCGAACGTTTGGCTGCGGTGGACACCTCGACGAAGGTGCCGTTATAGTCGGCGGCCGACTTCTCCACGAGGGCCGTAAGGGCTGCGCGGGTCTTGGCCGACGAGGCGTCGTAGTTCGCTACGGCGTAGAATGAGCACTCGGTGCCGGCCGCAGATTTGGGAAGCGCGAAGGTCGCCGATTTGGAAGCGAGCTCCGACGAAGTGAAGTCACGGCGGATGATAAGTGCTCCGCTATTGTCGAAGGCGAAGACCGAGAGCGACGAGAGCGAGGATTCCCACGCCTCGGCCTTGGCCGAAGTGTCGAAGAATGCGCGGGTGTCGGCCTCGTCCGCTCCGGTGAGCGTGATGGCGATCCGTGCAGTGTCGGATGTTTCAGGCATCGCGGGGTCGAGCGTGTCGTCGGTTTTGTCGCACGAGGCGAACAGGGCGGCGGCTATGGCGGCCGCAGCAAAAAGAATCTTTTTCATCGTGTAATAAGAAATTAAGTGAATGAACTATTTACGCTTGTTGCGTTTTGGATATCGGGGTTGTTCGGAGTATGGGACAGGCGGCTTTTCCTTGCGCGCCGGGCTGCGGTAGCCGGGAACGCCGTTCTCGTCGATCCATGTGCGGATGCCAGTGCGGAGTTCTTCCTTGAGCTGCCGGAATTCCGGACGTTCCGAAAAGTCGTCTTTCAGATCGTAGGCCCGAAAGATTGGAGCGCAGATACGCACCAGTCGCAGGGCGATCTCCTGTCGTTGGTTTTCCGGAATGATCGGGAAGTCCGTGGCGAGGATCAGGTGGACGGTGTCGTATTTCGAAAAGAGCAGACCCCGGAACAGGACTTTGTCGGCGGCACGGACGGCCGAAGCGGCAGGCACTCCCAGTTCAACGCTTTGTGCGTAGCTTTCGAAGGCCAGACGGCTGCGCCGTTCGATCATCACATGGTGGAACTGACGCGGAGGATGGCGTATTTCGAGGAAATGCCGCAGGCGCTCCCGGAACCATTTTTCATCGGGGGTTTCCATCGCAGGAGCGGATTAGCGTTTGCGACCGCGGCCCTGACCCTGATCCGGAGCCTGCTCCTGCGCTTTCTCGGCCTTCTGCTCCTGCTTTTCCTGTTGCTCCTGACGGCGCTGCTGCGAGAAATCGTAGACCACGCCGTTCGAGCGGGGGTCGATACGCAGGATACAATTCAGCGCCTTGCCGTTCTTGCCCAGAATGGGATGTTCCTTCTCTTTCGAACAATCCAGACCTTCGGGGCTCAGCAGGGCCGTGCGCTGACGGTCGTCGAGCTGTTTGTCGAGTTGCGGAGAGATATAGGGGCGGCTGAACTGGTAGTCGGTCATCTTGTATTCGTTCGAGAGGACATCGAAGCCCACTTTGCCTGAATAGGTGATGTCGCTGCCGCGCATGGAGCAGCCTTCGACGAAGACGCGGCCGCCCAGAGCCAGTTCGTTCTGCTGCGTATCATCCAGACGCACGCCGTTGAAATAACGCAGATCGGGAACTTCGTTTTTCGGAATGGTGACAAGGCGGTTCGTCGCGGGATTCAGCGTGGCGAAGCACCACTCCTTCTCTCCCGTGTGCGGATTGGGAAGTTCGTACAGCCGGTCGGGGGTCTTTCCGGCCAACAGCTGCTCCTTCTCACTCGTGGAGAACATCATCCGGTACTCTTCGCGCTCGAACTCCGGACGCGGAAGGGCACTCGTCAGACCGACCTGCACATCACCGTTCATGTCCTTATAGGGATGCAGGGCGAACTGACCTGCGACGGGAATATTGCCGATCTTGAGGGTCACGTCATGCAGGTCCGTCGTCGGAAGGCCGTGCTTCATCGCCTCCAGTTCTTTGGGAGTAACGATGATACCCATCTCTTTCAGCTCCTGCAACTTCAGATCCGGAGTGTCGAACTTGACCTTTTCGAGTTGGTACGAGGTGACGCGATGATCGTAAAGGGCTTTGAGGCCCTCAGGGTCTTTGGGATTGTCGGCAAGGCGCAGCAGCGATTGTGTGACTTCGCTGGCCTTGTCGGCGGCGACTTTCAGAAAATGAAACGGCTTGGCGTTCTCCTGCGACATGAAGCCCTTGATGAAGGCCGCGACTGCGGAGCTGTTGCGAAGTTCGTAGAACGCCGGTTTGTTGGCCGTGAGCGGTTGCGTCGTCGTAACCTTGTATTGGTTACCGCTTTGTTTGAGGTCGGAGACGGCCTCCACGGCGCCGTTCTGCTCGTTGTAGAGCAGGAGCGTTTCCTTGTACTTCGGATCGGCCTGTTCGGGGGTCTGAATCGGTTTTTGATTCTGATTTTCTTCGGGCATAACACAAAATGTTTTAAGTGAAACAAAAGGTTCATGCCGCGAATATAGAAGCATGTTTTCCGAAACGATGCCCATGTCCGCTCCAGTCCGCTCCAGTCCGCACCGAGGCAAAAATTACGGTTTTTTCTTGGGTAAAAGTTTCGCGAGATCCGGATCGGCTTCGATACGTGCGATCTCCCGGCGGACAAGCTCCGCAACGTCGGCTTTGACACGGTAATAATTCTCTTTGACGATCTCCTCCATGTGATCCTTGCCGTCCTCACCGACAAAAGAGGATATTTCGGGAATGGGGACATAGGCTGCTGTTTCCGCCTTGACCTTATCGTTGTCGATGACGATCTCGGCATGGAAGATCTTCTGCTCGATACGCTCGTCGAAGTTGTCGGCGACCGAGCCGACGAACATGCCCTGCGTGAGGTTGGAGATTTTCGAGGCAGGGATCAGTGTTTCCAACTGCGTATTGGTCGAGGTGGTGACGTTCTCGTTCGATACCGAGTGCGACTCGCGCAGTTGCACGATCTTGCCGAAACGCTCCGACAAGGTGCGGGCCGTGTCGCCCACGACCTGTCCCGAGAAGATATTGCCCACAGTATTAGTGATGACCTTGGCCTCTTTCTCCCCGTAGTCGCGCTCCAACTGCGAAAAGTCCTGAAATCCCAGACAGACGGAGACCTTGTTCGAGCGGGCCGTGGCTATGAGGTTATCCAGCCCCCGGATATAAATCGTCGGTAGTTCGTCGATGATAAGCGACGATTTCAATTTCCCCTTTTTATTGATAAGCCGGATAAGGCGCGAATTATAGAGTCCCAGCGCCGCGCCGTAGATGCTCTGCCGGTCGGGGTTGTTGCCCATGCAGAGGATTTTCGGCTCCTCAGGGTTATTGATGTCGAGTGTAAAGTCATTGCCCGTAAGCACCCAATAGAGCTGCGGAGAGATCATACGCGAGAGCGGGATTTTCACCGATGCCACCTGTCCCTGCAACTGATCCTGCGCATTGCTTTTCCACGCATCCATAAAGGGTGAGAGGTAGTTTTCCAGTTCGGGATAAGATGAAAGAATCGGGAAAATCTTTTCGAGAGGTTGGCACAGAAACTCGATGGCGTGCGGGAAGGTACAATAATGTCCGTTGTCATAGATTTTCAGGTACCAGATGATCGCCGCCAGCAGAATGACGGCCGAATCGGTGAAGAAGTCACCCTGCTTGTCCACCCACGTCTTATTGAGGTTCAAAAGCGTGACGTAGGCGCTTTCGTAGGCATCCGAGATATCGTCCATGAAGCGGGCGTCGATGGGATTGCAGCGGTTCGAGCGGCGGGGATCGTCGAAGTTGATGATGCAGAATCTCGGTTTGACGGTGTATTTGTCCAGATGCCGGAGCAAGTGGTTATAGGCGATGCGCGTCAAATCGTCGAACTTATAATCATAGATGAGCATCGAGAATCCCTTCTCGATATGCTGTTTGATATAGTTATTTAAGACCGCGTAGCTCTTACCCGAACCGGGAGTTCCGAGGATTAGCGTCGCACGGAACGGGTTGATGACATTGATCCATCCCTCGCGCCATGCTCCTTTATAGCGGTAACGGGTGGAAAGATTCACTGAATATTCGTTGTTGAGATAACGTTCTTCCTGAAGGAAATTTTCATTGCGGTCATTGAACGGGTCGTCGGCAAGGGGCTGTTTCAGAAGACGCCGCAGCCACACGCCGGCGGCCAGCAGGCTGAGGTAGCCCGCACCAAGGGTCAGCGTGTAGCTCCAGCCCTGGAAGCCGATCCCAGCGGGCAGCGACAGCAGAAAGCCGTTCAGAAAGAACAGCGGGAAGCCGAGGCAGGCGGCAGCGACGATATGCCGCCTGTCGACCCTGCCGTTGCGGACGCTCTTCGTGCCGTAGCAGCCAAGCGCGAGGAACAGAAAGGCGCAGAGTTTCGTAATGACGGGAGAGGAGAAAAGAAGAGTTGTCCGCTGGATATCGAGCAGGAGACGGTCGGCATAACCGTAGGTCAGGCCGCATGACGAGAGCCATTCGTAGCAATACCAATACACGTGCAGCACCAAAAAAAACACGCCCAGCCCGCGGGCGAACTGCACGATATTTTCAAGGGCTTTCAAATCATCTTCCTGTTGCATGGCAGAGAATATTAAAAGTCCCGAAGATACATCTCCGGCAGAAAAACAGGTACCCATGTCCGCTCCAGTCCGTCACTGTCCGCACCGCATAAAGAACGCTCCGAGAGATGAATCCCCGGAGCGTGATGCTGAATAAAAACAGACTGCCTATCGCTGGCTGTAGGCAATCAGATTGTTGCGCAGGATGTCGAGAAAATGCGTCAGACGCAACTTTCGGTTGATGAGCGTATGGCGGCACTGCTCCGGGTTGTTGATACGGACGTTGAAAGTTCCGGAAAGCACATCGACAAGTGTCGCCAGATCGATCCGTGTGCCGTCGATGCGGCGTATGGCTCCGGAGAGTTGCAGAGCCGTAGCGAGCTCCATGATATCCGTAGGCGTGAATTGCTCGGAGAGGAACAGCGGCGACTTGGGGACTTCGACCGACACCGGATCAGCGATGGACGGATAGCGAAGCCGGGTAAAGACCAATCGGATTTCAAAATTCGTCAGCAGAAGCGCCGATTTGAGTAGCGACGCTTGCGGAGATTCCTTCTCCGCAAGCCGCTCTTGCAACTGCATCAGGCGGGATTGGAGGCAGGCAAGTTCGTGCAGCAGGTCGAGAGGCGATTTACAGGATTGAGAAATAAGACTATGGAGCATATCGATGTAATCTTCATAGGCAGCGTCGAGAGTCTTCTGCTCAGGGGACACTAATCGTCGGTTGAGAGATGTTTCGAGCAGGACGATAAATCGGCTTTTGTCCAAGTTTTCCATAATTCAAAGAATTGGTTGGTTTGCTTTACAAAAATGGGAATTTCCGCGATACCGAATTGCACGTCCGGATATCCGCCCGGATATAAAAAGTCGGAAAAAATCACTCGTCTTCCTTATTTAAGCTATAAAGCAATGCCTCGGTAAATTTCGTACGGTCTTTTTTACGTTCCAAAACACGGCGTTTGACATCGGTCGGATCGCCGAGTTTAACATGTAATGTATCCTCGAAGACCCGAACAACCAGATTGAACGGAGCATCCGTACCGTCGGCCAGGATCAAAGGTTTCGGGGTCATCCGGTCAAGTCCGCAAAGGATTTCCGAAACGCTGATCGCAGGATAGTGTTTGGACCAATGGAGCGGTGAAGTAAATGCAGGTTCAGATATGAAAGATCGCGGGTGTTCAATACGATGATATAACAACTCTTTTTCCAAGCAGATAAATTCGAGAGTCATGTCGACAACCCGGTGTATATATGGCGGAAGCGAAACGGACGGTTCATGAATTCGAGAAAGCAGAAATCGAAACTGGATTTGCGTATAATTTAACGTATGTAATGCCGACAGACAATCTGTGTCATCGCAAAGTGCTGTAATGAGGCGGGCAAATTTCAAAAAGTAAGTTTGCAGCCTTTTTTCAGAAACAACTTTTCGATTCAATGATTTTAAGATGGCTCTGAACAAAGATGTATGCAACAATTTGTCCATCTATATTTGTCGTTTATTACAATGAATTAAATTGCATATATTGTATCTGTAGGATAATTTTCTTATCTTTGCCAAACGGCGAATAGCTGTCGAATCCTGTCATCGACACCTGAAAATGCTACAAAGACAAGATGGACGGGATGATAGGGGAAATCGTGCAAAAAACAGCACGGGCTTCTCCTATCTGTTCATCGGGTCGTAGCATTCCTCAGGTGTCAATAGGTTAAGTCCGTGCTTTTATTTTATGCTATTTCATTTATGGTTTAACCGAGAAGTTTGATTTTGCTACAATAAATTTATAATTTATGCGTTTCATAAAGAAAATACCGGTTACGATTCATTAAAAGTGAATTTTTCAATACAAAAAGACTTACAGATGCTCACATTCTGAATCGGTCAACATTTACATCCGGATATTTTCTTATTGCCGTTCGAATATTCTTCGAACGGCTTTTTTATCCGAAAGTTAAAAACACCCGCACACCTCAAAAGATGTGCGGGTCAAAATCGGGGCGCTTACAGATGCTCAACCGATTCTAAACAGGTCAACAAAATACATCTCAGAGGAGTTATTCGGCCGTAGCCTCGTCGTAGGTGATGGTGTAACCGCTGCTGACGAACGTCCAGTCCTGCGGGCGGTTACCATTCTCGCAAGTAACGGTTTCCTCCCAAGCTCCATCGGCAATGGAATTGAACAGTGACAGCTGGTTCCGTTCAGATGTCCGGCGCAGGTTGAAATGCATGATCGCTCCGTAACCGGCCTCGGTCAAATCATAGGCATAATTGCCATACTGACTAATCTGATAGGCGGAATAGTAATTACCCAGATTGATCGACATCGGGGCATAGTGCTCCTTGGTTACGCCGGCAACACTGATGCTGGTGTTGTAATACGCAAAATCGGAATAGACATAGTCGAGTTTGGCACCTGCCGTTGCGTTGATTTGGCTGGAACCGCCGGTATTGTACTGGAAGAGGGTAATCAACTTGCCGGCGGGCAGCTTGGCGCGCAGTTTGGTGATCAGGTTGCCATACGAACCGGAAACGGAGGTCACCGTGCCGCCGTACTCGTTGTCGAATCCGATACCGTCGAGTCCGTACTTATTTACGGCATAGGCGAGAATCGTTGCAAGCTGGTCGGCCTGCGTGTCATTGAGACTCGTGAAGTCGATATTCTGCCAGTTGGGCAGGATGGTGAGCACGACTTTGATGCCTTTGGCTTGCAGGCCGGCTACATAGGTGGCGGCACCGCCGTTTTCGAGCAGGTTGGTCATCTTGTCGTTCAGATAGAGGGTCGGACGCACCACGCCGTTGACCGTCTCCTTGTTGAGATTGGCGGCGAAGAACTCCACGATATCGGCGTAGGCTGTACCGTCGGAGAGCATATAGTCGCCGGCATTGAGCGGGTTCACGTCGTTGGTTTCGACATAAATGGTGACCTTCGGAGTTTTGTCTCCGTAAGCACGTGTTTTGACGATAGGCTCTTGAGCCTTGTCCATCGTCGGGTCCTCTGCCTGCTGGCAGGAGAACATCATCGCTGCACTGGCTGCCAATGCTGCGAATAATTTGAAGTTTTGTTTCATTTTGATTTGAATTTTAATTGTTTGTTTGCTCCGGTTAAAGAGCTGTGAGAGGATAAAATGGAAGAACACAGGTGTATTTTGTCGACCGTTTTTATCAATTCCAGTCTTTCAGCCATTTGCCGTAATTGTATATGCCCTCGGATATATTAGAGAGCCTGTTTTTATCGAACAGGTAATTATATCCTTTTCTGCTTCCCAAAATGAGGTTGTTTTCAGGGTCCATAAACGTACAATGCATTGCAAATGTACCGTCCCATGCTGTTTCATAATTGTCCTGCAAATGGGCGCGCAAATCATCGAAGACAATGATATTGTTCGGTCTATAATCGGCCAAAATCCAGTCTATAAGAAAGCCCGGCTCCTGCATCATAGCCTCTTCTTCCGTTCGGGCAGCAGGATAGATGGGAAAGTTGACGCAACCGTACCGCTCCTTGGGCAGGTTGGCAATCGGCTTTTGCGTATAGGCCGAAACATATTCCTGTTCGGGATGCCACGGGTCGAGCAGCTGCGGGGCTTCGCTCTCGCTGTTGTAGCCCGACCATGCATAGTCGATATAGTCTCCGACGGCGATGCCGCCCGTCGCTTCCGTATTCCAGAAAGTAGCGGTCGGCTCCTCGTAAACGGTCAGCGTCAGCAATTTTTCCGTGCCGAGGGCTTCGCGCAGCGCCTTGATGAGTTTGGGATAGGAGGTCGTATTCACAGCCGGCATGCCCTCCTTGCCGTAGCCGGAATTTCGATCCCAGAGGTTTACACCGTCGAGTCCGTATTGTTCGATAACGGTCTTGACCTGCGCGGCGAAGTCTTCGATTTGGGTATCGGTGAGGTTGCAGAACCCGAGCCCCGTGCCTCCGCCTTCGATGCTGATACATACCTTGCGTCCGTGTTCCTGCAAAGGACGGATATATTTCGTCGATTGGCTGAGCACATAGGTCATGTCGGATCCAAGGTTGAGCAGGGCTCGGCTGGTTGCAGCATCGTAGCCGACCTGGACGGTGCGCAGGTTGACGATGTTGCCTACGGCCTCGTGCCATGCTACGGTCGAGCCGCGCGCCAGTTTCTTCTGCATAATGTAATCCAAGACCAGCAACGGCTGAAAATCGTTCGTATTGACATAGAACACGAAGAACAGGTCGTGGCCGTCGTGCAGGGTGTATTCGTCGGTGTAGGGTTGGCGAACCGAAACGTTGTAGTAAAGCGTCTTGTCCGCGTCCGGTGCGTCCTGTGCAGCGACCGTAAGCGGTAGTACATATTCCCCGGCGGCAAGTCCGCTTGCCGAGAACTTGATACGTTTCAATTCCGAGCGCTGCGTTGCGGCCGAGAGGTCGAGCGTCTTGCCGTCGGGAAACTCGTAATTCGCCTCCGGCAGCAGTGTGCGTTCGATTTCATCTCCGGCATCGTAGTCATTGAGCAAAGATGCATCGCACCATGCGTCGAGCGAATATCCCGCTGCCGCCGGCTGTGTCTGCCTCAAGTAGAAGTTCTTCGTCATAACCCCTCCTTCGGTCAGCAGCACATCGACCCTATTTTCCACGGAATTGCTGCTGCACAACATCACATGAACCTCTTCGATGGAACCTTTGTCGGGCAACTTCCCGCTTTCCTGCATCACGGGATCGGCCTCGCAGGCCGTAAGGCCCGCGAGTGCCGCCGTGCAGAGAAGCGTTACCACCCCTGTTTGCAAATCAAAAATCGTCTTCATAGTTACTCGTTGTTTTCGTTAAGTTTCGGGATCTCGATGCCCTGCGGCCAAATGATGTCGTACTTGGCGACGCCGTCGTTGCCGTACATCGAATAGTCCTTGACCGTATTTCCCGAGGCATCGTTGCATTTCCAATACCCCAAAAGCGTCGGATCGTTCTCCGGGTTTTCGATTTCATACATATTTTCCCAAATCTGTTCCGGCGTGCGGGCCACAGACCATACACGCGCCTCGGCGATCTTGCCGTTCAGAGGCCGATAGTCGTCGTAGGAGCGGCCGATGAAGAACTGATAGGCCTCGCTCAGGCCATCGTACCCCAGTTCTTCGTACTGGGCCTTGTCGCCCTCGGGAGCGGTGTTCCACAGGTCGTAGAGCGCCCGCATGGCCAAGTTGATGCAGTTCTTATCGTTCTGCGTCGTGATGCCCACGCCCGTGATTTCGCTCTGAATCTGCCCGTCGACGTAGATGCGGGCCGTGCGGGTATTCTGGTCGTAGGTGCAGGCCACATGGTACCAGCGCCCCGTTTCGAGATGCTTCATCGCGTCGCGTCCGGGAATCTTGCCGAAGCCCGAGCCACTGCCCGAACCGTCGAACTGCAACTGTTCGCGCTCGAAATTCGTATCGCCGATACGCAGCAGCAGGTACTGCTCAACGCCCATGACGGACGAGATGTTGACGGGATTGCCTTCAGTATTGGTTTTCACGAATTCGTCGATGTAAATCAGGGCCTCGTAGGTCACAGCCCGCAGGCCGTTCCAATCCTTGCTGCTTTCGGAATACTTATCGAGGGTCGGGAACTCGATCCAGTTGTCCGTAAGTTGTGCCGCGACGGTGATGGCCGAGGAGCGTTTGACGACGTAGTAAGCCACGTCGGAGCCGTGCAACACATCGATCGATGCGCAACCGATGCGTACTGGAACCAGATAGGTTTCGTCGATTGGCAAAGCTCCGGTCTGCTCATCTCCTTCTCCGGTGAGTTCACGGAGGCGCAGCGTGACAGCATCGGAGGTCGTCTTCCCTGCCGGAATGGTCACAGTTTCGGACAGCAAAGAATAATATTTTGAATCGAGCATCGTCCACTCCGTACCGTAACGGGCATTGTACGTCCCGACGAGCGACGGGTCGACCGTGAGCGTCACCGCCACATCCTGTCCTGCCGGATATGTCAGTACCGCCTGCAACGCGCAATCGTAGGTAGCCCGGGTGTTGCTGAAGGTCGTGAGCTGTGCGTCGCTCGTCGAAGCGACGTCGAGGTATACGACATTGTCGAACTTGTGATTGTCATCGCCGTAGTTCTCGCAGGCCGTGAAAGCCACGAGCGAAACGAGAACCGCCATTAGTATCTTTTTCATGTTCATGACTGTCTTTATTTAGAGGGGTTCAACGTTTGTATCGCCTGCCGGATGGTTTGGTAGTTCATCTTGGAATGGTAGTAATCTTCGGCAATATTGTAAGCCGCAAGCCCCGCATAAGGCCCGAGTTCGACGACGCGGCGCGACATTTCGTCGACAGCGGCGTGCTCGGTGCGGTCTTCATCGAACAGCGCCGCATTGATTTCGGCGGTCAGCAGCAGCCGATTGGCCTCGATGCCGGCATAGTTAACAGCGTGCAGGGCATGGAGTCTCACATCCAAAACATTTTCGAGTTTCTCCGTATCGAGGATGACGTAATCCATCTTTGCACGGTCGGTGGCAGCGAGCGACAGGGGATTACCCTCGAAAACGAGGAGCTGACCGTCAGTTCTGGCCGTGGCAAGCCTATCAATAATGCGAGCCGTGGCATCCGCAGCCAACGGGTCGGTCGTGAACGAGTAGCCGTCCATGCCATTGGCAGCGACGGCAACGACGACCTTATCCAAGTAGGCGTCGAGCGCCGCCGCATCGGCGAATTCCTCCGCACGAGCGGCATAGTCGATCTGATAGAGCACCTTCGTGCCTTTCTCGTGCATGACGGACATGTCCTCGGCGTCGAATTTCGAGAAGTTGTCGGCGTTGGTCAGCGTCACGATGTCCAGCGAATCCGGAAGGCAGCGCATGAAGTCCTGCTCTCCGGTCGCTTTCTCGGGAGAATTGTGCATGCGGGCATAGACGATGAAATGCTCCGACTGCTTGTAGGCCCTCAATGTCGCGGTGTACTCGGCCCATAGGGCAGGATCTTGCTCCCAAGGCTTTTTGACCGTACTGTCGAGTGCCTCCGTTTCCGTCCAGTCGCTGCACGAGACGAGCGACAGCATCGAAAACAGCGCCAGCAGCGTGAATATAAAGTTCTGTTTCATAGCTGTTAGTTGTTATAAGATTTGCAATCCCACCATACACGGGTTCCCATGACGTCGCCCGTGCGGTTGCCGTTCTGCTGCTCGCCATCGAGCGTCTGGATGGCCAACTGAAGGTTGGCGTTGTTCTGCTGGTACTCCTCGACGGGGTAAGGCAGGCGTCGTGCACCCTGCGCTACGTCCACCGTGCCGCCCGACTTGTCGGTGGGCACGGGCAGCAGTTTCGGATAGCCCGTGCGGCGGTGCTCCGACCACGCCTCGACGCCCAGCGGGAAGATGGCGATCCATTTCTGCACGATGATGCGTTCAAGGTTGCGTTCGAAGTTCTCGGCTCCGTCGACCCACGGAATCCCGATGTCGCTCTGGGCCATCGCGCTGTAGTTGCCGACAGGATCGGTGTAGGGCGCGGGCTTGACGTCAGTCTGGGCCAGATAGGCGTCGGCGCCGCTGGCACCGCGCTCCTCGAACGAAAGCCTTACGGCTGCTTCGTAGAGTGACCGTGCCGTTTCTTCCGAGCCCCAGCGCAATTCATATTCCGCACGCAGGAACGTTGCCTCGGCGGCATTGAACCATAGGTAGGGCGTATCGCTCGCAACGATCATATTCGAATACTTCGACACGGCCTGCGACTTGCTCGTCACATCGATGCCGATACGGATACCCACATAGTCGCCGACATCGTTCGCAAGGAACATCTTCTCCATACGCGGGTCTTTGTAGCCGTTCATGTAGCAGAGGATGTCGGCTCCGACACGGTGGTCTCCCCAGTCGTTGTAGATGAGCGTCGTGCGGTTCTCCGCGGCGTGCATCGCCGCATTGTCGGCATTAGCCTCGATAACACCCCCGGCAATAGCCTCGGCGGCCTTCGCACGGGCGACGTCGGACTTCACATACGACAAACGCATGGCCATGCGCAACTTGAGCGAATTGGCATATTTGAGCCACTGCGCGATATTGCCGTAGTAGACGCCGTCGTAGCGGCTCCACGCTTCGGCCGGGAGCGTCGTGTTGCGGCCCAGTATCTCGATAGCCTCGTCCAGCTCCTCGAACATCTTCGTATAGACCGCCTCCTGCGAATCGTACTCCACATAGACAGACTCGTTGCTCTCCAGCTTCGAATAGGGAATCGGACCGTAGGAGTCCGTCACACGGTGCATGATGGCCACTCGCAACAGGCGGGCGAAAGCGATGGCCACTTCGTCTTCCGTGCCGTTGACGATGCCCTTATAGGGGGTATAGGTCTCGGTGATGACGTTGGCGAAAGGCCATTTGCGCCAGTCGGCCGAGGGATTATAGGTCTCGAACTTGGTCTGCCATGTATCGACCGTAGCACCGATGTAACCGCCGAACGGCCCGCCCGAAAGCGATTCGTTGAACTGGTACATGTGCTCCTGCACGGGAATCACAAGACTCTGCAGCGACTTGAATTTCGTGCCGGTCTTGTAATTGAGGGCATCCATCTGTTCTTCCGTAACCTGATTGGGATTGCGGTTGATGTCCTCGAAATCACCGGTGCAGGCAGCCAATCCGAGCAGCGCGACCGACAGCAACACCGACTGCCAGCTCATATTGATCTTTCTCATAGTTTCTGCGCTTTAGAATTGGAATTTGACATTGAAACCGAGACTGCGCATCGAAGGCATCATGAAATAGTCGATGCCCTGATAGTTCAGTCCCGTCGAGGCGACGGCTTCGGGGTCGAACGGCGCCTTGCAGTAGATCATCCACAGGTTACGCCCTACGAACGAGACGGTCATGCGCATCTTGTCGCGGAACCATTTTGTCGGCAGGGTGTAACCCAGCGAAAGCTCTTGCAAACGGACGTTCGTCGCCGAATAGAGATAATATTGCGGCAGACCGGACTGCGAGCCGATGGCTTGGTACCACTTCTGCGCATCAACCATCTCACGGCCGTTAATCAGCACGCCGCCGGCATCACGTGCAGCGGCCGAAGCCTCCGAAACGCCGTACAGATCCAAATTGGCCTGCGTCGCGGAGTAGCAGACACCGCCCAGACGGGCTGTGAACAGCACGCCGAGATTGATGCCCTTCCAACTGAAATCGTTACGCCATGCGAGATTGGCATCCGGGAACACCGAACCTAAATAGATATCCTCACCCTCATCGGTAACCTGTAAGTTACCGGCATTGTCCACTTCGACATAGCCGTTTTCATTATACCGCAGATTGGACGTCGTATAAAGGTCTCCCAACGTACCGCCTTCTTTAAGAATATATTTCGCCTTGCCTAATCCCTTGATGTCGAGCTTGGTGAGATTCAGAGATTCGCCCGTCACGGGGTTTACGGCATTAGCCGCAAGTTCGCGGATTTCGTTCTTGTTCCACGAATAAGTGAAGTTCGTCGTCCAGCGAAAGTCACGCCATTGGTTATCGTACCCGAGCGAGAGTTCGACACCCGTATTGCGGACATGGCCGGTTTGCAGGTAGATGGTCGTATAGGACGACGAGGGCGGCAGCGACGGGTCGAAGGTCTGATTTTTCGTATCGGCCCGGTACCACGAAGCCGAAAGATTGATGTGTTGCCACAGACGGGCATCCAGACCCACCTCGTAGGTGATGGTGCGCTCGGGTTTCAGGTCGCCGATGGGATAGTGCGTCTTGTCTTTCCACACCTTGTTCGTGGCGTCGTATTCGTAGGTCGGAACCGTCAGGTGACGCGGGAACGGCATACCTACCGAGGCGATCGAACCGCGGATCTTCAGATAGCTGAACGTCTTGC
>ERZ832522.2606-NODE-2606-length-21560-cov-5.030133_pt1 | contig 21560 bp, 23 predicted proteins | sample MGYA00519951_ERZ832522 | MGnify/ENA primary metagenome ERZ832522 (study PRJEB31850, sample SAMEA3708728) | human gut metagenome | biome: human gut; feature: human-associated habitat; material: faeces | place: China | collected 2014 ... | reverse complement strand
TTCCATATTATCAGCGCCATGATTAGCGCCATCAGCGTCAAGAATAGCGTCATCCGTGGCGCTATCTGTCATCTGATTCAAAAGTTCCGCTAAAGTATTATCTATTTGAGTCAGCATGAATTCAATAAATACCGTAGATTCTCCCTCTACATGGCATTTTGCAATCGCATCATAATAATCATCCTGGAATTTTTCAATTTGGCTTTCTATCGGAATAAATTCAAAAACAGGGTTCCATTTGGCCAAAATAGCTGTATGCCACAGCCTTGCCATCCTGCCATTGCCATCTGTAAAGGGATGAATAAATACGAATTCATAATGAAATACGCTGCTCAAAATCAGCGGATGCATCTGGTCTTTTACTTCCTTCATCCAACCAAATAATTCATTCATCAATTGTGGAACAAAGCGTGCCGGTGGAGCCATAAATATGCACTCTTCACCATTAAATACACCTTCTTCTCCACTGCGAAAATCACCGGATTCCTCTACGATGTATTTTGTCATAATACCATGAAATTTCTTTAATTCTTCTATGCAATAAGGATCTATTTCAGCTATTTTTTCATAGGCATTATATGCATTCTTTACTTCCTGTATTTCTTTTGCCTCTCCAAGAACTAATTTCCCGTTAATAACATCGCGCACCTGGCTTAACGAAAGAGAATTTGCCTCGATCTTTAAAGACGAATGAATGGATTTGATCCTGTTATTTTTCCTTAGATGAGGTTTGTTTTCCATATTACTCATTACAGTAATACGCCCAACTTTTTCAGATACAGATGCCACATGAGATAATATACTGTTTGTAATTGTAAAAGGTGGTTTATATCCGTCCATGTATTACTCCTTATCCTCTATCCATTTAAATATTCATTCCATCTGGCATTAGTTTCTTCCAGATCATGTTTCTGCATAATTCTGTTGCGATCACTTAGTATTGCAAGCATTTCATCTACAATTTCCTCAAGTGGCAGCTTTTTGTAATGGGACAAATAACCTATCATCCGTCCGGCTGTCCAGTCCGTGTTAAGATTTTTCGTTATCTGATCGCAAAACTCCGCTGGATATCCCCGTTTTATCATAATGTCATATAGTTCCAGGCTCTTAGGCGACTTAGGTTTCATATTACAACTCCATTACAATGATCTATTTCGTGTTGAATGATCTGTGCAGTCCAACCGGAATATTTGCCGTGCTGCTTCTTGAAATTAGCATCCAAATAATCTACTTCAATTTCTTTATATCTTGTACACGGACGCACCCCTTCCAGAGAGAGGCATCCCTCCTCTGTCTGAAATGCTCCGGTCTTCTTTGTAATAACTGGATTTACCATAGCAAATTGAAATGGGCCTGCTGCCACCACAATGATATTTTTCTTTACATCGATCATATTGGCTGCCATACCCACGCAGCCGTCGGCGTGGGCTTTCAGTGTTTCCAGAAGGTCTGACGCCACCGGCAGATCATCCGGCGTGGCGGGTTCAGATTTTCGCGCCAGAAACAGCACATCCTTGCAAATCTCTTGTACCATATCCGTTCTCCTTATGGGTTTGAATGGCGGTCGCGATGACCTGGGCGGCGAGGCGGGAACCCGCTTCGGGGTGTATACCGTCGGCGGCGTAGAGGTCCTGGGTGTCGGCCAGTTCGTAAAATCGCCGGCCGACGTCCGCCAGCAGAGTGTGGTTCTCCCGGGCCGCCTGCCGGTATGCGTCGGACAGAGCCCGGCTCATTTCATCGTAGTCCCAGCCCTTGGCGGCAAGTTTGGCACTGCCCTTTTGGTAGGCCTAGGTGGCATAGAGGACCGGCGCTGCGCCGCTCGCCCGGATCTGTTCACAGAGCTGTGCCACGCTGGAAAAGAAGCTTTTTGGTGAGGAGATGGGGCCGTGGCTCATCTCCTGCAGCACCACATAATCCCAGTGTTCCCCGGCGAGTGCGGCCTGCGTTTGGGCTCCCAGCCGTGTGGCCGGGTTCAGCTGCTCCGACAGACGCGCCCTGCCCCGGGTGTGGTGGACCACCTCCGCGCCGGTCAGTGCGGCCAGCATTTGGGGCATATCGTTGGCAAAGGTCAGGCTGTTGCCCAGCATGAGGATGCGCATAGGAAAAACTCCTTTCAGCGGCTGCCGCCCAACACGGACTTGAGGGCCTTGTCCGTGGCGGCGGGGAAACAGGCCTGCACCTGCTGAAGCACGAGTTCACGGGACCGGGCCGGGTCGGTGGAATAGGCGGAGGCAATGTGGTCGCTGCCCCAGAGCGCCTCCGGCGTGGCGTAGACAGAACGGGGCCAGCCGTAGAGCTGACCGCGCTTGTTCCGGCGCTGGCGAAAGTCCCGGATCAGCAGATACCCCTCCATCTGCAGGTCAGTGACCGTGCCCTCAAAGTTTTTCTCGCCGCCCTTGCCAAAGCCGGCCAATTGCTTCAGGTCAAAGGAGAGCAGTTCGTCCCGCTCAAGGAATTGATCCATGATCTTTTTATGGCGGGAGGTGGCCAGCTCATCCTCCCAGCGGCTGTCGAAGTCATAGCCGTCCCGCCGCCAGTTGGCAAAATGAGGGAACCATCTGCGGGAGATGAAGCCGGCTTTTTTGCCGAAGAATTTGCCATAGGCCACCCGTCCGCTGCGGGCGATGACCTGCCGCCATTCCCAGGGATCACGGGCCGCATCGCCGCTCCACCAGTCGAAGGGGCAGGTGCGTTCCTCGGCGGAAAAGCCCTCGATCTCGTTGCGGAACAGAGGAAGAAAGCCCACCTGGTCGATCCAATCCACCAGCGCCTCCCAGCTGCGGATGCAGGCCGGATCGTCCCGATCTGGCCCGCGCATGATCCATTCGCCGTTCTCTACCGCCATACACTCACCCCGCTTTTGCGTCGTTACGGAAATTATAGCACAGCCTCAGGGGTATGCGATACCGCCGTGCAGGCACGATTTATCCGTTTGTAATCCATTGGATTCCGGCGGCTGTCCGCTGTGCCGGATGGTCGTGGTGGCCGCCAGGGTTCAGCTGAAAGACAGTGCGGATGCCCTGGCCCCGGCAAAATTCGCAGAGGGCTTCGGTATTTTCCTGTACTGTCCGGAGCACCGGATTCCGTGTCTTGCTCTCCCGGTCGCCCAGCGAGAAAAAGACACAGTCCGGCTGGCGCAGGGGCGTGTGGGAAAGTACATACTCCCTGAACCCGGGAAACCAGAGCGAGCCGGACACGCTGGCCGCCCGGGAGAACACATCCGTGCGATAGAGAGCATACACCGCGAACAGCCCGGCCAGGGAATACCCCGCGATGCCGCGCCAGATAGGTGTGCTAGGCAGCCGCCGTTCCGCGGCGGGAACGATCTCCTCAGCCAGAAGCCGCAGATAATCATCCGCTCCGCCGGCGGGCTGTCCCAGGGGGACATGTCCCGGTCCCAGTCCAGGCCGCTGATCGTCACCAGGGTCAGCGCCGGGCCGCCTATTGCCGTCAGAGCGTCAAAGACAGCCTGTCCTTCCTCGCCAAAGGTGTTCAGGTACACCACCGGAGCGCCCGGCTCAGCGGCGGGGTACACAGACACGGTTTTGCCGTCTGCCACAAAGGTATCCACTTCGCAACTCTTCCTTTCTGCAATGTCGACGCATGCCTTTACAGCGGCGTGCTTTCTGCCAGCAGTTTTGCCAGCGCTTTCGCGAACGCCTCATCCTGCTCCCTCGTCCGCTTGGCAGGCCCTTTCGGGTGCTTGCCGGCCCGGAGGAGCTTTTTGTTTTGCCATCGGTGCTCCAAAAGCGCGTTGATGTTGTCGGCGGAATATTCCAGACCGTTCTGGTTCAGCACCCGGGCCCGGCGGGCCAGGCACATACTGGCCAGACCGTAGTCCTGGGTCACCACGATGTCACCAGGGCACACGCGGTTGACCAGGGCAAAGTCCACGCTGTCTGCGCCCTTGTCAAACACCAGTGTCTGTGCGCCCTCCCGCTCTATGCGGTGGGCGGTATCACAAAAGATGAGCACCGGTATTCCTCTGCTGTGGCAGAGGCGGACGGTCAGATCCACCACCGGGCAGCCGTCTGCGTCGATCAATACGGTGGGCATGGTACGCCTCCTTTTGCGTTTTTGCTTTCTGATTTTAGTGTAGTATGAAATTTTGTGATTGGCAAGAATCAGGTTGCGGAGATGCATAGCGTGACTGTGAGAACAGAAGACTAGAAATCTTCAGCCTCGATTTGTGCAGTGCTTTTTGCGAGAGCCCCTTTCTAAAACTTTGCATTATCGGGTGGTTTTTATTTCTGCCAGTTGTGAAAACAAGGAAGCCTAATTAGGCTTCCTTGTTTTTATATAATGCGCTAATCAATCCCATCAAGGAAGCCTAATTAGGCTTCCTTGATAATCGGGGTTCCCCAAGTAAGGAACCCTACATAAGGAACCCTGGGGTGCTGCAAAACCAGGTACAAGGAACCCTGCATAAGGAACCCTGGAGTGCTGCCGAACCCGGTACAAGGAACCCTACATAAGGAACCCTAGGATGCTGCTGAACCAAGCACAAGGAGCCCTGTGAAAGAATCCTTTGCCGGCTCCAGGCCAAAATCTGCGCTTTGTATCTGGAACAGGTTTGGAAAACACAGCGAGAAAAATGACAGAACGGACTTATAATCCGGTTTATAGTACTTGTCTTTTGCTATGCTTATAAGGGGTGGTGGGATAGATGTTACTCATCAAAATATCTCTCCCAGGGGGTGTCTAGCTTTGCTAGCATAGCGTTTGGATATCCAAACGCGACTCTTCCTGGGAGACCCCAGACCCCTGCTGCCGTTTTGCCCGAGCGTCGAAAAGGTGAAACACCGAAACTGCGCCGCGGCGGAACGAGCGTATATTTTTGATGTGTTCGTTTCGGAGCAAACGCGCTGCAAGTCAACCGGGCGCATTGAGCTTCGAAACGTGCACGATAAAGGCCCGTTGAAGGCCATCACAAAAGGAGGTATGTGGAACGAGAAAAGGAACAGGAATGGAAAAGGCAAAGCTGCAGGAGGTGATGCATACTGGCGGATGAGATGCGAAAGGAACCACGAGAACTGACCCCCGCCGAAACGGTGGCGCTCAGCCTGGAACGGACAGAAAACGGCAGGGTTTCCAACACCATGGCGAACTACAAAAGGATTCTGCAAACCGATCCGCTCCTGAAGGACGCCATCTGCAAAAACCTGCTCACCGGGCAGGTGGACGTGATCAGGCCCTTGGGCTGGTACCGGGAAAGCTCTACCTTAAGCGACGTGGATATCAAATATCTGCTCATGTACTTTGAGGAGACCTACGGTTTGGTAGTGGAAAAGAAGCTGCAGGACGCGGTCATGGTGGTGGCCAATGAAAACCGCTACCATCCCGTCCGGGATTTCCTCAACTCCCTTGTGTGGGACGGTGAAGACCGCATTCGGCACTGCCTGCATCGCTTTCTGGGCGCGGACGAGGATGACTACACTGAAGCCGCGCTGCGGCTGTTTTTGCTGGGCGCCATCAGCCGGGTGTTAAAGCCGGGCTGCAAGTTCGAACTCATGCTCTGCCTGGTGGGTGGCCAGGGGTCGGGCAAGTCCTCCTTTTTTCGCCTGCTGGCAGGCCGGGACGACTGGTTCTCCGATGACCTGAAACGGCTGGACGATGAGAATGTGTACCGCAAAATGCAGGGACACTGGATCATCGAGATGTCCGGGATGATCGCCACAGCCAATGCGAAAAGCATCGAGGAGATCAAAGCCTTTCTCAGCCGACAGAAAGAGACCTACAAAGTCCCTTATGAGACTCATCCCGCCGACCGGCCGCGTCAGTGTGTGTTCTGCGGTTCTTCCAATACGATGGACTTTTTGCCGCTGGACCGCACAGGAAACCGCCGGTTCGTGCCGGTGCTGGTTCATCCCGAACGAGCGGAAATTCACGTCCTGGAAGACGAGACGGCTTCTCGAGCCTATTTCGCTCAGGTGTGGGCGCAGGCCATGGAAATTTATCGCTCCGGGGATTTCCGGCTTTGCTTCAGCCGGGAGATGGAGGACTATCTGCGCAGGCACCAGCGAGATTTTATGCCAGAGGACACCAAGGCTGGACTGATTGCCGACTACTTGGAACAGTGCGGAAAGCGTGTGGTATGTTCCCGTCAGTTGTTCCGGGAAGCGTTGGGTCGCGAGACCGAGGAACCGAAACAGCGGGACATCCGCGAGATCAACGACATTATGAACAATACCATCACCGGTTGGAAAGCCTTTTCCAATCCCCGTCATTTCCCCAGCCCCTACGGACGCCAAAAAGGCTGGGAACGGGCGTAGCCCGGCAACAGGGCCGGACAAAACGCGGCAACAAAGAGTCGATATCTCTTAAAGAAATGGTTTACGGAGAGAAAATCGCCTTTCGTTGCCATCTGTCTGTTGCCGGCGGAAATGGCGGAAATAAGCGACTTTTCGGTGATCGGCAACGGTGGCAACGGGCTTTTTGCAAAAATCCTTTTGGCCCTGTTTACATAAGAAAAGTTTTCAAAGCTCCGTTGTCAGCACCAACTGCCGGCAAGCAATTTGAGAGGAGGATGCGAATGGCGTCAATTCAGCAGAGGGGCGATCGGAAATTCAAGATCACCGTCTGCAACGGGTACCGCCCCGGAGGTCAAAAGCGGATGCAGAGCCGAACCATCGATGTGCCTAGGGAGGTGCCAAAACGCAGCATACTGCAATACGTCCACGCCGAAGCGCAGCGGTTGGAAAAGCGGTTCCGCTGTGGGATGGATGAGGACGACCGCACCACCTTTGAACAGTACGCCGAAAGCTGGCTGACGCGGCAGACCCATTACAAGCCCAGCACGCTGGCCGGCTATCAGCGGGAGCTGAAGATCGTCTATCCCTACATTGGCGGCATTGCGTTGAACAAGCTCCGGCCGCTGATTCTGGAAGAAATGTGTGCGGAGCTGCGCAAACGGAAAAAACGCAACGGCGAACCGGTGTGTGAAGTCACGGTGCGCAAGTATCTCCAGACGGTCTCGGCGGTGCTGGAGGACGCAAAGCGGAATGACATTTTGCTCTACAACCCTGCCCATCGGGTGCGGGGCATCCGAGTGGAAAAGAAGGTGCAACCCATCCCCAGCGAGTTCGAGATGCGTAAACTGCTGCAATGCATTTTGCAGGAGCCGCTACTCTATCGGGTGTTTTATCTGACCGCCATTGCCACGGGGATGCGCCGGGGCGAACTGTGCGCCCTGCGTTGGAACGACCTGCACGGTGGCGGGGCCGTGACGGTGCAGCGCTCTCGCAGCTCAGTGTTGGGACAGGGCATTGTAGAGAGCAGCACCAAAAACCACCGCGCCCGCACCGTGGTGATCCCGGATCTGGTGCACGACTACATGGGTGAACTGTTTCTGGAGCAGGCAAGAGAGGGGAGAATCATCCGCCCGGATGACTACATTTTCTCCACCGTCGAAGGGCCGGCCCACCCGGACTCTTTTACTAGGCGGCTTCGCAGGCTTTACCAGAAGAACGACTTCCCCGCAGAGTATCATCTGCACACCCTGCGGCATTTCTTCGCCACCTACCTGCTGCAGAACAATACCAGCAAACAGGTGGCGGCGGATCTGCTGGGCCATGCCGATACCAGCTTCCTGGAACGTACCTACTGCCATCCCCAGCTGGAGAGCAAGCAGCAGGCGGCATCCATTCTGGAGAGTATGCTGGAACCGGCGGAGCAAGAGGCATGGGAGAAGGAACAGCGTGAAGCGCAGCGGGTGAGCGCGGCAAACTGAACGACAGGGGCGACGGGTAAATCCGTCGCCCCTGTTGCTGTTGTTTGCTTAAGCGCAAAAAGGCACTCCCCGGCTCTGCCGGGGAGAGTCACAAAGCTTTAGCTTCAAGCATCGAGCGAAGCGAGCTGCTAACAGAAAGCTTTCAATAATAGAAAGCTTCCGTTAGAACAGCAATCGCCCATTTACGGGCTGTGGGGCAAGTTATGCAAGCGAAATAAATTTCAGTGCGTCTTAAGACGCTTGTCGGTAATAGGCTTTTATAGAGCCTACTCAAGCCACCAGCTTAGCTGGTGGTTATGACTGCGCAATAAAAGCCCCGTCCTGACGGCCATATGGGCCGGAGCGGCCGCAGGCCATTTTTTATTGCCCCGCAATAAAAAAGCTTATCCCGATGGCCGCGGGCCGGGGGCGGCCCGCATGGCCTGAAAAATAGCCTGCGGTTATTTTTCAAATATTGCTGCACAGCGGATATACAGCCTTTACCATCCTGCAATATTTGGCCTTTGCGCGCTGCGGTGCGAAAACTTTTACATGTTTGGACAGGCAGCAATGGCCCCTGCGGTGGCGGGGGCTGTCGTTTTATGATAAAATGTAGAAAATCGGGAGCGGGGAAGTGCGGATATGGCGGGCATCGGCAAAGTAATGGACGAAGTAAAAAAGGCTGTGGTGGGTAAGGATGCGGTGCTGTTGCGTGCGGTGCTGGCCATCCTTGCGGGCGGCCATATTTTGCTGGAGGATGTGCCAGGCGTGGGTAAGACAACGATGGCGCTGGCTTTTTCCAAGGCGCTGGGCCTGCGCTATAACCGTATGCAGTTCACGCCGGACGTGCTGCCCTCAGATGTGACGGGTTTCTCTCTTTACAACAAAGCTGTGGGGAAAATGGAATACCAGCCCGGCGCCGTGCTGTGCAACCTGTTCCTGGCCGATGAGCTGAACCGTGCGACCAGCCGCACACAGGCCGCACTGTTGGAGGCCATGGAGGAGGGGCAAGTGACCGTGGACGGCGTAACGCATGCGCTGCCCCGCCCTTTTATCGTTATTGCAACACAGAATCCCGCCGGAGCGTCGGGGACGCAGCTTTTGCCGGATTCCCAGCTGGACCGGTTTATGGTGAAGTTGTCCCTCGGATACCCGGAACCGCAGGATGAGCTGCGCATGCTGCGCCGGAAACAGAAGGGCAATCCCCTGGATGGCGTGCAGCAGGCTCTGGACAAGGCCGGGCTGGCGGCGCTGCGCGCACAGACAGACCAGGTCTATGTGAGCGACGAAGTACTGGACTATATTGTACGGCTCGTGGCGGGAACAAGGACCTTGCCGGAACTGGTACAGGGGGCGAGCCCGCGCGCCACACTGGCTGTGGCCGCTATGGCAAAGGCCGCGGCGCTTGCCCGGGGCGCGGATTATGTCACACCTGCGGATGTGCGGCGCATCTTTCACTGTACGGTGGCACACCGGTTGATCCCCGCGCCGCAGACAAGGGATGTGGACGCGCTGCTGGACGATCTGATGCGCAGTATAAGCGCGCCGCAGCTCAAATGAGGGTGTGGGCGGCGCGCGCGGTCTATGGGTTGGCGCTGGGCGGGGCCGTGCTGTTTTATTGCTTTTATTTCGGCCAATTGGCATGGTATGTTCTGATGCTGGCCGTCTGCCTGCCTTTGTTTTCCCTTGTGGTAAGCCTTCCGGCGATGCTGACAGCGGGTATCGTGCTGCACGCGCCCGCGGCGGTAGAGCGGGAAAAAACCTGTGTTTTACAGGTATATATGCTGGGATGGATGCCTGCCGCGCGTATGGAAGTACGTATTTCGGTGGAGGACCGGACGCATCCGGGCCAGGACTGTGCGCGGTGGCTTCACTTGCGCGGGGAGGCTCCTGCGGAATGGGAGCTGGACACTGCGCACTGCGCGGCACTGCGGTGCAGCGTGCGGCGTGCGTGGGTATATGATTATCTGGGCCTGTTCCGCCTGCCTGTGCGCAGGCCGGGCGCGGTCATTGTCACCGTGCGGCCGCGGCCCGTTGCCCTTTCGCCGGAGCCGCCGCTGCCGGGGGCCGTATCCGGCGGACCGATGAAGCCCCGGGTGGGCGCGTATGCCGAGGAGCATGAGCTGCGGCCCTACCGCCCGGGAGACCCTATGCGCACGGTTCACTGGAAGCTGACGGCAAAAACAGGAGAGATGATCGTCCGGGAGGCGCTGGTGCCCTGCCGGGCGCGCGCCCTTCTGCTGGTGGAGAGGCGGGGCGGCCCTGACGCGCTGGACCGGGTATTGGAGCATTTGTGCTGGTTGTCCGCGCGTCTGACGCAGCAGGGAGTGTCTCACACTGTGTTGTGGCCCGGTGAGAACGGCGTGGTGCACACGGCGCTGGTGGATGAGGCCGGGCAGTTGGATGCGCTGCTGTACCGTCTTTTGGCTGAACCGGCGGACGGTGCGGACGGCTGGGCGCCGGGTTGGGCGCCGCCGCAGGCGGAATGGAGCTATACCCTGCGTGCGGAAAAGGAGGCGGCGGATGATGCGGGATAAACGGCGAAAGACGCCCGGTATTTCGCTTTCTGCTGCGGGGCGGCATACCCGCCTTGCCCCGGGGCACGCCGGCGCCGGAAAAGCCGGGACGCCCTTTTGGCGCAGGACAGACCGGCACAACGCTCCAAGAAAAGCGCCGTTGTGGAGCGCGCTTTCCAGCCTTTTGTTGTTGTGGCTGGGCGTGGGAGGAACGGTATTTGCCGTTGTCACAGGCTTTGACCTGCCGGTTGGGCGCGGAGCGGTAGCGCTGAGCTGTGCGGCGGTTCCGGCTGTTGTATGGTTTTTGGCGCTGCCGCTGCGTGCGGCGCGCCTGCTGCGCCTTCCTGCGCTGCTGCTGGGAGCGGCGCTCCTGGCGTCCGCAGGGGAAAACGCCCTGCGCGGTGCGGTTTTGACTGCACAGAATATCACACAGGCGTACCATGCATATTTTCCGGCGGTCCCCGTGTGGTTTTCCGATGTGCCAATGACGTTGGAAAACCGTTCCCTGACAATATTTTTTTGTGCTTATGCGGCGATTTTGGCGGGGTTGCTGGGCGCGGCTCTGCTGTGGCAGCGTTCGGCTTTGTTTTCGGCCGCGCTGACAGTGCCGCCGTTTTGCCTGCCGCTGGTAGTAACGCAGGCTGCCGCGCCCGTTCCGCAGCTGATGTGCCTGTTGTTTTGGACGCTGCTGCTGCTGACACATGCGCTGCGGCGCTCCAGCCCGGCGCAGGCCGGCCGTGTTACCTGGGGCCTGTTGGCGCCCGCTCTGGCGCTGCTGCTGGGGCTGCAGATTTTTCTGCCGGACAGAGACTTTATCCGGCCGTCCTGGGCGGGCAGGATGCAACGGGACGTGATCGCTCTGGTGCAGGGAAATACGCCGTCTGCATTGCCGTGGCGTGCATCCTCCGGCGGCGGACTGCGGCTGGAGACAGCAGGCCCCCGTGTTTACACAGGCCGTACAGTGCTGCGGGTGGAATGCGGAATTGACGGTGTGTTTTATCTGCGCGGCGCGTCCGCCGGTGATTATACGGGCCGTGCATGGAAGGATTGCAGCCTGGGTGCGGTGCAGCTTGCGGCGGAGGGCACAGAGCCTGCGCCGCACCCGCTGCAGTTGCCCGCTCTGAACCTGGGGGCGCTGGGCGGCGAAGGCGAGCAGATGACGGTGACAAGCGTCGGAGATGGTACGGATCTGTGCTATCTGCCGTACTATCCTTTGGCTGTGCCGGGGATGACATATGTTTCCGATGGCAGTGTGACGCATGATTTGGACACGCAGAGCTGGACAACGGAATTTTACGGCGAATATTGGCTGGCGGGCGTACCGCCGGATGAGCAGGAATGGACGGAACAACGGATCCATTTGGAACTGCCGCTGCTGCCGGAGCTGGAACAGCCGGAGCGCTTTTATAGAGAGGCCGTCTATCGGGAATATACCGCGCTGCCCGCGGATACGGCGCAGGCAATGCAGGCGCTGGCGGCGAGGGCGGGCATCCGCACCGACGGCGGCACGGCAGAGACAGCCCGGCAGGTGGCGCAATACATCGGAAGTGCGGCCCGGTACAGTCTGGATACGCCTGTCCAGCCGCGGGATGAAGACTTTGTGCTGCATTTTCTGACGCAGTCCCGCCAGGGTTACTGCGTGCATTTTGCCTCGGCAGCAGCGGTTATGCTGCGCGCGCTGGATATCCCGGCACGGTATGTGAGCGGTTATGTCGCTGTTGTACAGGGCGGCAGGGCCGATGTGCCGGACAGCGCCGCCCATGCATGGGTGGAATATTATCTGGACGGCTTCGGCTGGCTGCCTTTGGAAGCGACGCCGGGTTTTGCGCGCGAAACCAGTGTGCTGCCGGAGGCATTGCTTTCCGGTGAAGGCGTGCCGGAGAACGGGGAAAGCAATGCCGCCTCCCGCGACACTGCGTCATCCGAAACGGAAGGACGAAAGGAACAGGGAGCAGACCCTGCGGTGAACGGCCCGGACCGCGCGCCGGGAACAGAACGCTCCGAAGAGGAGCCGGGCGGGGCCCGGCCGGACACGTCGGGGCCGGCGGCCGCGGGGGCGGATTCGTGGCAGCTGCCGGTGCAGGCGCTGTGGCTGCTGGCGCTGCCCGCATTGGCGGCTGCCGTATGGCTGCGCCGCCGCCTTGTGTTGGCGCGCAGGGCGCGCAGGATGCAGGGCCCTGCCCGCAGCCGGGCGGCGCTGGACACGTGGGTCTATCTGGAACGGCTGTGCCGGGGCGCTGCGCCGCCGCCCGCGCGTCTGAGGGAACTGGCGGAAAAAGCAAAGTTCAGCAATCATGTGCTGACACCGGAGGAGCTTGGGGCGCTGACCGAATATGCCGGCCAATGCGCGGCCCGACGGGAGAAAGAGAGCGGGCCGCTGCGCCGTTTTTGGGAAAAATGGATCTTATGCCTGTACTGACCGCAAAAAGAAAGGAGAAGGCTTCGGAATGGAGCATGAGCAAATTGCAGCGCAGGTGAAAAAGCTGACAGGGAAGAACAACGACGCCGCATATGCAGCCCTGTGTACGCTGGAGGCGGAAAGTGAAGCTTCGGCCGCGGTGTGTGTCTTTTGGGATGCTTTTGCGGCAATGCTGGACGATAAACGCACTTATGTACGCATGCGGGGCATGGTCCTGCTGGCATGCAACGCACAGTGGGCGGGCCCTGAGCAGGTAATGGAGATGCTGGAGCGGTATCTTGCCCACATCACAGACGAAAAGGCGGCCGCTGCACGCTGGTGCGTTCAACGGCTGCCCCAGTTTGCAGCAGCCTGCCCGGGCTGCTTTCCGCGAGCCAGACAGGCGCTCCTGTGCGCGGACCTTTCCCGTTACTCCGAAAGCATGGCCTCTTTGCTGGAACGGGATATTCGCGCCGCTCTGAAGCGGCTGCCGGAGAAATAAAACAGAAAACGCGCTTTCCCCAAAGCGGATGTCCGTTTCAGGGAAGGCGCGTTTTGGGTATGAGCGTTCAGCGAAGCACGTCGGCATATTCCGGATGCTGGCCGAACCATTTTTTTGCATAGCTGCAGGTGGGGATGGCTTTGCGGCCCGTTTCGCGCAAAGAGCGGGCGATGCGTTCCATCATCTGTGCGGCAACACCCTGCCCGCGCAGCGCTTCGTCGACGAAGGTGTGGTCAATGTTTACAACGCCCGGCGCGAATTCAGGAAAAGTGGCCTCTGCCAGCAGCTGGCCCTCCTGCACATATGCAATACGGTTTTCCGTCAGAATGAACGGCATACAAATCACCTCTCTGTCCATAGTATAGCACAAATCGCGCGGAACTTGACAATTTTTTATTTGTGTAATATATTATATAAAAATGTAATATATTATATAAATTCAGAAGGAGACTTTGCATGGAGCTGAAAAATTATCCCGCACCCTATGTGCTTTTTGGCTCGCTGCTGGCAATGGGAAACCGCCTGCAAGCCGCCGGGGACCGGTTTTACGATGAGATCACGACAAAGCAGTGGTTTGTGCTGGCGGTGCTGGAGAACTTTTCAGCTCCGCCAACACTGGGCGAGCTGGCGCGCGGTGTGGGAAGTTCGCATCAAAACGTGAAGCAGCTGGTTTTGAAGCTGCAGCAAAAGGGATATGTGGCTCTGGCGCAGGACGGGCGGGACGCACGCAAGAACCGCGTGCACCGAACCCCAAAGTGCGCGGAGCTGCCGGAAAAATACGGCGCACGCCAGCAGGAATTCATGCGGGCGCTGTATACAGGCATCCGTGCAGACGAGGCTGAACAGGCTGCCGGAGTGCTGGCCCGTATGCTGGAAAACCTGGAGAAGATGCAAACGGTGGAGGAGGGGTTGGAATGAAAACGCTGGTGGTATACCGTTCCCATTATGGCAGTACACGCCGGTATGCTCAATGGCTGGCACAGGCGCTGGATGCCGATGCTGCGGAGGAAAGGCAGGCGGACGCGCGCCTTGTGCAGAACTATGAATGCGTGATATTTGGCGGCGGCCTGTATGCGGGGAGCATTGCCGGCGCTGCGCGTATGGTAAAGCTGTATGGCGCATTGCAGGGGAAACGTCTGGCAATGTTTACAGTGGGGCTGTCGGACCCGAGCGACCCGGAAAATGTGAAAAAGATCATGCAGGATGCGGCCCGGGCCTTTACGCCGGAAATGCTGGAGAATATCTGCTTTTTCCACCTGCGCGGCGGGATGGATTACCGGAATATGAGGCCTGTACACAAGGCGATGATGGCAATGCTGAAAAAAATGCTGCTGAAAAGACCGGAGAGCGAGCGAAGTACGGAAGAAAAAGGGCTGCTGGCCGCATATGACAGGCCGGTGGACTTTACAGACAGGGCCGCGCTTGCCCCGCTTATCGCCTGGTGCAGGGACGAAGCATAACGCCGTCGGGCCGTAAGCCAAACGGAGCGACGGCAGAAAATGAAGGGCCATAGAATTGGGGCGAAACAGAAAATCGGGTTAACGGTGAGTTTTGTGGGAACAGGAATTGTGATATGCGGCTTAAACGGTGCTGGAAAGAGTACATTGGGAAAAGCGCTTGCTGAGAAATTGGATTTTTATTTTATAGATAATGAAGATCTGTTTTTCCCTAAGACAGACCCAAATTATATCTATGCTTCTCCACGCACGCGTGAGGAGGCTGAAAAAATGCTTTTTCATGCGATTAAGGTACATGAAAATTTTGTTTTTGCTGCTGTAAAAGGAGATTATGGAGAAGCGATTTATCCCTTTTTTCAGTATGCTGTATTGATTGATACTCCAAAGGACATTCGGGTGCAACGGGTTAAAAAGCGCTCTTTTCAGAAGTTTGGCAATAGAATGCTGCCAGGTGGAGATTTGCATGAACAGGAAGAAAAGTTTTTTGAGTTTGTTACATCCAGACCAGAGAGTACGGTTGAAGAATGGATACAGCTATTAAGTTGTTCTATCCTAAGAATTGACGGAACAAAACCCGTTGAAGAAAATGTAGATTTTATCATAAATCAGATATAAAAAGTGTATTTCAGTTTATAACTGTCCTCCTTGCGCGGGCGCAAAAAGCACCATCTAAAGAATTTACTTTAGATGGTGCTTTTCTGTGAATTTTTAGGGACAAAATCCGATGCTCGTCATCTCTGCAGATGTGGGATTGATTACTTCTTTACGGAGAGGACTACAAACGGAGACTTTTTGCATTATCCCTGGGGGAATTCTTCCTTGCTTTCCAGCTTGCTGGCCACCGTGTGCGGAGATTCCCACACGCCGTTGGCGCAGGGTGTCTGCTCCTGCTGCGTGTAGTACAGCGGCGGACGAAGGTTGCCGTCCCGCAGCGCTTGCATGCGCTGTTGGGCGTGAGCGGGTAGCACAGCGCTGCCGTCCGTATGCCCCGTGCTTTTTTCGGGAGTGTTGTGCACATCGTTGGGTTTGTTGTGGACTTCTCCGTGATATAAACTGCTTAATATACTCATAGCAATATTTCGCCTCCACAGTTAGGATTCCCCCGAAGCCCGTGGATATGCGCACATCTGCGAAGGCTCGACAGTATTTTCCGTGAGGGTGAAGCAGGCGGTCACCCAAGCGTCCTCCGGCAGGCAGCCCCGGCCATAATCCTCCAGCTGGAGACCCAGGCGGTATGTGCCGGGAGTAAGCGCCGGGTACCACTCCAACGGAAAGCGGCCGGAACGTTCTGTTTCGAGCGGATCGGCTGTTCCGCAGAAGACGGCATCGCAGGGGACAGCCTCCCAACCGCCATCCGTCCGGCGTTCCAGGCGGGGAATGAGTATGACGCCCAGCTCCAGCCCGCTGGTGTTGGTGATGGTGTAGGAGATAGAGCCGTCTCTTTCCGCAAGGCCGGACGCATCGGAAGAAGCTTCCCCAGGCGGCGGAAGGCTGTCGGCGGACAGCGTCAGCGTCACGGCGCCCTCCGCCAGCAGGATTGACCCGTCTTCCGCAGGCAGAGCGTCGGCGCTGGAGGCGGAAATGCTTTCGTCCATGGGAGGCCTGTCGCCGAATGCGGAGGCGGAAGCCGCGCCTTGCGGCGCGCATGCAGCCAGCAGCAAAGCAGGGCAAAGCACACAAGCTGCAGCGAATGTCGTGCGTTTCATGGAACTGCCCTCCCGGTGTACTTTTGTACGTTTATTTGTATTTGGGCGGTGTGGACGGCGGAGCGTCTTTGCCTGTTTCAGCCTCATTGCCGTTCTGCGGCGCATAGTCGGCGGGCGTGCGGGGTGCAGGAGCCGGGCGGCCGGCCAGCCTTTTTTTATGAAGGCGGACGGCCGCGCGTGCGGCCGTCACGGCCACTGCGGCCAGTACGGCCAACACCAGCAGCGTGGGCAGCGCAGCGACAAAGCCCACGGCAAAGTCCTGTGCACCGTAGCCGAAGTCGCGCCAGCTGCGGCGGAAGGCGTCGGATACGCGGTCGCCGAACGTCTCGGTTTTTTCGGTGATCTGCTTTACCTCCTCTACCGTTACATCTACGGTAGAATAAGAAATCAGATCGTCATAGGTGCGCTGCTGGGCGGTATAGCTCTCGATCTGGTACTGCACTTCTGTGAGCTGGTTCTGGATGGCGAGCAGCGTTTCCAGATCACCGGCCTGCTCCATCATCGCGTACAGGCGCTCCTCCTGCAGCTTCAGGCTTTTCAGGCGGGCCTCCACATCCACATAAGCGCTGGTCACATCCTGGGTGGATTCCTGCTTGCTCACCAGGTTGCCGGCGCTGCCGGCGCCATCCAGAAAGACGCTGTATTGCTCTGCCGGGATGCGGAACTGATAATATGCGGTGCGGTATGCGCCCTCGTAAGCGGGCGTATCGATGCTGGTGGAGGAGACATATCCGCCGCAGGACTGGGCGGCCCGCGCCAGCGCCGTACAGGTGGCGTTGAAGTCCAGCGCTTCGATGGAGAGCGTGGCGTTCAGGATGATCTTCCGCCCGTCCTGGGGCAGCAGATCCGCGCTGTTCTGCACGGCGTCGGACAGGTCCGAGGTCCCGGCCGCTTCGGCGGCGGTTCCGCCTGCATCCGCGGCATATGCCTGGGGCGCGCTGTCCATCGAGGAATAAGAAGCACGGGCCGCGGCCGTGCTGCTGGCCGCGCCTCCGCATCCCGCCAAAGAGGCGGCGAGCGCCAGTGAAAAAAGAATACTGAACAACGTCTTTTTCATCGAGTTCCCTTCCTTTCTGTGTCAGGTTCTGCTACTCTATATACGGCGTACAAGCCGCAGATATTGCGTCGGAACGATGTCAAATCGTTATCAAATTTGTAACAAGCGTGTATTTTTTGGCGTGCGCACTCGCGGCAGGGAGAAAAACATGCTATACTGGAACACGTAAAAAAACAGGGCGGGCGTGCCGTGCGTCCGCGACAAGGGCGCGCTTTGCCGGAAAATGCCGGCCGGGCGCGGAACGCAAAGGAGTGGAAAAAATGGGTAGAAATGCGATCGTCGGGCAGAGCGGCGGCCCCACCGCGGTTATCAATTCAAGTTTGGTGGGTGTGTTCCAGGCGGCGAAAAGCCGCGGTGCACAGCATGTTTACGGCATGCGGTACGGTGTGAAGGGCCTGCTGGAAGAACAGGTGGTGGACCTTTCGGACACGCTGCGGGATAATCTGGACATTGAGATCCTCAAGCGCACGCCCGCCTCATACCTGGGCTCGTGCCGGTACAAGCTGCCCGTCCCGGCAGAGGACCCGGCTTTGTATGAAAAGCTGTTTGGTATTTTGAAAAAGCTGGATGTGGGCTACTTTTTCTATATTGGCGGCAATGACAGCATGGACACCATCTCCAAGCTTTCGGACTATGCCTGCATGACAGGCAGCGACATCAAGTTCATGGGCGTGCCCAAGACCATCGACAACGACTTGATGAACACCGACCACACGCCGGGCTACGGCTCCGCGGCCAAGTACATCGGCGCTATTATGAAGGAGATCACCCGCGACAGCCTGGTATACGGCACGCGCAACGTCACGATTGTTGAGGTGATGGGGCGTAATGCGGGCTGGCTGACGGGTGCGGCGGCATTGGCCAAAGCGGAGGACTGCGAAGGCGTGGATATGATCTGCCTGCCGGAGGTGGCCTTTGACATCGACCATTTCATCGAGCGGCTGGACGTCCTGCAGCGCGCCAAGGCAGGCGTGGTCATCGCGGTGTCTGAGGGCGTGCGCGTACACGACGGCCGTTATGTATGCGAGCTGACGGAAGAGCTTGGCCCGGTGGATGCGTTCGGGCACAAAACGCTGACGGGCGCGGCGCGCTTTCTGGCGAACAAAGCCGTGCGGGAGCTGGGCTGCAAGGCACGCGCCATCGAGCTTTCCACCCTGCAGCGGTGCAGCAGCCACATGGCCAGCCGTGTGGACATCACCGAGGCGTTCCAGGTGGGCGGCGCGGCGGCCAAGGCTGCTTTCGAGGGGCACAGCGGCGAGATGGTGGGCCTGCGCCGCCTTTCCAACGACCCGTACCAGTGCACCACCGAGCTGCACGATATCCATACCATCGCGAATTTTGAAAAAAAGGTTCCGGGCGAGTGGATCACACCGGACGGCGTAGGTGTGACACAGGAATTTCTGGCATATATGCGGCCGCTCATTCAGGCGGAGCTTACCCCTATTTATGTGGACGGCCTGCCGCGCCACATTTATATCAAATAGGACACGGCATCAAAAAACAGGCGCGCCGCATACACAAATTTGACTTGCGGCGCGCTGTTTTTGCGCCTGTACGCGCCGCAGCCCTTTTTTTTTGTGCGGCAGAGTGCTATACTGATAGATGGAAACAGGGATAAAGAATCGGAAGGGGTCAGACCGGGAATATGAAAATGCTGATTTTTGTGCTGAACCGGGTAGAAAAGCTGGAGCCTGCACTGAATAAGCTGGAGCATGCAGGCCTGCGCGGAGCGACCGTGCTCTCCAGCCGGGGCATGGCCATGACGTTGGACAAATACTGCGACGGTTCGTTTCTGGGTTCGCTGCGGGCCATGATGGAGCCGGACCGTGAGGAGAACCGGACGGTATTTATGGTGTTGAAAGACGAGGATGTGGAGCGTGCCGTTGCCGCCGTGGAAGAGGTGGCGGGCAGCTTCAATACCCCCAACAGCGGCATCGCGTTTACGCTGCCGGTGGATTTTGTGAAAGGCATCCAGTAAGGGCAGCCCCTGCGGACGTTATGGTGTGAGAGACAATGGAATTGGGTACGCTTTTTAACTTTGCGATCCTGCTGTTCTGCGGCTTGATCTTCGCAAAGATTATTCGCTATTTCAAACTGCCGGACGTGACGGGCTATCTCATCGGCGGGCTCATCATAGGGCCGTCAGTGCTGGGCCTGCTTTCGGCGGACGCGGTGGCCGGGCTTTCGCTCGTATCGGACGTGGCGCTGGGCTTTATCGCATTTTCCATCGGCAGTGAGTTCAAGCTCAGCTATTTCAAGCGTGTGGGCATGACGCCTATCGTCATTGCCATATTTGAGAGCTTTGTGGCTGTTTTGTTCGTGACGCTGGGGCTGGTTCTCAGCGGGCAGACGCTGCCGTTTTCATTGGTGTTGGGCGCTATTGCGGCGGCTACCGCGCCTGCAGCCACCATTATGGTCATCAAGCAGTACAGGGCCAAAGGGCCCGTTACCGAAACGCTGCTCAGTGTTGTCGCCATCGACGACGCTACGGCGCTCATTGCATTCGGCATTGCTGTGGCCGTGGCGCAGACGCTGACCAGCACGGCGGACGTTTCGCTGGTGCTGAGCATCTTGAAGCCCGTGCTGGAGATTGCCGAGGCGCTACTGGGCGGCGCGCTGCTGGGCGTGCTGTTCACTGTGATGCTTCGGTTCTTTAAGGTGCAGTCAAACCGCATGGTGCTGGCCATCGCTTTTGTGCTGGTGACGAGCGCTGTGGCCAACGCGCTGAATATCTCGGCGCTGCTGACGACCATGGCCATGGGGGCAGTGTTCGCCAATTTGTGCAAAAACTCGAGCGAGGTCATGTCCTTATGCGATCATGTGACGCCGCCTGTTTTTATGATGTTTTTTGTGCTTTCCGGCGCGGGGCTGAATTTGGCGATATTGCCGTCCATCGGCGTTGTGGGCGTGATCTATGTGGTGCTGCGCGTGATGGGAAAAATGGCGGGCGCATGGTTTGGCGCCACCGTTATGAAGGCGGACCACAATGTGCGCCGCTGGCTTGGCCCGGCGCTCATACCGCAGGCGGGCGTTGCCATTGGCCTTACCGTGGTGGCGCAGCAGGTCGTACCGCAATATGCCGAGGTCGTGCGCGCCGTGGTGCTGTGCGGCACGCTGATCTATGAGCTTGTGGGCCCGGGTGTCGCAAAATGGACGCTGCAGAAGGCGGGAGAGATCGAGCCGGGACAATAACGGGCAAGGTGCGGCCTGTGCGGCCGCGCCGGTAAAGTGCGGCAAGCAAATACCGGGGGGAGCGAAAGAAAATGAAACCCAGACAGGCCTTTGATGCAGAACGGGAGGAGGCCGCGGCCCTGCCGCGGCCGGCGCGCCGCGACCCGGCGCTTGCAATGGCAAAACGCCAGGTGCTTGTACTGCTGGGCGCGTGGCTGGCGGTGCGCGCGCTGCTGATGCCCGCGGCGCTGCTGGCAGGCCCGCAGAACGCGGATTTTTGGATCAGCGGAGCGGTGGGGCTCGCCGTCAGTGTTCTGGTAGCCGCGTTTATTCTTTCCGGCATGCGTGCGCTTGCGGGGCTTGCCATGCTCGCCATGGCGGTGTCGGCTGTGCAGACGGTGCCCGCGCTGCTGGAATATTTTTCTTACGGAGGAGGCCCGGCAGCCTATGCGGCGCTGTTTCTGGCAGGGCAGGCAGCACAGCTGGGACTATTGGCCTGTCTGTTTTTCCTGCCCGGTGCGAAGCGGTATTTCAGTGTGTGCGGGCGGAACGGAAAAAACGCTGAACAATTACCAAAACCCGGCCCGCATCTGTAAGCGGAATCGGGTAAGACTGTTTTTTGAGCTATAGCGAAGTTGCAGCGAACCGATACGGAATAGCCGGGGAGGAAAGCACCGTCAAACGCTCTGTCTGCATTGTTGTCTTGCAGGCAAAGAGACGAATGGATTTTTGCGTTTGAAAAATGAGGGGAAGTGCAGCTGCAGGACACGAAGGGAACCGATACACAGCGGTTGCTGTCAGGCCAAACTGATCGACCGATTGGCCGCCAAAGATGTTGGGGAGTACCGAATAGATTCTCATAAACCGGGGGCAACCCATTCTGAATTTTTTATTGCTCCGCAATAAAATTTATCGCGCCAGCCACAGCCGGGAGAGTGGCCCAAATGGCCTGAAAACAATTTGCGGCTATTTTCGAAATCAAGAGTCTGTTTAAGCCAGGGAAAATTAACGGCATGCGAAACAGCAAGGGAGTTTTGCGCAAAAC
>ERZ832522.2604-NODE-2604-length-21568-cov-18.719983_pt1 | contig 21568 bp, 15 predicted proteins | sample MGYA00519951_ERZ832522 | MGnify/ENA primary metagenome ERZ832522 (study PRJEB31850, sample SAMEA3708728) | human gut metagenome | biome: human gut; feature: human-associated habitat; material: faeces | place: China | collected 2014 ... | reverse complement strand
GTGAACCATCCCCAAAAATAGTTTTTTAAAGGCTCGTTCTTTCGCGGAACGGGCCTTTCTTCGGATTTTCTAGAAATTTATCGGCCCTATTTGCAGGTTTTAAAATATTATCCTGCATATTGCAATTTGACTGGAGAGCCAGTATAATGGAACAAAGACAAAGAAACACCACGGTTAGGAGGAACACTATGACCTATCAAGAATGTTCCAAAGAGGAGCTTGCTTCCCTTTTGGAAGAGACCAAAGCCGCCTATGAAGCCTTAAAAGCCAAGGGGATGAAATTGGATATGTCCCGGGGCAAACCCAGCGAGGAACAGCTCAATTTCTCCAATGGGATGTTTGACCTGTTCACCAGCTCCACTGATTTTAGAGATGAAAACGGGGTAGATGTGCGCAACTACGGCAACCTGGACGCCATGCCCGAGGCCAATCGTCTGTTCGCCGCGCTCCTTGGCGTCGGGGAGGATGAGGTCATTGTGGGGGGGAGCTCCAGCCTGACCCTGATGCACGACGCCATCTCCCGGGCGGTGTACTGGCAGGGCGACCCCAACCGCGGCGTGAACCAGGGTGCGGTGAACTTCCTGCGCAGCCTGAACCACGGGCTGAACAAGCGCTGGCCCACCGGCATCTACATGGCCGAGGACTCCACCAACTTCCTCAAGGTCACCGCCCCCACCCGCTACGACGGTGTGGGCTTCGACTACAAGTGGGATATGGGCTGGATGCACGACACGCTGGACTATTTCGCTACCCCCTTCGGGGAGCGGCCGAACGCCTACGGTAAGCTGCTGTTCAGCATGCATTACTTCTACAACGAACTGTATCTGTTGGCCCTGAGCCACGACGAAGTGGTGCACGGCAAAAAGACCATCATCGACAAGCTGTGGGGCACCTACGCCGAAAAGTGCGCCCAGCTGCGCACCCTCTATTTCTATATGTATATGCATCCGGGCAAAAAGCTCAACTTCATGGGCAACGAGCTGGGGCACTTCCGCGAGTGGGACGAAAAACGGGAGCTGGACTGGGACCTGCTCAAGTATCCCTTCCATGACGCTTTCCAGAAGTATTTCGCCCGCCTGAGCCTGGTATACGCCACCGAGCCCGCCCTGTTTGACGGCGAATACAACCCCGACTGCTTTGAGTGGGTGGCCAGCGAGAGCTGCACCGAGGGCGTCTACGCCTGGCTGCGCAAGGGCCGGGGCCAGAACCTGCTGTGCATCATGAACACCCAGGACCACGCCCACAAAAAATTCCCGCTGTACCTCAAGTTCCCCTGCTCTGCGGAGCTGGTGCTGGACACCGAGGCTGCCGAGTGGGGCGGTGCCCACAAGGGCCGCCGCAAGCTGCACTTCCACACCACCGACGGCGGCGTGTACGGCCGGGATTATACCCTCACCGTGGACCTGCCCGCCATGGGCAGCTTCCTGCTGCGCCTGACCCCGGAGGCCCCCAACCCGGACGCCGCCCGCATCAGCGCCAACAAGGCCATGGCCCAGAAGCGCCGTACCGCCCGCGCCAAGAATTCCAGCAAGTAATATTTGTGTCAAAATGTCCCGTGTGCTTTGAAAGCAGCGGGGCATTTTTGGTTTTGCCTCCGCTATGGCTGGACAGTGCCCCCTGTGGTTTGCTATACTGTAAGCTGTGAATTTATGCTGTGTGCATCGCGCATTTTTATAAGGAGGATTTTTTCTCATGTCAGCAACTCTTTCCAAGCTGCGCACCTCGTGGGTAGGCAGGGCCCTGCTGGCCTATGCCGTGTCCGCACTGGCGCTGGTGGTGCTGGGCCTTGCCGCCCCCGGCAGTGCCGTATTTTTCCCGCTGGTGAGCCTGTGGTGCAACCTGGCCCTGTTCGGGCTGGTGCTGGTGGTGCTGCGGCTGGCGGATGTGAAGTTCGACCTGTTCCACTGGGCTGTGATCATCGGCTTCTGGGCCGCGGCGCTGCTCTACTTCTACTGGGCCGAGACCCGCCGCAGCTTCGTGTACATCTGGGACTACGTCAACTACATCAACAAGCAGTACAACGCCGAGGCCGCCTTTCTTCAGGACCCGGCGGTCGGCTTCCATTTCATTCTGGACTCTCTGGCTGAGGACTATACCAACTTCAACACCCTGTTCATCGAGTTCCCGTTCTGCCTGACCGACCGCACCGGCGACAGCTTTGCGATCTGTCAGGTGTTCAGCATCGTGCCCATGCTGCTGCTTTTGCTGGCCGGTCTGGTGGTCAAAGTGGGCCAGATGCTGCAGGTGAAAAACCGCTTCTGGTATTTTCTCATCGGTCTGTCCTGGACCTTTACCTACCCGTGGCTGCGCATGAGCGCCGTGCTGAGCCAGCCGGACTGGTTCGGCCTGATCTTCGCCTTCAGCATCCTGCTGCTCACGCTGGATTTCCGGTTTGAAAAGCTGGACCTGCCCCGGTTCGGGCTGCTGTTCCTGGCCACGGCGGCCATCATCCTGTCCCGCCGGTGGTATCTGTACTTCGTGGTGGGCTACTACTTTGCCTACGCCGTGCTGGTGCTGGTGAGCAGCGCCCGCATTGCCAAAGTGGGCCGGAAGCAGGAGGCCCTGCTGCAGGTGCGCAACCTGATCCTGTTCGGCCTGATGTCCATGGTGGCCATGGTCATCCTGCTGTGGCCCCTGGTGAGCCACATTCTGGGCTACGACTACGCCGACCACTATTCCTACTACAACGGCGGCGGCATGGTCACTGAAACCTACCTGCAATGCGCCCGCATGGGCCTGATGAACCTGGTGCTTATGGGCATGGGCCTGTGGTTCTGCCTGAAAGTGCACAAAATGCCCGCTCTGCCCTGCCTTGCCGGGCTGGAGATCCTGCTGAGCATGGTGCTGTTCACCCGGGTGCAGACCACCGGTTCCCAACATATGCTGCTGTTTTTACCCGGCTGGTTTCTCCTGTTCCTGATCGGCGCCGCAGCCCTGGCAGAGGGCATGAACCGCCGCCGGAATCTAAAGATCGGCTTCTGGCTGTTCACCATTGCCTTTGCCACCTCGGTGCGCTGCTCCCCCCTGACCACCGTGGCTCTGCCGGATTTTCTCATCGGCCGCACTCTTCTCTCGGCTTCTCCGCAGGAGAGCGCCCGCGATTTTGCCGCCATTGATGACCTGGTCTATGACCGCAAGGATCTGCCGCAGATCAAGGCCATTGCCAGCTGGATCGACACCCACTGTGCCGATGGCGAGATCGCCTATATGATCCCCCACGACACGCTGTACTGCCCGGATCACTTCAAGAACTGCCTGCTGCCCCAGACCCCCATCAACGGCAAGCTGGCCTTTGGCTTCTCGGTGCCTGGCACCCACTACTTCCCCATGCAGTTCTTTGAGGCAAAATACGTTCTCACCGCCGATCCTTTCCCGCTGACTCATGTAAATGACCCTGAGAACGAGATGTCCCACAAGCTGAACGACATGTTCCTGGCCGTGCGCGACGAATACTTCGCACTGGAAGAGACCTTTGACATGGGCAACGGCACCACCTTTACCATCTGGCGGCGCACGGTAGCCCCCAGCCGCGCCGAGGTGGAGTATTACCTCAGTGCCTTTACCGAAGAAGATGTCAAATACCCTGAGATGTTCTCTCAGGTCGCCGAAAACTGGCTTGCTGCCCGCGGGCTGTAAGCGCTTACTGGAATGGAGGTTCCCTGCCATGGAACAAACCGCAAATGCTCTGCCGCCGGTCACGCTGGGGCAGTACAAGGGCCTGCCGGTCACCCGCCGGGTGCGCCCGGTGACCGAAGCCGCCGTTGCTTCTGAACTGAAAAGCCTTGCCCGCCGTCATGCGCCTTTCTGCGCCACCAGCGCCCCCGCTGCCCGGGGGATGCGGGTCACGCTGGATTTTGAGGGCTTTCTGGACGGCGCGCCCATCCCGGACAGCCGCATGGAACAGGTGACCGTGACACTGGGCACCGCCCAGCTCATGCCTGCCGCCGAGCAGGCCGTGTACGGCCACTGCGCCGGAGAGACCTTCCGCTTTGATTTCACCTACCCAGACGAGTTCCGCGTGCCGGAGCTCTCCGGCAAAACGGCGCAGTTCGAGATCTGCCTGCACACGGTGGAGCAGAAGCAGGAACCCACCGTGGACGATGCCCTGGCCCAGCGGCTGGGCTTTGCCACGCTGGACGCCCTGCGGGAGAGCATCCGTGCCAAGAAAGCGGCTTCTCACGAGGCCAACGCTGACCGTCTGGCTGAGGCTGCCCTGCTGGACCTGGCCGGGGCCAACCTGATCGTGGAGCTGCCTGCTGCCGTGCTGGACCAGAACGCCGACCACGCGCTGCAGCAGCTGAAGGATAAGCTTTCCCGGAGCCGCTTCTCGCTGGAGCTGTACTGCCAGGCCAACAACACCACGCCGGAACAGCTGCGGGCCGGCTATCGCCAGGACGCCGCACGCCGCATGCGCGCGATGCTGGCCGTGCCGGCCATTGCACAGGCCGAGAACATCACTGTGAGCAATGAGGAAGTGGACGCCGAATACGCCCGTCTGGCCCGGCTGCACGGCAACCCGGAGGAGGAGATCCGCCGGGTTCTGGCCCGTGATGCTGTGGCCGCCGCCCTTACCAACCAGAAGGTCCAGCGCTTTCTGCTGGACCATGCAGCTGTCACGTCGATCGTAGAAAAGGAGTGATCGTATGGGCTTTTTTACAAGAGCTGCGATGGATGCACTGATGAAAACCACCCATCCGGAGATCAACCGCCGCCAGTGCTGGAACCTGCACCCGCACCGCAAATCCTGCACGGCCTGCAAGGATATCTGCCCCTACGGCGATCAGATCTTTACCCGTCCCAACCTCGTCAAGGACTGGGACCCCTGCACCGACTGCGGTCTGTGCGTCTCCGTATGCCGCAGCCGCTGCATCTCCCCCTCGCCGGAGCAGGTGGAGCGCGACACCTCTGCCGCCGACACTGACAACGATACCATCTGGATCGGCTGTGAGAAGTCGGCCCGCAAAAACTCCATGGTGCGCGCCTGCATCGCGTCCCTTTCCTGGGAGGCGCTGGCCTATCTGGCCCTGAACAAAAAGATCGTGCTGGACCTGACCCCCTGCGGCGAGTGCGAGAACGACACCTGCGCCGACCAGCTGCGGGCCGAGCTGACCCGCCTGGTGGAGTTCTTCGGGGAAACGATGTTCGAGGCCCGCTTCACGCTGGCCTATGAGCCGGACGAAGCCCCCTACCACGTCAAGGAGCTCACCCGCCGCGAGATGTTCGAGCAGGTGAGCCACGGCTCCAAGAGCGGCACCAAACAGCTGCTGCGCATGCTGCCCGGCCTGCGCGCCGACGAGGACGGCGGTGCAGACTTCCGCCTGCTGCTGCACCAGCGCACCAGGCAGCTCAAGGCCGCCATGCCGGACAATCCCCTGCACTACGGCTGCTATCTGCCCAGCTTCACCGACAAGTGCTTTGCCTGCGGCAAGTGCGAAAAAGCCTGCCGTGCAGGTGCCCTGAAGCAGGAGGACCTGCCGGACGGCCAGACCCGCATGGTGGTCACCCCGTGGAAGTGCAGTGAGTGCGGCGTGTGCGTGGCGGCCTGCTCCAACAAGGGGCTGGACGGCATGAAGCTGCGCCAGCTCACCACCCTTGGCCCGGTGAGCCTGCACAAGTGCACCAAGACCCTGTGCAAGAACTGCGGCAAGCCCATTGCTCCGGACAGCGCCGAGGGCCTGTGCTCGGTGTGCCGCATCAAGGAGCGCACCAAACAGCGGCAGGAAGAAGCCCGTGCCCGCGCACAGAAGCTCAAGGAAGAGCGGGAGGCCAAAAAGGCCGCTGAGGAAGCCGCCAAGGCGGCAGAGCAGGCAGCTGCCCCGGCTGCAGAACCTGCCGTGGAGGCCGCCGCCCCCGCCGCACCGCAGTCCGTGGCTGCCATGCTCACCGATGAGGCTGCCGCTGCTGCCGGTGCAGAAACTGCCGCCGCTGTGCCCAAAACCGATTGACGCCGCACGGATTCAATGTTATACTTGCGTTGGTTACCCGTTGGTAGCTGTACGCTGTTACAAAGAGGTAACGGATGGATTCCGTTGCCTCTTTTTTCGGTTTGTGCCTGCGGGGCAATTTCATCCGATCCAGACCCGAATCTGAAAGAAAGAGGGATTTTTATGCGTCATACCATTACCCGCCGCCAGTTCCTGAAAGCCGGCGGCGCCGCTGTTGTTTCCACAGCGGCAGCCGGCCTGCTGAGCAGCTGCGGCGGCTCGTCCGCTTCCGGCAGCTCCACCGGCGGCTCCGGCAGCAGCACCTACACCCTGCTGTACTCCCGTCAGCCCGCCACCCTGAACTATCTGATCTGCTCCGCAGACCCGGACCTGTACCACGGCACCCAGTGCGTGGACACGCTGGTGGAGTACGACAACCGCGGCAAGATCCGCGAGGGTCTGGCCACCACCTGGGAGTGGGACGCGGATACCCTGACCTGGACCTTCCACCTGCGGGACGAGAACTGGGTGGACTGCAACGGTGAGGTGCTGGGCCCGGTCACCGCACAGGACTTCGTGGATGCGCTGCAGTATGTGCTCACCCCGGCCTATGCATCCTCCACGGCCAGCCTGGTCACCCCCTATGTGGCCGGTGCCGAGGATTACTACAACTATCTGTTCTACAAAGCCAGCGCCGAGAACGGCACCGTGGCCGAGGACGGCACAACCTACACGCTGGAAGCCGACGGCTCGGTGACCGCCGCAGCCGCCGATGGCACCACCACGAGCTATGCTCCCGTGGATTTTGATACCGTGGGCGTCAAGGCCGTGGACGAGCACACCCTGACCTATACGCTGTGCTTCGACTTTCCCGGTTTTGTCAGCCTGCTGAGCTACGCTCCCTACGAGCCGGCCTACGGCCCCCTGCTGGAAGAGCTGGGCGACCAGTTCTGCACCAGCGCCGAGACCGCCTGCAGCTGCGGCGCGTTCTATCTGGCCGAGTACACTCCGCTGGAAAACTGGGTGATGAAGAAGAACCCCGAAAACTACGATGCCGACAGCGTTTACATCGACACGGTGCGCTACATCTACAATCAGGAAGAGCTGATCAGCGGCCCGGAGATGGTCAAGCGCGGCGAGATCGATCAGGCTACCATCAGCTCCGACATTCTGGACAGCTGGCTGGCCGACGACACCACCAAGGACATGGTTTCCATGGAGCGCCCGGAAACCGGCAAGAGCTACTTCTACATCTTCAATTTCCTGCCCTACCGCCACGAGTTCTCAAACTGGACCGTGACCGGCGTGGATGCCCAGTACGAGCCGGACAATTGGGCCAAGGCCATCAACTCCACCAACTTCCGCAGGGCTTTCCTGTATGCCATCAATCCGTCTGTGACGCTGGCCGTCACCGCGCCGGAAGGCTACGATAACTACAAGCTGCACACCATCACCCCGCCGTCCTTCTGTGCCAACAGCAAAGGCGTGGATTATACTGAGTGCGGCGGCCTTGCAAACCTCTCCGACTTCTTTGACGAAGCCAAGGCCAAAGAGTACCGTGATGCCGCCGTGGAAGAGCTGACCGCCGCCGGTGTCACCTTCCCTATCAAGATCCAGTATCCGTACAACCCCGCTGTGGTGGACTGGGACAAGCAGTGTCAGGTGTTCAAGCAGCAGGTGGAAGCCGTGCTGAACGACGGCTTCGACTTCATCAGCATCATCATCACGCAGGGTCCGTCCGACAACTTCCTGAACGCGGTGCGCCGGGTGGGTGCCTACCAGCTGATGTCCTACTACTGGGGTGCCGATTACTCCGACCCCGAGACCGAGGTGTACCCCTTCTATCAGGAAGCCGGCGACCGCGGCACCTGCTACAGCTTCCTGCGCACCGGCGTGGAGGACGGCATCGTGACCGGCGAGACCGCCGACCTCGTGATGCAGTACATGTCCATGGTGGAGAACGCCAAGACCATCACCGAGGATCTGGATGCCCGGTACGAAGCCTTTGCGGATGCCGAAGCCTTCCTCATTGAGAACGCACTGGTCATCCCGCTGGGGATGCCGGTGCCGCCCTACATTGCCACCCGCCTGAACCTGTGGGAGGGCCAGTACGCGCCCACAGGCCTTTCCACCAACCGACTGAAGGGCGTGCACATCCTCGACCATTACGTTTCCATGGAGGAGTACAACCAGAACCGCGACGCCCGGTAAAAACTGAATCGGAAACTCCCCCAGTCTGCTGCGCAGACAGCCCCCTCTGGGATGGGGCCTCTGGCGAAACCGGAAACTTTCCCGTCATGCCAAGGGCTCCCTCCCCGAGGGAGCTGGCTTTGCGCAGCAAAGGCTGAGGGAGTTTTTGTTTGCTCCTCATTTTTCCCGCAAAAACTCACAAATCACTTTCCAAACGTAAGATTTTGCGTTATTCTATACTTATCTGTATTTATAAAGAAAAGAGAGGTGCACGGCTATGGTGCAATATCTCGCAAAACGCATCGGGCGCTCCATTCTGACCCTGTTCGTCATTGTGACGCTGGTGTTCTGCCTGCTGCGGCTCATGCCGGTGGAAGGCTACTTTGCAAACTACGAAAAAATGACCGAGGCACAGATCCAGGCCGGGCTGCAGTCCATGGGCCTGCTGGACCCGCTGCCGGTGCAGATCGGCCATTTCTGGCGGGATGCGCTGCACGGTGATCTTGGCGTGAGCCACATTTACAAGCTCAACGCTCCCGTGACCAGGATCCTTGCCCAGAAGCTGCCCATTTCCATCGAAATGGGTGTGCTGGCCATGCTGCTGAGCCTTGTGCTGGGCATCCCGCTGGGCCTTGTCATGGGCCGTTATAAGGGCCGCTGGCCGGATAAGCTGGGCACGGCATTCATCGTGCTCATTCAGGCGGTGCCTGCGGCAGTGTACTTTTTGTATATCCAGATGTACGGCACCACCGCCATGGGCGTGGGCCTGCTGTTCGATGCCGCCAACTGGCGCTATTGGGTGCTGCCGGTGTGCAGCATGAGCCTTGCAAACCTTGCGTTCTACGCCATGTGGCTGCGCCGCTATATGGTGGACGAGAGCAACAAGGACTACGTCAAGCTGGCCCGCGCCAAGGGCGTGAGCGAGAACAATATCGCCCTGCACCACGTATTCCGCAACGCCATGGTGCCGCTGGTGCAGTACATTCCCTCCGCATTCCTGAACACCGTCGTCGGCTCTATCTACATCGAAAGCCTGTACAGCATCCCGGGCATGGGCGGCCTGCTGGTCACCTGTGTGCAGCGCCACGACAACACCATGGTGCAGGGCATCGTGCTGCTGTACGCCTGCGTGGGCATCGTGGGCCTGATCCTGGGCGATGTGCTCATGGTGCTCATTGATCCCCGCATCAACTTTGGCAAGAAAGAAGGTGGCCGCTGATGCTTTCGTTCCTGAAACGGGAAAAATCCAAAAAGCTGGAAAACCAGCTCAACACCCTGCAGAAGGAAGGCCCTGCTGCCTGGGCAGAGCTGCCGGAGGACGAACTGTTCACCCCCGCCGGGTTCCACGCCGAGCAGGCCGAGGCCACGGCCAGCTCCAACTACAGCTACTGGGGCAGCACCTTCCGTGCTTTCTTCAAGAACAAGGCAGCCGTGGCCCTGCTCATTGCGCTGGTGGCCGTGGTGGCCTTTGCCTTTCTCCAGCCTTATCTGCCGGGGCAGGCAGACCCCAACCTCTGCGCCGTGGACCCCGTCACCGGCATCCAGTACCGCAACATCGCTCCCGGGCAGGACGGCTTTATCTGGGGTTCCAACTCCATCGGGCAGGACCTGTGGGCCCGCATCTGGGCCGGTGCCCGCACCAGCCTGACCATTGCCTTTTTCGTGGCTCTCATCGAAGCCGTGGTGGGCATCACTGCCGGTGTGCTGTGGGGTTATGTGCGCGGGCTGGATTTTCTGTTCACGGAACTGTACAACATCTTTGACAACATTCCCACCGCCATTGTGCTGATCCTCATCTCCTATGTGGCCTCCCCCAGCATCTGGACCATGATTCTGGGCATGTCCATCAAGGGCTGGATCGAGATGGCGCGGTTCATCCGCAACCAGATCCTCATCATCCGTGACCGTGACTACAACGTTGCCTCCCGCTGCATCGGCACCCCCACGGTGCGCATCGTGCTGCGCAACCTGCTGCCGTATCTGGTGTCGGTGATCATGCTGCGCATGGCCCTCACCATTCCGGAAGCCATCGGCAACGAGGTGTTCATCACCTACATCGGCCTGGGCCTCTCGGTGGAGACGCCCTCGCTGGGCAATCTGGTCAACGACGGCCGCAAAGTGATGATGCAGGCCGGTCTGCGCTACCAGCTGCTCTACCCCACCCTGATTCTGAGCTTTGTCACCATTGCGTTCTATCTGATCGGCAACGCGTTCTCGGACGCCGCCGACCCGAAGAACCACCTGCAGTAAGGAGGAATGCATGATGAACGAAAACGACTGCATCCTCTCGGTGCGGGGGCTGGATATTCGGTTCAACCTGCGCGGCCGGGTGCTGCACGCCATCCGCGGCATCGACCTGGACCTGTACCGGGGCGAAGTGCTGGCCGTCGTGGGCGAGTCCGGCTCCGGCAAGAGCGTGTTCACCAAGAGTTTCATGGGCCTGTTGGACACCAATGGCTCCATCACCGGCGGCACCATCGACTACTGCCCTACCCCCAGCGCAGAGCCGATGCGCCTGTCCGGCCTGAAAACCGAGAAGGACTGGCTGCGCATCCGGGGCCGCGAAATTGCCATGATCATGCAGGACCCCATGACCAGCCTGAACCCGCTGAAAACCATCGGCGACCAGATTTTGGAGGCCGTGACCCTGCATCAGGGCCTGAAGGGCACCGAGGCCAGGGCCAGAACACTGGAATACCTGCGGGACGTGGGCATCTCTGACCCGGAAGTGCGTTTTAAGCAGTACCCCCACGAGTTCTCCGGCGGCATGCGTCAGCGCGTGGTGATCGCCATTGCGGTGGCCTGCCGCCCGAAGATCCTGATCTGTGACGAGCCCACCACCGCGCTGGATGTGACCATTCAGGCTCAGATTTTGCAGCTGCTCAAGGAGCTGCGGGCCAAGTACCACCTGACCATCGTCATGATCACCCACGACCTGGGCGTCGTGGCCAACATTGCCGACCGGGTGGCCGTGATGTACGCCGGCGACATCGTAGAGATCGGCACCGCCGACGAGATCTACTATGACCCCCGCCACCCCTACACCTGGGCTCTGCTGTCCAGCATGCCCCAGATGGGCATAAAAGGCGAGGACCTGTTCAACATCGTGGGCACCCCGCCCAACCTCTTTGCCGAGATCCGCGGCGACGCCTTTGCGCCCCGCAACCCGCAGGCACTGAAGATCGACTATGTCAAGCGCCCGCCGTACTTTGAAGTTTCGCCCACCCACAAGGCCAAGACCTGGCTGCTGGACCCCCGGGCACCCCACATCGAGCCGCCTGCTGCGGTGAAAAAACTGCAAAAGGAGGGCTTGTAAGATGGCCGAGGAAAAAGAAGTCCTTCTGGAAGTGAAGGGCCTGAATGTGACCTACGGCTCCGGCCGCAAGGCCTTTGCCGCCGTACAGAACGCCAATTTCCAGATCTACAAGGGTGAGACCTTTGGTCTGGTGGGCGAGTCCGGCTCCGGCAAGACCACCATCGGCCGGGCCATCCTGCGCATTCTGCCCACCTCTGGCGGTGAGATCCTGTACAAGGGCCAGAAGATCAACGGCAAAATCCCGCGTGCGCTGGACAAGCAGATCACCCGTGAGATCCAGATGATCTTTCAGGACCCGCAGTCCTCGCTGAACGAGCGCGCCAAGGTGAGCTACATCGTGGGCGAGGGCCTGCAGAACGTGCGGCCCGACCTCTCCGCCGCCCAGCGGGAAGAAAAAGTGCGACAGGCTTTGCTGGACGTGGGCCTGCTGCCGGAATTTGCTTCCCGTTTTCCCCACGAATTTTCCGGCGGCCAGCGGCAGCGCATCGGCATTGCCCGTGCCCTGATCGTGGAGCCGGAATTCATCGTGGCCGATGAGCCCATCAGCGCTCTGGACATGTCCATCCGCGCCCAAGTGCTCAACCTGCTGCGCCGCCTGCAGAAGGAGCGCGGCATCACCTACCTGTTCATCGCCCATGATCTCTCGGTGATGCGCTACATTTCGGACCGCATCGCAGTCATCCACAAGGGCAGCATCGTGGAACTGGCCGACGCGGAGGAGCTGGTGGCCCACGCCATCCATCCCTACACCCGCAGCCTGCTGTCCGCCATCCCCATGCCGGACCCCCGCCGGGAGCGCAATAAAAAGCTGTTGGTGTACGACCCCGCCATGCACGATTATTCCACCGAAGCGCCCCAGTGGCGGGAGCTGCGCCCGAGGCACTGGGTTCTTTGCAGCGCCGCCGAGGCCGCGCAGTGGCTGCCGCAGGCCTGAGCTGCTTCGGGTCGCGATTCAACCACTTTACACAGTTTTTACCAGATGAACCGTTGATGGTTCGTCCTTTTTGGATTTCTCACAGTTTATTCATTGACATTCCGACTGCCGTCCACTACAATAATGGTGGGCCGTTTTGGCCTTTTTCCTGTCAAAAAGTGTCCGGCAGAACATGCTTTTTTCTGCCGTTTCTGGGAAAATGATAGAAGAAGAAAAAAAGAAAGGTCCTGAATCCTATGACGACTGCACCACACGAACCCATCTACGCATCCGTCGCAAAACCCTGGCTCAAATACTATGACCCTAAGTTCTTCAATCAGACGCCGCCCGAATGCAGCGCCTTCGAGTACGTCTGCCGCCAGAACAAAACGCACTTGACCGAGACCGCCATCACCTATTACGGCCGCAAGATCACTTATGCCGACCTCATCGTCAACGTCAAAAAGACGGCGGCGGCCTTCCGTGCCATCGGCATGAAAAAAGGCGACATTGCCACCGTGGTCAGCGTGATGACCCCGGAGGTCATCTATGCGTTCTATGCTGCCGACATGATCGGTGCCTCCCTGAATCTGGTGGACCCGCGCTATAGTGCTGAGGGCATCCACGATTACATCACCGAGGTGGACTCCCACCTGCTCATCTGCCTGAACGTGGTCTACGACCGCTGCCAGCAGGCTGCCAAGCGCACCAACGTGGAACGGGTGCTGGTGGTGTCCCCCGCCGACTCCCTGCCGCTGCATCTGGCCGTGGGCTACAAGCTGTCCACCCCCGACAAGAACCGCTATTCTTCCAACGTGATCCGCTGGAAGGATTTCATTGCCGCCGGTGAGGGCAAAGACACCGGTGCCGAGCCTTACGACCCGGACCACACCTGCGTGGTGGTGCACACCGGCGGCACCACCGGCTCGCCCAAGGGCGTCATGCTGACCGATGTGGACTTCAACTCCATCGCACAGCAGTTCGGTGCTTACGAAAAGCTGTTCCGCCGCGGCCAGAAGCTGATGAACATCATGCCCCCGTTCATTGCCTATGGCTACGCCTGCGGCGTGCACCTGCCGCTGGTGCTGGGCCTTACCGTGATCATCATCCCCAATCTGGACCCTGAAAAGCTGGGTGCCCTGATCTGGAAGTACAAGCCGGAGCACATGTTCGGCGTGCCGGCCCACTACCAGCAGATGGCCTCTTCGCTGCTGCTGAAGAACAAGGATTTGTCCTTCATCCGCAACTATGCTGCCGGCGGCGACGCCATCACGGTGGGTGCCGAGCAGAGCGTGAACGACTTCCTGGCCGCTCACGGCGTGGAGTACGGCCTGGCCAAGGGCTACGGCATGACCGAGGTTTCTTCTGCCGCCACCGCTGCTTCCGGCCTTGCCAACAAGGTGGGCAGTGTGGGCATCCCGCTGGTGAACACCCTTGTGTCGGTGTTTGAACCCGGTACCGACACCGAGCTTCCCATCGGCGAGCGCGGTGAGCTCTGCATCTCCGGCCCTGCCATCATGAAGGGCTACTACGGCAAGCCCGCCGAAACGGCTGCCCTGCTGCGCCACCACTCGGATGGCCGCGTCTGGGCACACACCGGCGACGTCGGCTATATGGATGAGGACGGCTTCGTGTTCCTGGACTCCCGCATCAAGCGGCTGATCATCCGCCACGATGGCTTCAAGGTGTTCCCCTCCATGATCGAGAACGTCATCAGCCGCCACCCCGCCGTGCAGCAGTGCTCGGTGGTGGGCTGCACCGACAAGGACCATGTGCAGGGCCGCCTGCCCTTTGTGTATGTCGTGCTGGACCCCGCTGCTGACCACAAAAAGCGTCAGATCGTGCGGGAGCTGCAGCAGATCTGCAAAGAAGAGCTGCCGGAGTACGTCCAGCCCGTGGGCTACAAGTTCCTTGATGAGCTGCCGCTGACCCCCATCGGTAAGGTGGACTACCGCAAGCTGGAGGAAAAGATCACCTCCCGCGACTACTGATCCTGCTTTTTACGGCCGTGCCTTTGTACACGACCGTTTTTTTGTATTTCCCGACACATTCCGGAAAATGGGCCTTGACATCCCTGGCTTCTCTTTTTATGATAGAAGGGACCTTATGGCTCAAAAAAAGGAGGAACATCATGAAAAAACGCATTGTCAGCCTGCTGCTGGCCCTGGCTCTGTTGGTGCTGCCGGTGGTTTCTGCCGGGGCCGCCCAGCCTGCCGCCGCAGACCCCACCCCGGTGCAGACCCAGACCGATGCCGCTGCCGAATCGGATCAGCACTGCTATTCTTACATTGCTTTGGGCGACAGCATTGTAGCCGGCATTGGCCTGCCGGACGCCGTTTACCAGCGAAACGGACGGTATTACGATGTTTCCGGCAACTACCAGGGCTACTCCAAGGATTGCTATGTGGCCCGGGTAGCCGATAGCCTGGGCCTGAGCCGGGCCCAGACCGCCAATTACGGAATGCCTGCCCTGATGAGCAGCGACCTGCTGGAGCTGGTGCGGACCGGTTCCTGCCAGAGTGCCAGCATAAATTTTGTTCTGCCCAACCTGCGCCAGGAGCTGAAGCACGCTGAGATCATTACGGTGGAGATCGGTGCCAATGACGTGCTGGTGCCCATCATGTACGGCGTTGCCGCTGCCATGGGGGGCCCCCAGGTCTTTGAGGCCCTGCTGCCTATGCTGGAGGGCGACTTCCGCCAGATGGATGCCTCCTCCTTTGCCGCCCTCCGGGAGAACCTGGACTCTTTGAACATCACCGCCCAGCAGCGCAAGGCCCTACTGCAGCTGCTGAGCAGCGGCATTGCAGAGATCTGCACCCAGAGCCAGGCCTCTACCCTGGCCAACCTTGAGGCCCTGCTCCAGGAGCTGAAGGCTCTGAACCCCAACGCCCAGATCGTTCTGGTGGGGTACTACAATCCCCTGCCCCTGCTGCCGGCCCTTGCCAACCCCTTTGTCAAGCACTTCCGTACCCTGAGCCGCTCGGTGCAAAAGCTGGCCCAGCAGTATGACGCAGCCTTTGCTCCTGCGACCTACACGGTGGTGGCCAACGACGCTCACCCCACGGTATGCGGCCACAAGTACCTGGCCCGCCAGATCCTGAAAGCTCTGGAAAAGTGATCCTTTTCTGAGCTTGCGATACAAGGAGGTTCTTTATGAAAAAACGTATTGTCAGCCTGCTGCTGGCCCTGGCTCTGCTGGTGCTGCCGGTCCTGCCTGCCTTTGCAGCAGAGGAAGATCCCTACACCTATGTTGCCCTGGGTGACAGCATCACCACCGGTGTGGGCCTGAAGGACACCCACTTTTCCAGCACCGCCAAGAGCTATGATGTGCAGGAAAACTACCATGGTTACTCCAAAGACTGCTATGTGGCCCGGGTGGCCGACGCCCTGGGCCTGGACCGGGACCATGCCGTGAACTACGGGATGCCTGCTGCCATGAGCAGCAACATCCTGGACCTGGTCAGGACCGGCTCCACCGCCTCCGGTGTCGCCTACTACGACCTGCCTACCCTGCGGCAGGAACTGGCAGACGCCGACCTGATCACCCTGCTCATCGGCTCCAACGACACTGTGCTGCAGCTCATGGGGGCCATGGGCAGAGCCACCAACGGCAAGGCCACCAAACTGCTGATTCCCCTGCTGACGGGCACCATGCGAGAGCTGAATCTCCAGACCCTCCAGACCCTGAGAAAGAGCCTGGAAAACCTGGACCTGACCCCGGAAGAGTTGAAGGCCGCCCTGAAGCTGCTGGATTCCGGCATGGAGGAGATCTGTGACCAGACCCGGGACCAGACTGTGGCCAACGTGGAACAGATCCTCCAGGAACTGAGAGCCCTGAACCCTGACGCCCAGATCATTCTGGTGGGGTACTACAACCCCCTGCCCTTCCTGCCCACCTACGGCAGACACTTCCGCCTGCTGAACCGCTCCGTCAAGGCCCTGGCCCAGCAGTATGGCGCAGACTATGTGTCCATCCCCTATACCTCCATTGCCAACGACGGTCACCCCACGGTGTGCGGTCACAAGTACATCGCTCGCCAGATCCTGAAGACCGTCCGCAAGTAAACGTTTCGTTTTTTCAAGGCCCTGCCTGTCCGGCAGGGTCTTTTTGCTTTCCTACGTTTATTTCCGGCATTCAGCTTCAAAAGCTTCTATTTTGACAACTTTTTCCTGCGATTTTCCACGTTTTGTCAATTGACATTTCCCCTTCATTTCCTTATCATGGAAGCAGTTCCGCAGCCTTGAGATGTTGCGGGGAAAGAGGGAATGATGACCATGAAAACAAAACGCATTGCAAGCCTGCTGCTGTCGGCCGCGCTGCTGCTGTCGCTGGCCGTTCCTGCCTTTGCAGAGAACCCCACCACCGAAGAGACTGCTGAGCCGGAAACCGCCGTGCAGGAAGTGGAGCCGGAAGCTCTTACCGAAGACGATGCTGTGGCGCCTGTTGCAGAGCCCACCGCCAAAAAAGAGTACACCTATGTCGCCATCGGTGACAGCGTGACTGCCGGTGTGGGCCTGAGCGGCCTGCAGTACAAGCTGGTACAGAACGGCTTCGATATGTCCGGCAATTACAAAGGCTACGATGGCCAGTGCTTTGTGGGCTATGTAGCCGACCAGCTGGGCTTGGATCGTGACCACGCCATCAACCTGGGCCTGCCCGCCGTGATGACCCGCGACCTGGCAGACCTGATCGAGACCGGTGCCATGCCGGCCATGAACCAGTATTCCGGCGTGCAGTATACCTCGGTGCCGGAGCTGAAGGAATATATCCAGAAAGCGGACCTCATCACCTTGCAGATCGGTGCCAACGATGCCCTGATCCGTACCATCGTGGCCCTGGGCGAGGCTACCAACTGGAAAAGTGAAAAGCTGGCCAACAGCATGGTCACCGGAATGTTCCGCAACCTGACCCCGGACAACATCGACTACTTTATGGACTGCCTGAAGCAGCTGACCCTGACCCCCTCGGAGTTCCGTGCCGTGATGTATCTGCTGACCACCGGCATGGGCCAGATCTGCACCTCCACCTACGCCGACACTGTGACCCAGCTGGAGCGTGTGATGAAGGACCTGCGTGAGCTGAACCCGGAGGCCCAGATCCTGGTACTGAGCTACAATAACCCGGTGCCCCTGATGCCCTCCTGGAGCCGCCACTTCCGTCGGCTGAACACCGCCGCAGCCAAGCTGGCTGCCCAGTATGATGTGACCTATGTGCCCATCCCCTATACCCGCACTGCCAACGACGGCCACCCCACCGTTTCCGGCCACAAGTACATTGGCCGCCAGATCCTCAAAGCCGTCAATCACTGATCCATAAACATGCAGCAAAAAAGGGCCTGTCTCTTGTGAGACAGGCCCTTTTTTGGGGGTTGCAGTTGTTTTCTCAGCTCAGTCGGCCGCTTTCTACCGAGTAGGTCACATCGGCGGCAGCCATGGTGGACTTGCGGTGGGAGACCAGCAGCACCGTCTTGTCCCGGCACTCGGCCCGCACCGCCTTGAGGATCACGCCCTCGTTTAGGCTGTCGAGGTTGGAGGTAGGCTCGTCCAGCAGCAGGAAGGGTGCATCGTGCAGGAATGCCCGCGCCACACCGATGCGCTGCCGCTCACCGCCGGACAAGGCCCCGCCCAGCTCACCCACGGGGGTGTCATACCCCTTGGGCAGGCTGCGGATAAAGCCGTCCAGCGCAGCCTTTTTGCAGGCCGCTTCCACTTCTTCGCGGGTGGCATCCCGCTTGGCGATGCGGATATTGTTCTCGATGGTGTCGTTGAACAGCTCCGTCTCCTGGGTCACAAGGCTCTCCTGTGCCCGCAAAGTGGCCGTGTTCACTCGGCGGATGTCCTCCTCGCCAAAGCGGATGGTGCCGGTGTTCACATCCCAGAAACGCATGAGCAGCCGCAGGAAGGTGGACTTGCCGCTGCCGGAACGACCGGTGATGCCCACGATCTTTTTTTCCGGAATGGTCAGGCTCAGGTCGTGCAGCACCTCTTCGTCCGCATAGGCGAAGCTCACATGCTCCGCCTGCGCCCCCGCAAAGGCCGTGTGGGCACCGTCGGTCACGTCGGCGGTCACAGGCTCTTCGTCCAGCAGGTCCAGCACACGGTCGGCACTGGCAAACACCTGGGTCAGGCTGGCACCAAGGTTGGCCAGTGCCACCACCGGGCCAAAAGAGCTCAGAGCCGACAGGGTGCAGATGAGCACCCCTTCCACGCCCATCTGCCCGTTCCGGTACAGCTGCAGGCTCACTCCCAGCACCGCGATGACCGTGAACAGGATCAGGGTGTTGGTGATGGCCACGGTCAGGCCCTCGCGGTATTTCAGGGCCTTCTGCTTCTCGCCCAGTGTCTCACTGTGGGCCGTGATGCCGGCCGCACGGGCGGCGGTGTCCTGATATTGCAGGGTATCACGCAGGCCGCGCAGGCTCTCCAGCACATAGCTGTTGGTGTCGGCCAGGGCCTGCCGGTACTCCCGGGCCACCTTGTCACCGCGCTTTGCGCTCCACACCGGCAGGGCCACGCCCACCAGCAGATACCCGGCCAGCAGCACCAGTGCGGGCAGGATGTGGTAACTGGCCACAAAACCGGTCATGCCGATGACACAGATGCAGGCAATGCAGATGGGCGAGATGGTGTGGGCATAGAACACTTCCAGCGCCTCGATGTCGGCGGTGATCAGGGAGATCAGGTCGCCGCGGTCACGGCCCTCCAGCTTGGCCGGGGTCAAGCGGCGCAGCGCACCGAACACCTGATCCCGGATGAGGGCCAGCAGCTTGAAGGCGATAGAGTGGTTGGAAGCCTGCTCTGCATAGCGCAGGATGCCGCGCAGCAGGGCAAATACCAGAATGCAGGCAAAGGCAACGCCCACCGAGCGCAGCGGGCTGGCCAGCCCCAGCGCCCGCAGGATGCCAAAGCCGCCGAAAATGGTGATGAAGGTGGCGCAGAAGTGCCCCGCCACGCCCATGACGATGGCCGCCAGCATGATGGGCAGCATGGGCTTGACCAGCACGATGAGGCGGCCCACAAGGACAAAGGGGCTGCGATGCTTGGGTTCGTTCATATCAGGCATCCTCCGTTTCCAGCGTTTCCAGCTGCTTCTGGGCCGTGTACAGACGGCTGTAGGCGCCCTGCTTTTTCAGCAGTTCCGCGTGGGTGCCCCGCTCTGCGATGCGGCCCTTGTCCAGCACATAGATGCAGTCGCTGTCCACCACGTTGGCCAGCCGGTGGGAGATCAGGATCACCGTTTTGCGGCCCGCCAGGCTCCGGATGGCTGCCATGATGTCGTTTTCGCTCTCGGCGTCCACGTTGGAAGTGGCTTCGTCAAACAGATAAATGGGGGTGTCGTGCAGCAGGGCGCGGGCCATGGCAAGGCGCTGCCGCTGGCCGCCGGACAGGTTGCTGCCGCCCTCATGCAGGGCCGTCTGCAGGCCGTCCTGGCTGCGGCAGAAGTCGGCCAGGTTCACCTGTTCCAGCGCGGCCCAAAGCTCGGCCTCGGTGGCATCGGGCTTTGCCATGCGCAGGTTTGCTTCCACCGTGCCCTTGAAAATGGTGGCATTGTGGGGCACCAGCGTCAGGGCACGCAGGCGCTGGGCCCGCTGCAGCTGTTCCACCGGCACACCGCCCAGCGTCACGCTGCCGGTGTAACCGGTGCGGCTGCCGGACAGCAGCGCCGCAATGGTGCTCTTGCCGCAGCCGGACTCACCCACCAGCGAGACAAAGCTGCCCTGCGGGATGGTCAGGGACACGTCCTGCAGAATGGTGCGGTCCTTCTCGTACCCAAAGGTAACGTGCTCCAGCTGCAGGGCAGCCTGTTCCGGCACGGTCTGTTCGCCATCGGCGGGTTCCTCTGCTGCCAGCAGTTTGAAGATTTTTTCTGCCGAGGCAGCACCGTTCATGGCAATGTGGAAATAGCTGCCCAGCAGCCGCAGCGGCAGGAAGAAATCTGCCGCCAGCAGCACGATGGTCAACGCGGCCGTCAGGCTCAGCTGACCCTTGGCAAAGGCAGACACCGCACTGATGATGCCCAGCCCGGCCCCGCCGTAGGCCATCAGGTCCATCAGGGTCACCGAATTCAGCTGCATGGTCAGCACCTTCATGGTGATCTTGCGGAAGCGCTCGGCCTGGGCGTTCATCTGCTCATGCTTCCAGCCATCGGCCTGATAGATCTTCAGGGTGGTCAGGCCCTGGATGTTTTCCAGAAAGCTGTCGCCCAGGGTGGTGTACTCGCCCCAGTATTTTGCCAGCAGCTTTTTGGCAAATTTCTGCACCGCCACGATAGACATGGGGATGAGCGGCACACAGCACAGCAAGATGATGGCCGACCGTGCGTGCACTCCCACCAGCAGCACGAACAGGGTGACCGGGGCCAGCAGGCTGTATACCAGCTGGGGCAGGTACTTGGCAAAGTAGGTGTCGATCTGTTCCACGCCTTCACTGGCCAGCATGACCACCTCGCTGGTGGCGGCGGTCTCGGTGTAATTGGGGCCCAGACGGGTCAGCTTGTTGTAAATGTTGCTGCGCAGAGTGCGCTTGACGTTCTTGGAAGCCTGGTCGCTCATGCCGGATGCCAGCAGGGTGAACGCGAACCGGAACGGTACCGTGCCCAGACACAGCAGAAGGTTCTGCCACAGCACCCCGGTGGTGAGCATGCCCGCAAAGGCCGCCCCCACCAGCCGGGCGATGGCCCGCACAAAGATCACGTTGCACAGCATGCCCAGCCACTGGAACGCCACGTTGGCCCCCACAAAGCGCAGGGCCCCGCGGTCAAAGGAGAGCAGTTTTTTGTTGATCACGGATTCTTCTCCCTTTCTGTCCGGTCGGCGTCAGCGCCGAACAGACGGTCGTATTCGCCGGTAAAAATGCGGTCCGGCAGGGCGCTGGTCATGGCCAGGGCCGCAGCGGTCTTTTCCTCCTCGGTCAGGGGTTGGCTCACCGGCGGAAAGTGCTCCAGAATGCTTTCCATCTCCGCATGCACCTGTTTGGCCACCCAGATGCCCCGGTCGGTCATATAGATTTTGCCGTAGTGCTCCTTTACGATCATGCCGCGCTCCATGAGCAGATTCATGATGCGCACCACCGAGGGTTTGGTCACCCCCAGCTTTTCCGCAATGCTGCGGGAGCTGATGTCCAGGTGGGTGCGCGAGACCTCATAGATCGCCAGCAGATAGCGCAGATGTGCCGACGTCAGTTCCATGCCGATCACTCTCTTTTCTGATAGATTTTCCAATGTTA
>ERZ832522.2599-NODE-2599-length-21590-cov-7.988623_pt1 | contig 21590 bp, 20 predicted proteins | sample MGYA00519951_ERZ832522 | MGnify/ENA primary metagenome ERZ832522 (study PRJEB31850, sample SAMEA3708728) | human gut metagenome | biome: human gut; feature: human-associated habitat; material: faeces | place: China | collected 2014 ... | reverse complement strand
CTGGAAAATCTAAAGCCTGTTTCACTTGGCATTATGCCTTTGTAAAAAATAGTTTACCTATTCTGATGGAACTGGTATGAAACCTTCTGATTTTGCCTACAAAAAAGCATTAGAAAAATATGTAAAGAGCATCAATTCAGTAGTGGTAGGAACAACTACGTATTCTCCACAGTCAAGCTGGACATTAGGAGATAAGGAATATGCGTCAGATATTTATGATGATGCACATAACAATTACAAAGATAGCCTGCTTGTTTCTGACAGTGCATTTAATACGGATGGGGATACCACAATTACGATTAATGCAGATGGGGATTATCCAAAAGTAACGATTGTAGTTGATAAAAATGGAAATCTCAAACAGGATGACAAGGAACTTCTTGATGCACCGACGCTGACTGGACCGGAAAAGATTTCCGAGGGAGGTAATTTAACCCTGACTGGAAAAGATAATGCGGATGAGCTTGCGAAATACCTGAAAGCAATCAAGGTGATAACATCAGATGGTGAAGAACTTGAATTTGAAGTTCAGGATAATAAACTGATTATCACAACCAGTGATTTAACCGCAGGACCAGATGGAAGTGCGATTGAGATTGTGATTGAGGCAGAAGGTTATCAGGATCAGACAATTCGGGTTAAAGTGGAAAATTCCGAAACTAAAGAAGTTGAGGTTTCTAGTTTTGTAAAAGAACAATATAGTTATGGAAAAGCGAATTATATTGTAAGTTTTAATGGCGTTAAAGATGTGGAGGCATATCTGGATGCTGTTACCGAAGTTAAAGTAAATGGTAATAAATATGAAAAAGCAAAATATGCAAGCTTTATGGGTGAGGATCAGTATGCATTGAATTCGATTAATTATAATGGTAATGATAGCTTAAAGATTTCATCCAGTAAATTTAGTACAGAAGGAAATACAACTATCGAAATTACGGCAACAGGATATGGAACACTGACTTTTGAAATTGATGAAGATTACAAACTCATCAAAGAAGAGACCACCCTCATCGCCGACGAAGTCCTCCCAAGCGAGATCGTCACCACCCCAACCGAGGGAGTAACCACACCGGAGCAAACACCGGAAGAGCCGAAGACGAATGACGAAAACAAGGCAGATGTACCGGATGGCGATAAGAAGAACGAGACAGACGATGCGAACAAGGCACCGGAAGTAGACGAGGACAAGAAAGAGGATTCGGACGAGTCCAAGGATACTTCGGATGAGAAGAAAGACGAAACTTCAGATAAAGGCGATGCTGACAAGGATGATTCGAAAGATGAATCCGGCGAAACTGGTGACGATTCCAAGAAGAATGAAACGGATGAATCTAAGGACAATGATTCCAAGAAGGATGAGACCGGTGACGTAAAAGATGATACTTCTGATAAGGAAGAATCCGACGGAGGTAAAGGCGATACTTCTGAGAAAGAAGAGTCTGTTTCTGAAGAAGAGTAGTTGTATTTAAAGGAGTAAAAATTGAAACAGAAGTGGTGGATTTTATTAACCCTGCTGCTGTGTGGCTGCGGTGCTTCATCGCAGCCGGATCAAACGGGGGCGGTCCAGAATGACCGTCCTCGTTTATCTGCGTCTATGGAAGAGACGGCAGAAAATGTGGCAGCAGTAGAAAAAAACGAAAATTTAGAGAAAAATCCCTCAAATTCGAACCAGAATCCGGGAGAAGGGCAGAATTGGACAGTGTTTGCGATGGATACTGTGATGCAGTTTGACGCCTACGGCGGAAGTGCAAATTTGCAGGAAAAAGTGAAATGGCGGGTGGAAGAGCTGGAAGGGGAGCTTTCGACAACGCAGGAAAACAGCGATATTTTTCATCTGAACCAGGAGAAAACAGCGGAACTTTCAGCGGATACGCGTTATCTGATGCAGGAGGCGCTGGCGCTGGGAGCGGAAACAGATGGTGCACTTGATATATCAATTTACCCGATTGTGCGGAGTTGGGGATTTACAACGGGAAATTACCGGGTCCCCAGTGAGAACGAGCGGGAAAGCCTGCTTAAATCGGTCGATTATCGTCTGGTTGGTTTAGGAGCAGATATGGCGTCGATCGAGCCGGGAATGATGGTGGATCTAGGCGGCGTCGGAAAGGGATTTACCGGGGATGAGGTGGTAAAGGCTATGAAGGAGGACGGCGTGACAAGCGCGTTGTTCAGTCTTGGAGGTAATATCCAGACGATCGGAACGAAACCGGATGGCGAGAAATGGTATGTCGGTATCAAGGATCCGGAGAGCGACGGTTATCTGGGCGGAGTCGGGGTGCAGGATGAGGCGGTCATTACCTCCGGCGGCTATGAACGCTATTTTACGGACAATGACGGAACGATTTACTGGCATATCATGGATCCGTCCACCGGGACGCCGGCGCATAGCGGGCTGATTTCTGTGACAATCATCGGACCGTGCGGGCTGCGCTGCGATGGGCTTTCGACCGCCCTGTTTGTCATGGGACGGGAAAAGGCAGCGGCACACTGGACGGCACATCAGGACTATGAGGCAGTCCTGGTTGACGAGAGAGGCACGATCTGGCTGACGCCGGGCTTAAAAGACCGATTTATTCCGGTGGATCAGGGGGAGACGCGGGAGATTCGGATATTGTGATTCTGGAACAGAACTAGTATAATGAGCAGAGAAAAGTGCATGCGAGTCAGATTTACAATTTATAACGAAGAGGTCGAAAATACCGTGAATGATAGATTGAAAAAGAAGCTTCTTTGCTTTGAGCGCGCTCTCTCCACATTGGAAGGATACGAGGGCTGGATGATAGGCACAACTACACTTCATCTGGGCTGGCAGCCCAAACAGGGGGAGAATGAGTTTTGCCATACCAAATTAACTCCAGAAATCATCAAAAAAGGCCGCTCGGCAATCCGGGTCCGCATAGCGGCAGCGGAGGAGGAAAAGGAACGGGAAAATGAGGAGATGGAAGTGCTGCTGGTAAAACCGCGCCAGAGCGTCCTTGTCCCGGAAAAAGAGAAAATGCCGCTCATGAAAGCAATTACGGAACTGGGCAGTGAGGATGATGATACGCTGGTATTTAGCCGCAGCCAGATGGAAGAATATCTCCGGGAGGCGGCAGATACCAATCCGATCCATCAGGGAGAAGCGGCAGTTCTGCCGGGGTTTCTTGTTATGAATGCCTGTCTGCTTCGTCTGTGGAAGAAGGGCTGGATGAAGGGACAGACCGCTCTGGAAGTACGTTTTCTTGCCCCACTTCGTCCTGATGAGGAGGTATATCTGTCGGATTCGGGGCAGGAGGGAAGAAACGCGGTGTATCTGAGAGCGAAGCAAGAGGGAAAGGAAATTCTTTCGATTACAGAAAAATAGGGATGCCGATGATAAAGTGGGTGCAGAGGAGCTATGGATGTATATGTAAACCATTTATAAAACAAGGTTGACAATTCACTGAAATTCCGATATACTCTTTTCTAGCAAAGATTCTCTGTGTGTGATTCATAGGAAAATGCATTACACGGCTTAGAATTTTATCACTGAGGAGGTATATATAATGAGTTCAGAGACAAGTGCAGTGAACGTACACGGCGCATGGAGCGCGAAGCGGCTTACACTTTTGGCGATGATGCTGGCTCTTATCAGTGTGTCTTCGTATATTGCGATTCCGCTTCCGTTTTCGGATGCAAAGATCACAGCGCAGACGATGATTGTCAACCTGATCGGTCTGCTGATTGCACCACAGGATACCATTTTAGTTATGGCGAGCTGGCTGCTGTTAGGCTTATGCGGCGTGCCGGTATTCAGCGGCGGAAGCGCAGGACCGGGAAAACTGCTTGGACCGAGCGGCGGTTACTATATCGGATTTCTGGTTGTAGCGTTTCTGATTTCCCTGTTTTGCCGGAAATGGAAAAATGTTGCATTCCAGACAGCGTTCCTGATTGTAGTTGGTATTCCGGTGATTTACGCATTCGGTGCAGGCTGGATGAAACACGTGACCGGACAGCCGTGGGGTGCAGTTATCGTGCAGTCGATAATTCCGTTTATTCCGCTGGACATCGTTAAGTGTGTGGCAGCGGTAGCACTTGGAAAGGCGCTGAAGCGGACGGGCTTATTTGGAAATTAGATAGAAAATAAAGATGGGATGTGGTAGTGAACAGAATCAGCCTTTTAGTGCAGAAATGCAGCCAGGAGGCATGAGGAGTCCGTTGCCGCATCCCTTTAATTTTAATTATGAATAGAAGAAAAACAGGAGAAAAGTATGAATCACGTATATATTCTGGGCGGTTTGCGCAGTTACATCGGGGTGAAAGATGGAATGTACCGTCATATCCCGGCGGAAAAGCTAGGGGCAGAGGTGCTGCGGGAGGTGGTTTCGCGATTTGAGCTTCCAACCGATGCGATCGACTATATAATAGGAGGAAATGCGGTCGGGGGAGGCGGCAATATCACGCGTCTGGCGGCACTTTCGGCAGGGTTTCCAGAGCGGATTCCGGCAGTTACTTTGGATCTGCAGTGCGGGTCGGCGCTGGAGGCGATCAGCGCGGCAGCAGCCAAGATTGAGAGCGGGATGGCGGATCTGGTCATTGCCGGGGGAATGGAGAGTTCTTCGGTACAGCCGTACCGCATGATGTCCCCGAACCATCCGGAATATGACGGTGGAAAGGTGTATACGGTTGCACAGTTTGTGCCGGGAAAGCGCGGCGAGCAGGTTATGTTAGAGGGCGCGGAGGAGACTGCGATCCGGGAAAATGTCTCTAAGGAAGAGATGGACACCTGGGTGCTCCGGAGCCATAAGAGGGCGGCGCAGGCGCGCAAAGAGGGAATATTGGAGGATATAACGGTTTCCATCGACGGCAGCAGCCGGGATGAGGGAATCCGTCCGACAATGAGCCAGCGTCTGATCGACCGCCTGCCGTATCTGCTTCCAAATGGCACGAAAATCACGGCGGCAAATGCGTGCCTGATGCACGATGGCGCGGCATTTGTGGTACTTTGTTCGGAACGGTTTTTGCGGGAACAGGGACGGAAAGCAGAATGCCGTTTCCGGTTTGGTACAGCGATCGGGGATGATCCGATGATGAGCCCAAAATCAGCCGTCAGCGCTGCTAAGGCGATACTTGCAAAAACGGGGCATTCTTATCAGGAGATCGATGCTTTTGAGGTCAATGAAGCGTTTGCCGTTATTGATGTTCTATTTGAACGTGCATTTCCGGGGATTGAAGACCGTTATAATATCTGGGGCGGGGCACTTGCCTATGGGCATCCATATGGAGTCTCCGGCGCAATGATTCTGCTGCATCTGATGAAAGCACTGGAACATAAAAATGGGCATTTGGGAATGTGCTGCGTGGCAGCCGCCGGAGGGATCGGAAGCAGTATTCTGGTGGAGAAAGTAATGAAGTAGATGAAGACAGTGTTTGAATGATATAAAAAGTAAATGTGGTAAATTTAAAAGCTCAGATTGGTAAAAAGTTCTATATAAAAATAAGTAAAAGACAGGAATTAATCATGAAAGAAATACAGACACAATGTATAAATACATATCTGGATGCGCTCCGGGCATACCCGCCAGAGTGGGAAGCCCTGATCACGGAGAAAGAGCGCTATACGTTCGGGAAGCTCATCGAGGCGGCAGAACGTGTAAGGAAACATCCGAAAGAGATAGAAGAAAAACAGGGAAAACGTCACATCCACTGGATCCAGGAACCGACGATCGCGCATCAGCTTATTCAGTTTCTGGCATATGGAGACGGAAATACGGTTCCGGTGATTGCACCGTCCGATGTAAAAATTTCCGATGAATTGCGTGACGTGACACCTCCGGAAGGGGCATATATGGGTGTGATGACGTCGGGAACCTCCGGTCGTCAGAAAGTATTGTTCCGCTCCTTTGAAAGCTGGCACGATTTTTTTAAGCTTCAGAATAAGATTTTCAAAATGGGAGAGGGAAGCATTACGTTTATGCAGGGGAGCCTGGCGTTTACGGGCAACCTGAACCTTTATATGGCGCAGCTTGCGTCCGGCGGAAGCGTCGTTGCGGCGGATTCCTTTGATCCGCGCCTCTGGAAGCGGATGATCGAGGCAGAACAGGCGACCAGCGTCTATCTGATTCCGGTCAAGCTGCGGGCGCTGCGGCGTATCTATGAGCGGGAACAGGCGGTCAATTACCGGATTATTTCTTTTGTCAGCGGCTCCCAGAGTATGGGCGGTGCGGAGGCAGTGCAGTTTAAAAAGGCATTTCCCGAAGCGGAGATTACATTGTATTATGGCGCCAGCGAGCTGAACTATATTACCTATATCCGTGGAAGTGAGATGAAAGAAGATACGACGCTGGTTGGCCGTGCATTTCCAGAGGTGGATGTCTGGATTGAAAACGACCATTTTCATGTAAAAACGCGGTATGGAATCCTTGGAATTGGAAATGACGCGGTGATTGGGGATTGCGGTCACACAGATGCAGAGGGACTCTTCTATTTTGATGGGCGGGATGATGATATCTGCAACATAAATGGGAGAAAAGTGTCATCCCTCCGGGTCGAAGAAGCGGTGCGGACATTTCCGGGAGTGGCAGAGACGGCAGTGAAGGCAGTCCATGAGCATGGGCGCGATTATCTGAAAGTGTGGATTGTGTGGGAGAAAGAAGCTGAAAGGGAAGAAATTGCCGGAAGTGACAGCGAAAAAAGTGGTTGTATCAATATGGCGATTCGGGAATTTTTGGCAGAAAGACTGGCAGATTATGAGATTCCACGCGAATTTGTATTTCTAAAGGAGTTTCCAAAGACTGAAAGCGGAAAGATTCGTAAAAAAGAACTGTGAAAAATGCTTTTTCTTGTCAAAAAAGAAAATTGCTTATTGTGCAAAATGACAAAAGTGACGTTGACAAAATTGGAAAAGGGTGGTATATTCCCGTCTTTGACAGTAATGTTTGGAAAAACACCGCAGAAAGGCTTATTCTATATAGCTTTTCCGGCGGTGCTTTTTCGTTTTGTGATAAATTCATAGTCTGTTTCAATCCGGGCCTGTTCTTTTGCCCAAGCCATAACGTCATCTCTTGTAGGATCGTGTTCAACCAGCAATTCTTTTAAGGTGCCAAGTTTTCGAATAGTCCTGGAAGTAGATTTTCCATTGGCATCAATGTAGGATTGCTTTTTATTTAGATATAGTTTATATTGTTATATAAAGAGTTATATCATTCATGTTATTAGGAACAGGGAGAAAGAGAATGTTAAATAGTAGTGCCGCAGTGCCTCTGTATGTCCAATTAAAAGAAAAAATTGAACAAAAAATAAGTAATGGTGAATATAAACCAGGAGAAAAGCTGCAAACGGAAGGTGAAATGGCAAAATCGTTTGGAGTCAGTATCATTACAGTTCGAAAAGCAGTCAGCGAATTGGTGGAAAAAGGACTTGTAGAAAAAAACAAGGAAAAGGAACATTTGTCTGCCAGCGCAAAGTAACTAAGGATATGAAAAAATTGCAGAGTTTTTCGGAAATGTGTGCTCATATGGGAATGAAGGCCGGAGGACGTATGCTTGAAAACAGGCTGGAACCGGCGAGTGAAAAGATAGCCCGGCTTTTGAATGTGGAAAAAGGCAGCCAGGTTATCTATATATCCAGAGTCCGCTATGCGGATGGTATGCCGATGGCGATTGAGCGTAACTATTTTCCACTTAAATATGCATTTCTTCTGGAAGAACGATTTGAGGACAATTCATTGTTTACATTTTTGAAGGAACACTCTCATACAGCAGTGGCAATTTCAGAAAAATGGATTGAACTTTGCAAGGCGACAGCAGCGGAAGCAGAGCTTTTGCAGATGGCGAAAGGAACTTCGATGCTTTTTATCAAAAGTGTGGCATATACGGCTGAGAAGGAACCCATTTATGTAGGGCATCAGGTGTTTAATGGAGAAAAATGCTCATTTTATGTCTGTGAATCTACAATAGAAATAGAGTAAATTAATTGAAAAGAAAAGGCTGATTCAGGTTAGGAAGCAAGAAAAATTTGCGCTAACAGGAGTCAGCCTTTTCTTTTTATCAGGAACATGGAAACGGAGATGATAGAAATTCCATTACTGGGCACGTATGCGTGAACAGTACCTAGAAAAAAGTGATGTAAAAAAATGCAGAAATCACTTGACAAAATACATACATAAGTATAATATGATATCATAACATTATATAATGATATATAATCAATACAAAGGAGATGAAAAAGTGCGGGTCATTGGAATTGGGGACAATGTGTGCGACAAATATGAACATCTCAGGCTTATGTTTCCGGGAGGTCAGGCTGCAAACTTTGCGGTTTATGCAGGGATGCTGGGGGCAGAGTCAGCTTATATGGGAGTGTTCGGACGGGATGAGGTTGCAGAACATGTGATAGCAACACTCGATGAGCTGCAGGTAGAACACAGCCGGTGCCGTCAGTATGAAGGAGAAAATGGTTATGCGAGGGTTACGCTGGTAGACGGAGACCGTGTCTTTCTCGGAAGCAACAAAGGCGGCGTATTAAAAGAAAATCCGTTAAATCTGGACGTGGAAGATCTGGAGTATATTAAAACATTTGATCATGTGCACACGACCAATAATAGCTATTTTGATGAACAGCTTCCTAAATTGGCAGAACAGGGAATCTCTGTATCGTATGATTTTTCGGGTCAGTGGATCGATGAAGAACGAGTAAAAAAGGTTGCTCCGTATATTACGTATGCGTTTCTTTCATGTGGTTCCGTTTCGAGAGAGGATGCGGAAGAAATTTGTAAGAAAATGTTTCGTGCTGGATGCCCAATGGTAATTGCAACAAGAGGAAGCTATGGAGCAGTTCTATTTGATGGAACGCAGTTTTATGAGCAGCCGCCGCATCTGGTTGAAGCAGTAGATACGCTGGGAGCAGGGGATTCATTTGCAACGGCATTTCTGCTTTCGTTTCTGGAGAGCCGGAAAAAGTATGGCATACAGATGAAAGAAAGCATTTATGAAAAAGAGATAAGGAAAGCACTGGAAGCAGGGGCAGAGTTTTCTTCGAAAACCTGTATGGTTCAGGGGGCTTTTGGACATGGAAAGTCATTTTGACAAATAATTGATACAAAAAAAGAAAAGGAGATCAGAAAGATGGAAAAATCAGTAAAAGAAATTGTAGCAGAGATCAAAGAAAAGATGGACAAACTGGGTGGATTAAAGCATGTGTATTTTGTAGCTTGCGGCGGATCTAAGGCAGCTATTTTCCCAGGGCTGTACCTTCTTCAGAGTGAGGCAAAAACTTTTAGCGCTACTACATATACAAGCAATGAGTTTGTTCATGCAACCCCAAAAGAACTGGATGAGCGATGCGTCGCAGTTATTTGTTCATTAAAGGCAACGCCTGAGACCGTGGAGGCAGTAAAAACAGCCAATGCTGCAGGTGCAGTGACAATCGCTATGACAGGAAATATGCAGACAGGTATGGCAAAAGTTGGACAGTATATTGTGACATATTCAAATGGAGATGATCAGGTATATAGTGATTCTAACCAGGCGAACTCCCTTCGGATTGGTTTTGAGCTGTTAAAACAGTTTGAAAACTGGGAGAATTATGACAAGGCGATGGAAGCATACCGTTACATTGATGAAATTATAGAAGAAGGCAAGAAAAATGTTTTGGCGGATGCAAAAGCCTGGGCAGAAAAATATAAAGATGAACCTGTATTTTACGTGCTGGCATCTGGCTCAAACTATGGAGTTGCATATTCCATGTGCTGCTGTCATTTCATGGAGATGCAGTGGAAGCATGCTGTGTGCCTGCACACGGGTGAGTACTTCCATGGTCCATTTGAAACAACGGATAAGAAGCTTCCGATGATCCTTCTGATGAGTGAGGGAAGAACCCGCGCATTGGATGAACGCTGCTTAAAATTCCTGCGTACTTATGCGGAAAATTATATTGTAATTGATTTTGAAAAATTAAATGGCGGTAAAATCGATAAGAGCGTCGTAGAATTCTTTAATCCGGTTGTTATGATTCCGATTGAGAGATACTATGTTTCCCAGATGGCGGAAGTGCGTGGCCATTCTATGGATGAAAGACGTTATATGTGGAAAGTGGAATACTAAAGATCCTCCAATTAAATATTTTCTTAGACAGACAGCGAGGCCTGACCGTATGGAGCAGACCTCGCTGTTTTGTCTATACGGGTAAGTTAATTTAGAGTGAGCATAGTGTAAGTAAAAAATCAGAACGTTTGGCATCAAAGAATTGCTGAAAAAGATAACAGACAAGTGAAAAAAATTGTGAAAATTGATATGGATGTGTGTGATGAAAAAAGAAAACGTAATAAAAATATGATAGGGAGAGAGGCTGACCCCCTAAAAAAAATATGTAAAATGACAAATTAGCATTGACAATATAATGATATATGATGTATTATAATGACATGACATGAAGTAATTCGCTTGAAACCTGCAGGAACAAGAAGAATTTGAAAAGAAGGTAGGAGGAAATGTCATGAAAGCAGATGTGTTTGAGTATGAAGGGGAAGGTATTCAGTGTGTATATGACAATAAAAAATGGGTCGTATGTATTAAAAACTGGAAGCCTAATAATGATATTGAGAAGATTCAGTATCTGGAAGTGCATCACGCAACCGATGAGCAGTTTATTCTGGTTCAGGGAAAAGCAGTTCTTTTGACAGCGTCCCGCGAGAATGATGCATTTAAGATTGATGTAATTCCGATGGAGCCAAATAAAGTTTACAATGTTTTGCAGGGAACATGGTTTAATACGATCACACAGAAGGATACAAAGCTGATATATGTGCAGGATGCGGGGACGACAACAGAAAACAGCGAATACTGTGATATGACAGAAGTGGAATTGAGTATGGTTAGGGAAAAAGCAAAAATAGCATTGCAGTAGCATCATAAAAAAGAAATGAGGAGGACAAAAGATGGAGTTTAATGCGTATTCCATGTTGGTGGATTTCATGTGGGCAGGTATTTTCCTGTTTGTGGCGAAAATGCTGAGGGAAAAAATCAAGATTCTGCAGAGCCTGTTTGTTCCGGTCAGTCTGCTGGCTGGATTTATCGGGCTTGCGTTAGGACAGAATGGTTTTGGAATTATCAGTTTTTCTTCACAGTTTGGTTCTTATGCAGGTCTGCTGATTATTGCAGTATTTGTATCAATTGGGCTGAGGGGCTTTAATTTTTCAGCTGGTGGCTGGAAAACAAATTTTGATCGGATTGGCAGCTACTACTGCTTCCGCAATATTGGCTGGGCGTTTCAGTATGCAATGCCGATTATTTTTGCAATGGTAGTCCTGAAAATGTTTGCTCCTGATTTAAATCCGGCATTTGGAATGTTGATTCCTGCAGGCTTTCAGGGAGGTCATGGTACAGCAGCAGCACTTGGCGCGACACTCGGCACACTTGGATGGGAAGATGCAACGGATCTGGCGATGACAAGTGCAACGGTGGGTATTTTAACCGGTATTTTTGGTGGAATTATTTTGATCAAACTTGGAACAAAAAGAAACTATACCAAGTTTGTAAAAGATTTCAGCCAGCTTCCTGACGATATGCGCACGGGACTCATTGAAGAAGGAAAACGCCCGGTATTAGGCGAAGAAACCGTTTCACCGATGGCAATTGATCCGCTGGCATGGCATCTTCTTCTGATTCTGATTCCAACCGGTATTGGATATCTTTTAACAAATGTAATTCAGGGAGCAACCGGACTTGGCGTTCCGAGCTTCTCTGTCGGCTTCCTGGTAGCAATTGTATTTCATTTTGTATTAAAAGGAATAAAAGCCGATAAATATGTAGATAACCGCATCATTTCCCGTATGGGAAGCTGTGCAACTGATTTCCTTGTATTTTTCGGTGTGGCATCAATTAAGATTCCGGTTGTTATTGAGTACGCAGTTCCGTTTGGCCTGCTGATGTTATTTGGAATTGTCTGGGTTGTATTCCACTTTACAGTGATTGCGCCGAGACTCTTAAAACAGGAGTGGTTTGAGAGAGGCATCTATGTATATGGTTACTCGACCGGTGTAACAGCAATCGGCATGGCGCTTTTAAGAATTGTAGATCCGGAGAACAAGAGCTGTACACTGGATGATGCAGCAATTGTAACACCGATTGAGTCAATTATTGAAATTTTTGCATTAGCGGCAGTTCCGGTTGCCTGTGTTCAGGGAAACTGGATTGCAGCTGTAACACCAATTTTGATTTACCTGGCAGCGCTTTGCATTGTCCCGGTTGTATTCAAATGGTGGCATAAACATCCAGGTAAAGTATGGGATGAAAGTGAGTCTTAGGGAAAGACAAAAAATGTAAATATAATCTGTAAATAAGCGGGCACTGTGAAATCTGATAGAGCGAAGTTTTTTGCAGTGCCTTTGTGTATAGAGAGGAGGAACAACTGGATGATAAAGATAAGGCGGGAACAGATTGCAGGAATGAATATGCACTATAAATACAGAACTTTGGATTATTTCTTTAAAACGCAGCAGGCTCTCGGAATAAAAAATATAGAGTTTTGGTGTGCAAGACCGCATTTCCTGCTAGATGATTATGGGTTTGAGGATGCGGCTGAATTAAAAAAGAATGCAGCAGATTATGGATTGACAATCGGAGCTTTTTCACCGGAGTGTACGATTTATAATTATGCACTTTGCTGTCATGACGAGACGGCAAGAAAGCATTCAATCGGATATTTTGAAAATGGAATCCGTGCAGCGGCAGAAGCTGGTGCGAAAGTGATGGTACTCAATTGCTGCGGCGGTGCAAGAAATGAAGATCCGAGACGTATTTTTGAACGTGCGGTTCAAACCTTGCGTCGGCTTTCAAAAACTGCTGCGGAAGAGGGGGTTATTCTTGCAGTGGAAACAGTACGGCCAGAAGACGCAACGGTTATTAATATGCTTCCAGAACTAAAAAAACTTTTGGAGTCGGTTAATGAGCCGCAGATACAGGCTGCCCTGAATTTGACGAGTGCTGGAGTGGCAGGAGAGTCGATGAAAGACTGGTTTGAAGCATTTGGAGACAAAATATACCATATCCGTTTTGTGGATGGACGTCCGCAGGGATGCCTTGCATGGGGAGATGGTTTGAGACCGTTAGAGGATCAATTGATTTGTCTGGATCAGTACAAATATAAAGGATTGCTAAGCCTGGCACTGAATGATGCACGCTACCTGGAGGATCCGGCTGCAGCCGATCGGCAGAATATGCGTGAATTGGAACCGTTTATAATGGATTAATGGAGTAATTGTATGAGGAGGAAGCGAAAATGAAAATAGTTGATTTTGATAAACTTTCGGTATTGAATCTTCATTATTGCCAATATACGTTGGATTATTTCCTGGATTGTATGCAGGAACTGGGAATCAAAAATGTAGAATTGCTGGGAGGACATCAAGGACTTTGGCTGGATCCAAAGGAATATCAGGATCCAGAGCCAGTCCGTAAAAAATTACAGGAACACGGTTTGAAGTGTCCGGTATTTACACCACAGAATTGCCGGTTTGGTTACCAATTTGGTGTAAAAGAACCAGAACTGAGAGAAAAAACATTTGGATTTTTTGCAAATGGGATACGTCTGGGGGCTGCGCTGGGGGCAGAGAAGATAGAAGCAAATTCCGGATGGGGTTACTGGGATGAAGCGGAGGAGGATGGATTGAAACGGGCAGCTGAGATGCATCAGAGACTTTGTGAGGTCGCAGAGGAAAATGGCGTGACAATTGTGGCAGAGTCTTTACGGCCGCAGGAATCAAGAATTGGGTATAGTTTGCGGCAAATGAAACAGTTATTTGATTTAGTCGATCATCCGCGCTTTAAAGTTATGATTGATTTGACAGCAATGTCGGTTTCTGGTGAAACGATTCAGCAGTGGTTTGATGTTTTTGGAAAGGAAAACATTGTACATTCACATTTTCAGGATTGTGATCCCTATGGGCATTACATCTGGGGTGAAGGGAAGAGAAACTTAAGAAAAGATTTAGAGGACATGGTAAAAAATGGATATGAGGGATATTTTACGCAGGAACTGACAGCACCGGCGTATTACCTGGATCCATTTCGTTATGACAAAAGAAATGTGCAGAATTTGAGAATGTACATGGAATAGAGGAGAGAAAGAATATGTGGACAGATGAATTATTTCATGTAAAAAAACCGATCATTGCACTGTTGCATTTGCGGGCGCTGCCGGGGGATCCTCTGTATGAAAAAGATGCAACGATGGGAGAGGTAATTAAAAATGCAGCCAGAGAGCTTCAGGCGCTCCAGGAGGGAGGAGTAGATGGAATTTTGATTGCCAATGAATTCAGCCTTCCGTATGAAAAAAAGGTTTCCTACGTAACTGTGGCAGCGATGGGACGGATTGTGGGAGAATTAAAAAAAGAGATAAAAGTTCCATTTGGTGTCAATATTGTTTCTAATCCATTGGCGACGATCGATTTGGCAGCGGCAGTCGAGGCAGATTTTGTAAGAAGTACATTTACGGGTGCCTATATAGGTGAAAATGGAATTACAGATACGAATATTCCAGAAGTCTTGCGTAGAAAAAAAGCACTTGGACTAGATAAAATGAAATTGCTATATAAGGTAAATCCAGAGTCGGATGTATATCTAGCAGAGAGAAGTCTGGAAAAAATAACAAAATCCATGATTTTTCATTGCTTTCCAGATGGTCTGTGTGTTTCTGGAAGTAGTGCTGGTCAGGAAACGGATTCAAGTTTGGTACGCAGGGTCAAGGCAGTTTCTGGATTTGTTCCTGTTTTCTGTAATACAGGGTGTACGAAGGAAAATGTGGTTGAAAAACTTAGTGAATGTGATGGCGCTTGTGTAGGGACTGCTTTTAAGAAAGATGGTAAATTTGAGAACTTTGTTGAAAAACAGAGAGTCATGGAGTTTATGGATGTAGTTAAGGCGTATCGCTGTACAATGAAAGAAGGCGTATAGACGTTGCATTATTTTTTAGGAATTGACGTTGGTACATATTCAAGTAAAGGAGTTCTAACAGATGAGTCTGGAAAGGTGGTAAGTCGGGCAGTTACTCATCACGGAATGGAAAATCCAGAACCTGGTTATTATGAGCAGGACGCGGATAAGGTATGGTGGAATGATTTTTGCATTTTGTCAAAAATGCTCTTACAGCAGAGTGGTGTAGAACCAGAAAAAATTGCTTGTGTAGGGGGAAGCACATTGGGAGCAGATTGCCTTCCAGTTGATAAGGATGGGCATCCTTTACGAAAAGCAATTTTATATGGTATTGATGCACGTTGCGTGGAAGAAATGGAGTATCTCTCACAGTATTATGGCACAGAAAAAGTAAAAAAACTATTTGGACGTCCAATTTGCAGTGGAGATGTGTCTGCTAAAATTTTATGGATAAAAAATCATGAACCAGAGGTATATAGACGCACACACAAGTTTTTGACAGGTTCTTCTTATCTAACATTTAAACTAACTGGAAAATATGTAATAGATACATTTTTGGGGATGGCTTCATTTCGTCCGCTGTATTATCCGGATGGGAGCATCCATAAAGAAATGTGTAAACCGATTTGTATGCCGGAGCAGTTGGCAGAAGGAATGCCGGTTACCCATATTTGTGGAACGGTAACAAAGCAGGCAGCTAAGGAGACAGGACTCAAAGAAGGAACACCAGTTATTACTGGAACTGGAGATTCAGCAGCTGAGGCAATCAGTGTAGGAGTACTTGCACCAGGCGATCTGATGGTACAGTTTGGATCGTCCTTATTTTTCTATTGTTGTGCAGATCGGCTGATTCAGGATGAGCGAGTGCGCGGAAATCCATTTTTAATTCCAGAAACTTATAGTGTAGCAGCAGGAACTAATAATGGAGGCACACTTCAAAAATGGTATTTGGAACAGTTATTTTCTGAATGCTTGGAAAAGGAAAAAACAGCAGGATTGAATGCATATGAAGAAATGATGAAAGGAATTTCTGAGATTGCACCCGGATCGGATGGTTTGATAACTTTACCCTACTTTGCGGGAGAAAGGACACCGCTGAATGATCCGGACGCAAGAGGAATGATTGTGGGACTTTCATTGAGCCATACAAAAAGGCATTTGTATCGCTCGGCACTGGAAGGAATTGGGTATTCAGTTGCACAGCATATTGACATATTCCGTGAAAATGGTTTGCCTGTAAAACGGATTGCAGCGGCGGGGGGAGGAACGAAAAACGCAGTTTGGATGCAGATGGTGGCGGATATATCAGGAGTATCGTTGGAAACACCAAAGGAAGACATAGGGGCAGCTTATGGAGATGCACTGATGGCAGCGATTGGAGTCGGATTCTACCAAGGTTTTTCAGATTTGCGCCAAGTAATCCAAAAGAAATGTATTTATAAGCCGGATTTAGAGAGGCATGAGTTATACAAGCCGTTTAGAAAGCTATTTGATGAATTATATAGGTGTAATCAGGAAATATTACATAGTTTATCTAAGCATAACAAGTAAATAAAAGATAAGGAAAGGCTTTTTGACTGTAATCATTGATATTACAATTGAAAAGCTTTTTCATTTATAGGTTCCCGATAATGTGTAAAAATGAAATTCAATCAACCGGGCAGAATATATGTTCGAAATTCCGCACTTTCCTTGCAATGAAAACTGTGCTATGGTATACTGAAAAGAAGATTTGGAGGCATTTTGAAGCGTTCTTTTTTTAGTTTGAACCAGATCTTGAACCAGTGAGAAAAGAAAGGAATTTACCGTGATTTCGTATGTAAAAGGCATCCTGGCGGAGAAAGCAAAGGACCGTATCGTGGTCGAGTCCGGCATGATGGGGATCGGGATTTTTGTCCCGATGTCGGTGCTGGAAGTTTTACCGCCGCTCGGGGAAGAGGTAAAGATATATACGCACCTGCAGGTGCGGGAGGATGATATGAGCCTGTACGGCTTTTTAAGCCGTTCGGATCTGGAGATGTTCCGCCAGCTTCTGGGGGTCAACGGCATTGGTCCGAAGGGGGCACTTGGCATCTTGTCGGCGCTGCGTCCGGAGGATCTGCGTCTTGCGGTTATGACTGGGGATGCGAAGGCGATCTCCCGTGCACCGGGCGTTGGGGCAAAGACGGCACAGCGGATCATTCTCGATTTGAAGGATAAAGTACAGGCAGAGGATCTGCTGACACCGCTGTTAGATGGCAGTGCGGCGGTTTCGCCGGCTGCGGGAAACGGGCTTTCAGGCAATGCGGCGAAGGAAGCCGTGGAGGCGCTGGTGGCGCTGGGATATACGAATGCCGAGGCGGTGAAGGCGGTCAAGAGCGCCAATGTGACGGAAGAGATGGATTCCGAGGCGGTATTGAAGGCATCACTGAAATATCTGGCGTTTTTGTAAAACAACCTATGTGTCGGACATTCGAAATTGCTGGATCATAAAAAATAGTGGTGCTTGTGCGTCAGATGAAAATTTGGAATGTGTGGCAGATATGAGAAAATGGAACTGTCATGGCTTAATTGAATGAGAGAGAAAAACAGGAAAGACAGGAAACAAGTATGAGCAGAAGGACGATTACAACCGAGGTGACGGAGGAGGATAAGCGGATTGAGGGAAGTCTCCGCCCGCAGACCTTAGACGAATATATCGGTCAGGAGCGGATCAAATCGACGTTAAAGGTATTTATCCATGCGGCGAAATCCCGCGGCGAGGCGCTTGACCATGTTCTTTTCTATGGACCGCCGGGACTGGGAAAGACGACACTTAGCGGCATTATCGCCAATGAGATGGGAACCCGTATGAAGGTTACTTCCGGTCCGGCAATCGAGAAACCAGGGGAGATTGCGGCGATTCTCAACGGGCTCCAGGAGGGAGACGTCCTCTTTGTGGATGAGATTCACCGCTTAAACCGCCAGGTGGAAGAGGTGCTTTATCCGGCGATGGAAGACTATGCGATCGATATCATGTTGGGAAAAGATTCGACGGCGCGCTCGATTCGTCTGGATCTGCCGAAATTTACGCTGGTAGGCGCGACGACACGCGCGGGGCTTCTGACGGCGCCGCTGCGCGACCGCTTCGGCATCGTGCAGAAGATGGATTTTTATACGCCTGAAGAGCTGCAGACGATTGTCCTGCGGACGGCGGGAGTTCTGAATGTGGAGATTGATAAGACGGGCGCCTATGAGATTGCGAGACGTTCGAGAGGAACGCCGCGTCTGGCAAACCGTCTGTTAAAACGTGTGAGGGACTTTGCACAGGTCAAGTACAACGGCGTGATTACGAAAGAAGTCGCGGATTTTGCACTGGATATCCTTGATGTGGACAAGCTGGGACTTGACAACAACGACCGTGCGATCTTACATATGATTATCGACAAGTTTTCCGGCGGTCCGGTCGGACTGGAGACGCTGGCGGCAGCGCTGGGCGAGGATGCTGGGACACTGGAAGATGTGTATGAGCCATATCTTCTGATGAACGGTCTGCTCAACCGGACTCCGCGTGGGCGGATGGCGACCGAAGCAGCGTATCGGCATCTCGGGTATGCCTGGAATCAAGCAAAAAACGGTATTTCTGAGATTTGATATTTGATTGATTTGAAGGTGGTATTTCTGTGTGGGTGACGTGACAACGTCGAACCATATTTATTATAGATAGAAAGAAGAGAATGCGATGGCAAAACAGTATATAGATGTATTAATTGATGGAAAAGTGTATAGCCTGGGCGGCAGTGAGACGGAAGGATATGTACAGCAGATTGCCACGTATCTGAATGGGAAGATTTTCCAGCTCAAGGCGCAGCCGGGATTTTTGAAAATGCCGGAAGACTACCAGAGTATTATGACTTATCTGAATCTGGCGGATGATTATTTTAAAGAAAAAGAGAGTGCGAAGGCACTTGCATCCGACAAAGAGAGCATGGAAAAAGAGACATATCGTCTGAAACATGAGATGGTCAGCACCCAGATGAAACTCGAGAGTCTCCGCAATGAGCGCACCGTCAGCGAGGAAGAACTGGAGACAGCAAAGAAGGCGGCAAAAGAGGCAGCTGAGCAGGCGGAAGCTGCTAAAAATGAGGTACAGGCGCAGATTGAGCGTGTGAAAAAAGAAGCGCAGGAGCAGATCGAGGCTGTGAAGAAAACAGCACAGGAACAGGTTGAGTCTGCAAGAAAAGAAGCGCAGGAGCAGATTGAACGTGCGAAGAGAGAGGTACAGGAGCGCGTGGAATCCGCGGAAAAAGCAGCCCAGGATCGCGCTGCCAGGGCGGAGCAGACAGCCCGGGAGCAGGCAGAAGCTGCAAAGAAAGAGGCATTGGAACAGATTGCGGATGCAAAGAAGGAAGCAAACGATTTCCGTGGAGAAGCAGAGGTTTGGAAGCAGGAGGCAGAAGATCAGCGTCTGGCGGTCGAGTCATCCCAGAGTGAAATCGCTTCTTTGCAGGACAAGCTGGAGATTCTCAAACAACAGCTTGAAGAAGCAAGACAGGCGGCGACAGCTGTGCAGACGGAAAAATCGCAGCTGAAAGCACGTCTGATGCAGACGGAACAGGAAAAACAAAGTGTAAAAGAGCAGCTGAGCCAGCTGGAGCAGGAAAAACAGACGATAAAGAAAGATCTGGAAGAGAGCCTCCAGGAGGCAGGGGCAGCACGTGAGGAACTGGCAGCTGTCCGTCAGGCACAGGTGGAGGCATATATGAAGCGGAAGCCATTTCCCAAGAGACAGGGAACGGTGGAACTGAAAGATGCAATTCTGCGGTTATAATGGGTGAAATGATATGAAAAAAAAGGTGGAAATTCTGGCACCGGCGGGTTCCTTCGATAGCATGAAAGCGGCGGTGGCAGCGGGGGCGGACGCAGTCTATATGGGCGGCAGCCGTTTCGGAGCCAGGGCATATGCGGAAAATCCGGATGAAATGGGGATGCTGGAAGCGATCAACTACGTGCATCTGCATGGGCGCCAGCTTTATATGACGGTCAATACGCTGGTAAAGGAAGACGAGATGGATGACTTATACGACTATCTGCTTCCGTATTACCAGGCGGGACTGGATGCCGTGATCGTGCAGGACATGGGGGTATTTTCTTATATCCGGGAATTTATGCTTTTGTCTGTGGGAAAGCTTCTGGAAAAGGTGGATAACTGGTGCTGTATTCATGGGGTGAATGTGGAAATCGTAGTCAATGACTGGGCTATGGCGGAAATGCTCTGTGGAAAAACATCCCGCCTGCGTCCTGTTCTGGGGACATTGCTCAATAAACGAAAAAAGGATCCGCGAATGAAATATAAATCCGGTGATACCTCATTATTTCAGCAAAACAGCCTGAATGCGGGGTTTTATCGGGATTTTCTGGCTGAAGAATTTCATATCCACAGATACGAATGGGAGTCCTGCGGATATCCACAGGAGCTTCCGCCGGGAAAAAACAGTCTGCATCTGCCTTTTTATCAGACAAACACTTCGCAGTACTGTCCATTGTATGCTTTGTGCACCACCGGAGATCGTGGTATACAGCAGCTTGCGGAGCACTGTCCGAAATTCTGTGAAAAATACGCACTGCTTTATCCGGAACATTTACACATGGCAGGGCGGTATAACTCCCTGTTTGGTGTGGATAAAACACTTCCGGAGTCAACGGAAATGTGGAAAAATATAAAAGGTACAAAGCCGGATCGCATTGTTGTCAATATATGACAGGTGATGGGCAGGCTGCGAAGGTGGATCGCGAATATCCGTTTGATAAAAATACATTGCGGAAAAAAGGAACAGGACATGGATAACAGTATGAAAATAACAGTCGGGTTAGGCTCCATAGATGAATATGAACGTTTCGTGCAGGCAGGAGCAGATGAATTTTTCTGTGGCTATGTACCCTTTTCCTGGGCGGAAAAATACGGCACAGTAATGCCGTTAAATCGCAGGGAGGTTCTCTGCTATAATGTTCAGCTTGGTGCATACAGTGAGCTGGAGATCCTTTCCCGGATGGTAAAAAAATATAAAAAGCCGGTGCATCTCACCTTCAATTCCCTGTATTATCTTCCGGAACAGTATCCGGAGATCGGAGATATCATAGAGAAGTGCATGGAAATTGGATTTCGAAGCTATATCATTGCAGATCCGGCACTTCTTGTTTATCTGAAAAACAGGGGACTTTCCTGCGAGATCCATCTCAGCGGAGAAACAGGGGAAGTGAACAGCGAAATGCTGAAAATGTTCCGGCGCTTTCCTCTGAAGAGATTGATCTTTCATCGGAAAAACACGTTCCGGGATATGCAGTCTGTTATTGCATCTCAGAGAGAGGTGGAGAAACAGGCCGGGACCCGACCGGAGGCGGGAATGGAGTTCGAGGCCTTTGTGCTGAATGAAATGTGCCAGTTTACGGGAGCATTCTGTAATTCTCTTCACTGTGATGAGATGGGATATCTTTGCAGGGTGTCCTATTGGCTTGGAACTGTACGGAATGGTGATGCTGTTCCGGAAAAAATAATGGCTCTTCAGGAGCAGACGTGGGATCAGGAAACGGATCTGAAAGCATACGATGAATCCGGATATCTCTGTGGTGAGACCGGCTGTGGACTGTGTGCACTGTATCAGCTGAAGCAGGCAGGGATCACGCACCTGAAGCTGGTTGGCCGGGGAAACTATGTGGATTACATGGAAAAAGATATCCGGAATT
>ERZ832522.2586-NODE-2586-length-21688-cov-33.133500_pt1 | contig 21688 bp, 12 predicted proteins | sample MGYA00519951_ERZ832522 | MGnify/ENA primary metagenome ERZ832522 (study PRJEB31850, sample SAMEA3708728) | human gut metagenome | biome: human gut; feature: human-associated habitat; material: faeces | place: China | collected 2014 ... | reverse complement strand
ATGGTTTGTCGAATCGAGAAAATCCAAAGACAATCCCTACCGCGACTATTACATCTGGCGCGACGGACGCGGCGGGAAGGAGCCGAACAACTGGTCATCCTTCTTCACGCCGTCGGCATGGAGCTATGATGCGGCGACAGAGCAGTGGTATCTGCATCTTTTCGGGGAGAAGCAGCCTGACCTCAACTGGGAAAATCCGAAGCTTCGGGAAGAAGTCTACGCCATGATCAACTGGTGGTTCGACAAGGGCGTGGACGGATTCCGCATGGATGTGATCAGCCTGATTGCCAAAGCCCCCGGCCTGCCCGACGCCAGCGGCTCAGGCTACGCTTTCCCGGGCGAGCATACGGCCTTCCAGCCGGCGCTGCATTCCCATCTGCGCGAGATGCGCAAACGCTGCTTTGACGGCCGGGATTGTATGTGCGTAGGCGAAACGACCTGCGTCACTCTGGATAACGCGAACAGTGTCGTCGGGGACGGAAGAGAACTGGATCTGCTGTTCCAGTTTGACATCATGGACATCGACGGCGAAGACGGGAAATGGAACGTGATCCCCTTTTCTCTGAAAAAGTTCAAGGCGCTGACTGCCGCGTGGCAAAGCACACTGGACTGGAATACGCTGCTCTGGAGCAACCATGACCAGCCCCGCATCGTATCCCGCTGGGGCTGCACCGCGTCGGAGACGCTCCGGCAGCGGAGCGCCAGAATGCTGGCGGTGGCCATGTATTTGCAGCGGGGAACGCCCTTCATTTATCAGGGCGAGGAGATCGGCATGACGAATTATCCCTTTGCCGATGCCTCGCAGCTGCGGGACATTGAAAGCCTGAACCTTCTGAAAGAGGCAAAGACGGATGCGCAAAAGGCGTGGGCGTGGAACGGCATCCGGCACAAGGGGCGCGACAACGCCAGAACGCCGATGCAGTGGGATGGCACGGCAAATGGAGGCTTCACCACAGGAACGCCCTGGGTCGCCGTAAATCCCAACGCTGTCGAGATCAATGTACAGCGCGCCCGGGAGGACGAAAACTCCATCCTGCACTTTTACCGTCGCCTGATTGCCCTGCGCAAAGGAAGTGACATCCTCAAATGGGGCGATTTCCAGCTGCTTGTCCCCGATGACCCGCAGCTTTTTGCCTACCGCAGAAGCCTTGATGGGGCAGATATCACCGTCTGGTGCAATTTCAGCCCCGATCCCTGCCAGCTTCCCCAGCCGGTTACCGGAACGCCCCTGCTCTCGGAAGCCCTGACCCACACCACACTTGCCCCCTACGGCTTCGTGGTCATTTCCGGGCAATGACATTCCCGGCGTGATAACAGATTTGGGGTGAATTTCTCTGTTATAGGTCAATTCCGGCAGGAATCCGGGTAAAAAGTGAAGCAGATGTTTTTTGAAAAGAAAGAGCCGAAATTTTCTCTAACTTCAGCACAGAAAATCTCGGCTCTTTCTTTTTAAACTATTGAATATCAAAAGATAAACACAGATATTCCCAGTACAGTTTGTTCTTTCAGTGCATACAATATAGTGGAGAAAGAAATTTCTCTGTCAAGATAGTAGTTGACTTTTTTCTGGTATTGCGCTACAACATGGGCGGAAGGGATAGCTTCTGAGCATGAGACGAGTGACGGTTCTGACTCGTCGGTAAAATAAAAATTGACCGAGTGATGAAGAATTTGGCGAGAGGCTGAATAGCCTCTCGTTTTTTACATTCTACGAAGGAGGAAAAATGAATTTACCGGAAAATGATTATCAGATTTTAAAATTAACCACTCGTTTCTATGAGGAACATCCTGATCCACCATACCATGAAATATTGAAAAAGAACCAACGGGCATACAATTGTTTACTGTTTCAATCACATTATGATTATTATATATGTGTGCCATACAGAAGCGAAATATCACATCCATATTCTTTTAAGTTCAAAAAAACTCAGAGATCCAAAAGCCATAGATCGGGTCTTGATTACACCAAAATAGTTATCATAACCAAAAGTGAATATATTGATACAAAAGATGCTCTTATTGATAAGGATGAATTTAAAGAGACAATAAAATATCTCGACCGTATCAAAGAAGAGGCAATGACGTTTGTAGAAGAATATGTACAGCATGTATCAGGAAGCAGAAAAATGGATCCGCGGGAATTTAAAAGAAGATATACATATTCGCCGCTTATCTATTTCCATCAGGAGTTGGGAATATAATTTTTTACAGAAATTGAAACAAAAGTACTAAAAACAATTTACATAAATCTAAAATATGCTATACTATTTTAGTATTGAATCAAAAAAATGTAAGTTATAACGAAAAATGCTACAATTATACAGATATCCCAAATATGTAAAAGTAACAGGTGAATGATCATGGAATTAGGCAGAAAAAAGGTCCGTTTAGGTGAATTGCTGGTAAACAGCGGTGTTCTCTCGAATGAACAGCTGCAGCAGGCGTTGGACAATCCCGCCCGTCAGGGTAAGAAGCTGGGAGAATTCCTCGTAGATGAAGGCATCGTATCGGAGGATGACCTGGCGAAGGCACTGAGCAAACAGCTGGATCTGGACATGATCGATCTCCAGAGCATCAATGTGGACAAGGAAGTGCTGAATCTGGTACCGGTCAACGTTCTGAAGAAGAACAAGATCTTCCCCTTTGCTTACAAAGAAAATAACTTCAACGTTCTCATGGTCGCCATGGCGGATCCTCTGGATTACAACGCCATCGATGACATCAATATCATCACCAACTTCCAGGTAGAGCCCGTAGTAGCCACCACCCGCAGCATCATGCTGGCGATCGATAAATATTTCGGTCAGGAAGAAGTCACCGAGGCACTGGCAGCCTACGCCAAAGAGAAAAAGCTGGATGTGGTGGAAGATATCGCCACGGAGGAGAACATCAACAGCTCCCCCATCGTAATGCTGGTCAAGGACATGATCGAAAAGGCCGTCCGCCAGCGTGCATCCGATATCCATATCGAACCTATGGAAAATATCATCCGTGTCCGTTACCGTATCGACGGTGCCCTCTATGAGAGAGCGAGATACGGTGTCAACGTACTGTCCGCCATCATCGCCCGTATCAAGATCATCGGCGGCATGGATATCTCCGAGAAGAGAAAACCCCAGGACGGACGTATCACCCAGATCGTAGACCGCGTGGAATACGATATCCGTGTATCCGTCCTGCCTACCGTATACGGGGAAAAAGTCGTAATGCGTCTTGCTGCGAAGAGTGCCCTGAACCGCGACAAGAGCCAGTTAGGCTTCAAACCCTACGAATTAGAACAGTTTGACTACATTCTGAAAAATCCCCACGGTATCATCCTGGTAACCGGACCTACCGGAAGCGGTAAGTCCACCACCCTGTATACCGCACTGAGCGAGCTGAACAAAGAAGACGTGAACATCATCACCGTCGAAGATCCTGTCGAGGCGAACATCGACGGTATCAACCAGGTACAGGTCAACACCAAGGCAGACCTCACCTTCGCGACGGCACTGCGTTCCATTCTGCGACAGGACCCGGATATCATCATGATCGGTGAGATCCGTGACCAGGAGACCGCCAGCATCGCCGTACAGGCATCCATCACCGGACACCTGGTCGTAAGTACCCTGCATACCAACTCCTCCGCCAGCACCATCACCCGACTGGAGGATATGGGGATCGAACCCTACCTGATCGCAGATTCCGTCATCGGCGTTATCGCACAGCGACTGGTCCGCAGACTCTGCCCCTTCTGTAAAAAGCCGAAGCAGGCCACCAAGGATGAAAAAGAATTCATGGGCCTGAAGGAAGAGGAAAATGTGACCATCTACGAGCCCTGCGGCTGCAGCAAATGCGACAATACCGGCTTCAAGGGCCGTATCGGTGTCTACGAGATCATGCAGATCACTCCGAAGCTGAAGACCATTATCAGCAAGCGGGAGGGTGCCGATATATTAAAGGAAGAAGCATTAAAAGAAGGAATGCATACCCTGCGTATGAGTGCCACGGACTACGTACTGGATGGCACCACCTCCTTCTCCGAGATGGTAAAGGTATCATTTGACGTATAATTCTATAAAAACCGCAATATTTTATAGAAATTTATCAAAATTTATAAAAATTTTTCAAAAACCTGGACCTTTTTAGGACAGGAGCCTGTCTTGCATAGTTGGGGAGATAGTTAAAGATAGAGACGTAATTGGAGGGAAGGCACATGGCAACCTATGGCTACAAGGCCATCACAAAGGCTGGAAAAGAAGTAAAGGGAAGTTTGGAAGCGGATAACAAAGATCTGGCAATGGCAGAACTGAGAAGGCAGGAGCTGACCGTTATCAATCTGGGAGAACAGAGCTTCCTGACGAAAGACATCGATATCCAGATCGGCGGATGGCCCAAGGCCAGGGATCTAAGCGTCATGTGCCGCCAGTTCGTCAGCATGACCAAAGCGGGCGTCAGCATCCTCGAATCCCTGAAAATGCTCTGCGAACAGACAGAGAACAAGAGATTACAGGAAGCACTGAAGGAAGTCCGCATCAGCGTGGAAAAAGGTGAGACCTTGGCAGACTCCATGGCAGAACACCCGAAGGTATTCCCGGGGATCATGGTGAACATGGTGGCTGCCGGTGAGGCATCCGGTAGTCTGGAGATAGCACTGGAACGTGTAGCAACCCAGCTGGAGCGTTCCCACAAGACCCAGGCAATGGTGAAAAAAGCGATGATCTACCCAATTGCAGTGTGCGTTGTGGCTGTTATTGTTACAATCGTAATGCTGGTGGTGGTCATTCCTAACTATGAAGATATGTTTAAGGATCTTGGAACAGATTTGCCGTGGATTACGAAGTTTTATGTAAATCTGAGCCATGGAATTGTGAATTACTGGTTTATTATTGTACCAGTGATTATTGCACTGGTATTTGCTATCCGTGCCTTTGCCAAAACTAACGCCGGAAAACATTTTTTCGGAAAGATTGCGCTGAAGGCACCTTTATTCGGAAAACTGACCACAAAATCAGCATCCTCTATGATGGCACGAACCATGAGTACCCTGCTGGGTGCCGGTGTACCACTGATCGAAGCAGTGGACATTGTGTCGGGTGTTATGAGTAATATCTATTTTAAGGAAGCAATGGAAGATGCCAAAGAAGAGATCACCATTGGTATGCCGCTGTCAAGACCTTTGCAGGAGAGTGGATTATTCCCTCCCATGGTATACCAGATGATCCGTATCGGTGAAGAATCCGGTAATACAGAGGAAATGTTGGACAAGCTGGCAGATTATTATGATGAAGAAGTGGAAATGTCCGTGCAGTCCCTCATGGCAGCTATGGAGCCGATGATCATTATTGTATTGGCAATTGTGGTCGGTGGATTGATTGCAGCATGTATGATGCCTATGATGTCCATGTACACAGCACTTGATAATTTATAATATATTTCAAATATTTTTGTATCGTTGGATTATCCGTCCTGTGTAGGGACAGGACGATAATTAATAAATGGGGCGGAAAACTTACTACCCTGAAATTCAAAAAACACATAAAAAGGAGAATGTAATTATGAACAAGAAACAGAAGAGCTTAACTAACAAAGGTTTCTCCCTGGTAGAGCTGATCATCGTTATTGCTATTATGGCAGTATTGGTTGGTGTATTAGCACCTCAGTTTCTGAAATATGTTGAGCAGAGTAGAAACTCTACAGACCGCGACAATGCAGCAGCAATGGAGAGTGCATTTATGGTATGGGGAACAGAACTTACAGCACCCACTGGCGAAACGTTATATGCAACTGATACGACCGGATCTACTGCAACTGTGTCAGCAACTGGTACAACTTTTGCAGGAACCAATGCGGATGCATTGCAGTCTGCACTTAAAAATGCTGGATTAAATACAACAACAACTAAATGTGTCAGCAAACAAAAATGGACATCTTATGTAATTACAGTTACTGTTGCTGCTGATGGAACAGTTAAGGTTTCTAACAATATTCCTAATTCATAAATCGTTGAAATAGTACTGTAATATGAAAGGCACCTGACATGTTCCCAACAATCCTTCTCTACATAGTCGTATTTCTCTACGGAATCGTAATCGGTAGCTTCCTCAATGTGTTGATCTACCGTATTCCGAAAAAAGAGAATATTGTAACGACCAGGTCTCACTGCATGAACTGCGGTTATCAGCTGCGGTGGTACGACCTCGTACCGCTGTTCAGCTACCTGGCGCTGGGAGGCAGATGTCGGAAATGCAAGGCACATATCTCCGCTCAGTACCCCATCATTGAGGCACTGAACGGAGTGCTGTACCTGCTCGTATTCTGGAAATTTGGGATGAGCGTGGATTCCCTAGTCTACTGCTTGTTGTTTAGTGCACTTCTTGCTTTAAGTGTGATTGATTTCAGAACATATGAGATCCCTGTGGGATTTAACGTTTTTTTACTGACACTGGGGCTGATCCATGGAGCCTTCCACTATACACAGTGGCTGGATTTCCTGATCGGCTTCCTGTGTGTCAGTGTATTTTTACTTATTCTGTATTACGCTACCGGTGGCAGAGCCATTGGCGGCGGTGATGTGAAGCTGATGGCGGCCTGCGGATTGTTGCTCGGCTGGAAATTGATCATTTTTGCATTTTTACTGGGATGTATCATTGGTTCCGTGATCCATCTGATCCGTATGAAAGTAAGCGGCGAAGGGCATGTCCTCGCCATGGGACCGTATCTCTCCGCAGGGGTGGCAGTCGCTGTCCTGTGGGGCAATGAATTCTTGCAGTGGTATCTGGGGCTATATCATTGAGACCGGGTACTTGCATCTGATATGAGATTAGAAAGTTCTTGGGACACTTTTTCTGTCCCAAATACGATAAAGAACCGATAAGAGGAAGGGTAGAAGCATGGCAATGAACAATCGCGTATTGAGTATTGAGATCAGCAACTCCTTTACGAAGATCTGCGAGATCGACTATAAGGTGAAGAAACCGAAGGTCTATAAGGTATTGACCGTCGAGACCCCGGAAGGCGTCGTGGTGGACGGTATGCTGCAGCCGACGCAGGAGTATGCGGATCATCTGGTGAACGCACTGGGCACGAACGGCATCCGTACGAGGAAAGTAATTTTCACCATTTCTTCTACCAGAGTGGCGAGCCGTGAGGTACAGATCCCGAACGTGAAGGCGAACAAGATCGAGGCACTGGTGAAGGCCAACGCGAACGATTATTTTCCCGTGGATCTGACCCAGTATGAGATCGGACATTATCTGGCAGGCGGACTGACCGAGGAAGGGAAGCTGCGTGTCATGGCACTGGCAGTGCCCAAGGCGCTGTTAAACAGCTATTACCAGCTGGCGCAGATGTGCGGTTGGGAGGTTGAGTGCTTCGACTACAGCAGCAACAGCTTATACCAGATCCTTCGTGACGAGAAGACCGAAACCGTTACCATGATGATCAAAATCGATGAGAACAGCACCATCGTGACCGTGCTTTCCGCCGGCAAGGTGCTGCTGCAGAGAACTGTGGCATACGGCGTGCAGGATGCCATCGAGACCATGATCGCTTCCGGTGCCTATGCCGTGAACGATCCCATGAGCGCGGTAGAACGTTTCCAGAAGAAGACCTGCCTGAACAGAGTACTGCATCAGGGAGATAAGGTCTGGGAAGAAAATGCCGGACGCTGGGAAGACGAGGATGCCGGCAATGTGGAGGTCACAGCAGCCAGACAGAAAATCACCGCTTCCCTGGAGCCCCTGATCGTCGGCGTCAGCCGTGTTATTGATTTCTATGATTCCAGGAACGGTGACAATCCGATCCAGAAGACCTTCGTCACCGGTCTCGGCGGCAGCTTCAGCGGCATGAGCAAGCTGTTCACTAACTGCCTGGAGCGTAAGGTACATACCCTGTCCGATATGGAAGACAAAATCGGCATGAGCAAGGCTATCCGTTCCACCAGACCCGCAGCCTATATTTCCTGCCTGGGCGCAGTACTCGCCCCCGTAGGACTGATCGATAAGAGCCAGCAGAAGGCCAAGGGCATGACCGTAGTCAGCGGTACGAACTACACCTTCGTCAGTGTGGCGGTACTGGTGCTGGGCGTGATCCTTTCCATCGCCATGGCAGTCACTTCCCTGACCAGATACTTCGGCACCGTGGCGGAGAATGTGGCATTGCAGGCGAGAGTCGAGGAATTACAGCCCGCGCAGGCAGTGTACAACGATTACCTGGCAACAGCGGCACAGTATGATAAATATCAGTATTTGTATGAATATACGGAGAACCCCAATGAGAATCTGGTAGAGTTCATTAATGAGCTGGAGCAGATATTACCCAGTAGCTTCTGGACCAATAGCTTCAGTTCGGATATGGAAGGAATCAGTATGTCTGTAACTGTGGAAGGTAAGGCTGCAGCAGCGAGAACGATTCTGAATATCCGCAATATGGAGAGCATCGAGGATGTGCAGATCAGCAATATTACAGATGCGCAGAATGAACTGGGAGAATCGGCGGTTACTTTCTCTATTACAGGTACGTATGCAGATATCCACGCGGATAGCGAAGAGGCAGAAAACACCGGAGATGCAGCCGGTACCACAGCACAGTAGGAGGCGGATAAGAGATGAAAGTAAAAAAGAGTGAAATTCAGCTTTTGATCGCGGTACTGGGAGTCCTTCTGGTCGTGGTGACTTATTTCCTGGTATATGCGAAGTTTAATGAGTTGTCGGATGCTATGGAAAGTCAGAATATGTCATTAAGATCCCAGGTGTCTACACTGGAGGTGTTGGAGCAGCGTAAGGCAGATTATCTGGTTGCTACCGAGGAGATGAAGACATATATTACCGGGTTTGAGAATCGTTTTCCTGCAGATATTTTACCGGAAGACAGCATTATGATGGTGAAGAACATGGAGGATGCTACCAGAACCTATGTAGCAAACATCTCTTTCGGAACCATAGGAGAAGTGGCGTATGATGCACAGGCTTCCGCAGATAATTCTGCCCTGGCGGCTGCAACTGCGGATGCACCGGCGGATACCGCAGCAGCGGAAGCAGATGCCGCAGTATCGGGCACAGATACGACCACGGTTACCACATCCCCTGTCTCCACAGGGGGAACCACCTATGCGGAGACTCATATGTATGAGGTGCCTTTGGGCATCAGTATCGAATGTACCTATGATGATTTCAAGGGGCTGGTTCGATATATTTACAATCAGCAGGAGCGTCAGAGCATCCAGGGCGTGAACATCAGCTATAACGGTGATGACGGAAAATTGTCCGGCAATATGAACCTGAATACGTATTATCTGCTGGGCACGGATAAAGTATATGGGGAACCCTATATTCCCGATATGCCTATGGGTGTACAGACGATATTTGGAAACGTGAACTAATAGATTTGCTAATCGGGAGTTGTCGTAATGCAGAAGCATAGGAAGAAAAGACAACTGAATAATGAAGGCTTTTCCCTGGTGGAGCTTCTGATCGCCATTGTGATCCTCTCAATCATTGTAGTGCCACTGCTGCACAGCTTTGTGACATCGGCAAGGACCAATGCAAAGTCCCGTACCACGATGCATGCCACGGCGATCGCTGAGGACGTCATGGAAATGTTCGAGGCACATTCTCTGGAGGAAATGTCCGATATTTACACGGGCGCTTCACCTGCGGGATTTACCAATACCGCAGTAAAAGACGACACGACCGGCATCTGGACCTACACGATCCGGGACGATTCCACCACTTCCGGTACTTATGATGTAGTGGTGAAGGTGGATCCCACAGCCTACAGTGCGGTGAACAGTGTGGCACGGGTAGATATCAGTAACCTGGCGGGTAATCTGAATGCTGTCTACAGCGAAGCGGCGGACGGTGCCAAGGAAGCTTATTCTTATTTCGGCGGAGGAATCTATGACGCTAATATCATTCAGAATACTACACGGAAGACAGAGATTAATATTGACAGCAGTAAGATCAACGTAACGCTGGCAACGGGAGCTACGGTGGAGACAGATGTATATCTGGTAACGGCATCCACAACGTATCATTGTGATCCAGGGGTCCTGGCAACGGGCAGATCTGCGAACTATCCGCAGACGGGAGCGGATTATGTGATTTTTTCCAACGAAGACAGTGTGCGCAGCCGTGCAGCACAGGTGAATGATGTCAGCGAGCTTGGCAATCAGCTGGCGAATATCATTGTCTGCTTGCAGCCTAGAGTGGAGAGCGCTCATTACGATGCCTTCGGAAGACCTGCCATGATAGACAGTATTGTGTTCAACAATCCGGACAATGTGGAGACGAATCTGCTGGTAGTGGAGCAGACTGCGACACAGGATAAAATAGATATGGTGACGGATACCTTAGCAACAGATTATAATACCATGCGCAGTAAGTATGGGATATCGCTGGAACTGCGGGAAGCATGGCCCGGCTGGATGCCGGCTCCCGGCACGACACAGACGTCTGCGGGAACACTTCGCACGAATCTGTTGGATAAGAGTGACGGACTTACGGCATATGTATTTGTAAATTCCAGCATGACCGGTGCAGGAGCCGGAACGGGACTTGATTATGAACTGGCGAAGACCATCATGTCCGTGACGAATCTGACACCGGCCAGAGCACAGGACCGTATTTACGACATGGAAGTGAAGGTTTATGCACAGGATAAGATCGCAGCTGGCAGCCCGATCATTACTATGACAGGAACGGTAACGGAATAACAGGAGAATCCGGAAGGAAGCGTAAGAACCATGAAGATACGTGGCAGAGACTTCAAATTACATAAACAGACAGACGATAAGGGCTCGGCAATGGTCGTTGTGATCATAGCCATGGCCTTTATTGGCATTTTAGCCAGTGTTTTGATGTATATGTCCTTATTGAACTATCAGATGAAGGCAAATAACCTGCAGGCGAAGGACAACTTCTATTCGGCAGAGACAGTGCTGGATGAGATCCGTGTCCATATGGAAGAGCAGGCGTCCACATCCCTGGGAGATGCCTACACGCAGATTTTGGTGAACTATGATGACACTTCCATATCCGAGAAGGAGAGTAAGCTCCGCTATGCGTTCTTAAACAGTATGCAGAAGGCATATCAGTGCAGCGATACCGCCAGCTTAAATTACTATGATCTGGAGAAACTGTTCAACAGTCTGTCACCGGAGGTACAGAAATATACAGAATTACAGACCAGTGACGGAGTCAATTCCTATACAATCAAGATGGTGGGCGGTGTCGTGCAGACGACGGGCACTAACGGCTCCGGAGATGCGGTGAGTGATCTGCCGAAGGGTCAGCTTACCCTGTTCACGGACGGATTGTCTTTTCAGAAATTAAAGGTGATTTATACCGATGCTAATGGTTATGTCTCTGTGATCCAGACGGATATCCGCGTGAAAATGCCGGATATGAGCTTTGCACAGGCTGTAAGCCTGCCTTCACTGACCAGCATGTCACTGGTGGCGCAGAAGAATATTCAGGTAGTAGCGGAGAGCGGCAAATTTAGCGATGCGAAGATCGCCGGAAGCTTCTATGCGGACAAGGTACTGGTGGGTAATGAGGACGATACCACCAGCGCTAACGTGACACTGACCCTGGAAGAGCCGACAGGCAAGGAAAATGATGATAAGCGTATGGTAGCGGCTACGGAACTGTATCTGGGCAAGGGCGCAACACTGGAATCCGACAGCTATGGAGAACTGTGGGCAGGCAAGATTACGATGCACGGAGCAGCGACGTCTACCGGCAGCGCGAATATGAATTTCAAAGGAAATGATGTCTATGTAGCGGGAGATCTGCGCATAGACGGCGCAAATAATAATTTTACCGCAGGAAGTCTGGTGGGTGAGAATTACTCCGGACAGTATATAGGCTTCGGCACCGGGGAGAACGGTGACAGCAGTGCCATTGTAGTCAACGGTATCGGAACGGATATTGATTTGAGCGGCCTGATCAATCTGACTCTGGCAGGGAATACCTATATTGCCACGAAAACTGCTAAGGATAATCTCACCGGGGCGGACGGGAATCCCAATGGCAGCGCCTCCGACCGCAAGGATATCCTGATGGGGCAGTCTATTGCAGTCAAAAGTGACCAGCTGGCATATCTGGTACCGGGAGATCTGATAAAACAGGGTTCCAATCCCGTGACCAGGGAGCAGGCAGATACTATGGGGAATACGGCAGTTGATTTTAATGCAGCCAGCAGTATGCTGGGCGGTAACAGCCTTGCTTCCTATGGTATTACGAAGTTTATTACGAACGGAAGCAGCGATAGTCAGGGTGTCCGTACTTTTTATAAGAGATTAAACAGCAAGATTACCATTGTGTATTATTATGTGTCCTTTGATAACTCCACCCAGGCGGGCAGAGAAGCTGCCAACCGGTATCTTCAGGATTATTATAAGGTAAATAAGAGTACCATGGATGCCTATGCCAGCATCTACACCGATGGCATCAAGATCCGGAATCAGAGTGCCGGTGCCTACATCATGCACCTGGCAGGTAATGTGGTGATGTTCGACAAGGATCAGACCACAGGCAGCTACAACGGCAGTCTGCTGAATGCCACATTAGGCAGTGATCAGAGCAACATCGGCTATAAGCAGCAGCTGGCAGCGGATGATTCCAAATTCAAGGCACTCTGCAAGAAGCTGATCGATGGCTATGAGCAGCTGTCCCCTTCCGAAAAAGCGGATGCCGCCAATGTATATAGTAATCTGGTCAATAAAGACGAGATCACAAGCTTTACCGGTGTGGTCCGTGGTGCGGGACTGGTCGTTGATACAGAGAAATATTTTGAAAGTACTGCTTATCCGGATTGCAAGGCAGTCATCGTATATGGTGATTATACCTATCCCGAAGCGGGACATGAATTTAAGAGTGGCATTATTATCGCTACGGGAAATGTGAAGATACAGGATGGTAAGGAATTCAACGGTGTGATCCTGGCAGGCGGTAATATCCTGTTAGGACAGAATGTGAAAGTGACACCGGACAAGGAAGCAGTGCTTCGCGCGCTGACATATTCCAAGGAGGTTACGGGCTCCGGCGGCGGTCAGAAGGAATATCATGTGGTGGATTTCCTGATCGGCGGTGATGGTTACCTGCAGAATAACAATAAGACCTACCTGAACAGCAACATTAATTTAGGAGACCTGATCGTATATGAGAACTGGCAGAAACAATAAAAACGGTGGCTTCTCTCTGGTGGAGCTCATCATCGTCGTCGCCATCATGGCGATCGTGGTGGGCGTCATTGGATTGTCTGTGGGAACACTCACCGGAAGAAAAATTGCAAAATGTGCGGATGAGATCGTTTCGACACTTGAGAGGGCGAGAGTGCTGACCCTGGGAAAAGAACAGAACCAGGTGGAGTTTGTACTGACAGATGTGAGTGGTGAGTATCATGCGCAGATCTATCAGGGAGGTACGAAGGTATCAGACAGAATCGTTGGAAAGGATCCTATCACAATACAAGTATATTTTGATGATGATTCCACTCCCTATAATCTGTCACAATTAAAAGGTACCTTGCCTTATGCGTCCGCAACCGACGGACTGCATCTGGTGTTCAACAGAGCATCGGGAGCTTTTGAAGAGAAGACCTGCGCTGCAGCAGATGCGGACAAGGACTATTGTAAGAAAATTGTGATCAGCAATGGAACAAGAACGATAACAATCACAACAGTCGGCAGAACCGGCAAAATCCTGAAGAAATAAGGAGGTTGACTATGCGTATCGGGAAAAAAGGATTCACTCTTGTAGAAGTGATAGTGTCCCTGGCAATCATGACCATTGTGGCAGGATCTGTGGGTGCCTTTATCATCGCAGGCAACAATTCCTACCTGCGGGGGAATAAGGAGCTGACCCTGCAGGAAGAAGCACAGCTTGCAGCGAATCAGATGATTGACCTGATCATTGATGTGGAGCAGGATATTAATTTCACACCGGATCATGCCGACACAGCAGTGGATCTGGACGGCAACACCGCCAAGGATGCAGCCGGCAATGAGATCACCACAGCCCATGTCAGCGAACTGCGCCTGGTCAATAACGAGAATACCTATATGATCCGCTGGCAGGGAACCGCGTCAGGGGACTATGCGACTGCGAATCAGGTATACCTCTATGAAGTGAAAAATACAACGGATGCGGACGGCAATCTCGTCGTAGGAGATCTCACCACCGCAACCCCGGCACTTATGGCAGAACATGTCACAAGATTCAGCGTAGACTTAAGCCAGGTGAAGGACAAGCGGAAAGTTATACTGAATATGACCTTTACTTACCAGGACAGAAGCTATGACATCGCAGAGACTATTAAGCTTAGAAATGATCTAGAGAAGACCGGAACTGCGTACGCATGGATCAGCGCTCTGACTATTGATCCTCCTAGGGCAACATTACCCCAGGGCAAGATACAGCAGTTTACCTATAATCTGAGCGGTGACGCAGAGGCAGTTGCCGAGGGTGTTACCTGGAGTGTGTCTTATGCTTCCGGGGCTAATTGTAAGAGTACGATCAATCAGGATGGTATTTTAAAAGTAGATGAAGAGGAAACTATCGGTACGGATGTGCTGGTGGTAAAATGTACTGCAAAAGCAGATACGAGTATGGTGTCATATGCATATGTGACAGTAGAAGAGAGATTGATAGACTCCATTTCTATAACTCCTAAAGATGTGGAAGTAGTCCGCGGCAAGTCACAGGCTTTTGAGTGTACTCTGACCGGTAAAGATTCTGCTGTGGCACAGGGGGTAAAATGGAAAGTAACTTATGCGGATGGCAGCACAACTACATTTTCTACCATGCCGGATGTTAGTGCCCTGATTAATACATTGAATATCAGTAAGTCGGAAAGCATTGGTGTAAAGGTATTGAAAGTTACCTGTATGGCAAATGCGGACGCAACTAAGTCGGATTCTGCGTATGTTACAGTGACGGCGGTAGCAGGACAATTCCAGGCGGAACTGATCCGAAATGTAATGAAGCCTTATTCCTACACGGAGAACGGCATTAAAAAAATGGGATGGAGTGTAGATTTGGAGTGTCTGACTGCATGGGCGGATTATGATGTGTATCCTCAGATTGTGAACTGGGAAGTATTGGAGGATGGAGTCCCAAATCCGAAGGGCTATAGCTTTGAAGATACGACTCCTGCTTCCAGATATAAACAGCTGTTAAAGTGTAGCAACAATATTAATAAGACGATCACAGTACGTGCAACTGTAAAATTATCAGCTACCATTACAGTGCATCCTGAAGTAACAGTGGACATTCCAAATCTGCTGACCATTGACAGCTCAGACAAGCCATACATCGACGGTAATCAGTTTGTCCTGTCACGTAACAGTATGGTGACTTGTACGTTGAAAAATTATTCCGGAGATATGAGTAAAGTTACCTGGAAGATTACCAATGATATTGAGGAAGGTCTGGCACAGAGTAATCCTGTGAAGGATAATTTCGGTGGCGAAGTTGGACTGAGTAGGAGAGTAGGGTTTAGTAGAAACATTACAAGTGATGGACTGGGCGATTATGAAAGCGACTTAGTCATTGATAAAGCAGTGACCGGATTCGCAGATTCAGAAGTAGATTATGCAGCCACACGAAGCGTATTTCCCACGGCTAAAGGTGAAACAGTCGGAGTGTATGCAAAGTGGTATATTAACTGGAAAGAGGAACATGTTCTCACACTTACAGCTTTTGACGACAACGATAATGAAATAGCATCCACATATCTGTTGATTCCCAGATGTACTTTTTATTTCTCGGAAGGTAATCGTTATTATAATCTGAATAAGAACGATTATAAGCACGATGGATGGCAGAATGGTGTATACGATAAGAAGGTGTATGTTGATCTATATGGATTTGAAACAGGTCAGGGAGCATTTAAGACTGGTGATAAAGGACTGAAGGTTATAGGCAGCCTTGTAGCTGGAGGAACGGAGACACTAAAATCCGGAACATATATTGATCCGAATATTCACTGCGATACCAGAGTAAATGATAAAAATGAAACGGTATTTACTTATATGATTCATCTCTATATTGATAGAGAGGAAAAGAATGATACTTTATTTGTGACCTTCAGCGATAGTCGTGTCAAGGGAGACAGCGGTGAGGAAGGTGGACATGTATCGTATCAGAAACCGGAAAGAGCATTAACAATCTTTTGGAGATAACATGAAGAAGAACTTGAAGCACAACACAAAAAAGTACATAGCAGGAATCCTCACCATAGCTTTGGCAGCCGGAGTCTGCCAGAGCTATGGCTCTATGGAAGTAAGTGCACAGGAGATGACACTGCCCGGCATCGAGAAGCTGGTACAGGATACAGTAGCATCTTCGGACGGAACCTTTCACATTTTAGAGATCGTACCTTCTAAATCGGACGCATCCATCGGATACCTGATTGGTGGCGAGGAACCGGTATCTGAAGGACGTAAGCTTTCGGAGCTTCCGGCAGCATCGGAGCGATTATCTGCCATGGCTCACATTACCAGTAGCAGTCTGGGGAATCTCGCAGGAAGCGATGGCCCGGTAAGTTTTTCCGATTATAGCGAGGGAGGAAGCCGCACTGAGGAGATCCGTGGCTCTTTTGTGAAAAATACGGATGACAACGGTCAGTACACCTATGTGCAGACGGATTCGGTGTATACGCTGTATACGGAGGGGGATACCAGACCGCGTTTTGACAGATATGGTGCAATCGAAGCTTCCGGGACTTCTAACGAGAATAAACAAAGCGTGTCCCCTGTATTTTCTAAAGTGTCCGGTATTAGCGGACAGAACCTGGAAATGACCATCGGTGATGCGGCGGATGCACTGACAGCGCTGGCACCTGCGAGATATGCACTGACTCCGGACGATGAGAATTCCAATGGCGGCAGTATGAACGATATTAATAACATTGGTTTTGTGGCAGATAATTATGTCGGTAGGGAAGTGTATACCAAGACTGCTGATAATGTATACACTTACCTTGGTAAGGTGGTATATGGCAGCAATCTGCCTGAGGGATATACTATCCAGAGCACTGCCATATCTTCCGAAAATTCTTCCGAAGCGTCAGAAAATCTGGAAGAGGTGACGACAGCGGAGAGTTCGGGACTGGTAACATCAGCATCTGCATCCGGAAATGACGCAGCAGCGGAGTCCAGTAATGAGATGCAGACCTTCAGCGTACAAAGCACATCCGGAAATGATATTGTGACTTCCGAACAAAGGATAATGACAGCTTCTGATCCTTCATCTGAACAGAACAAGAATCTCTATATTTTGAATATGGCCAACACCACACCTATTCTATGGGCAACCTGGACAGAAAATCCGGATGGAACAACGGGAAGTTATACACTGACTACTCTTCCGGAGTGCTATTTTGTGCATTTCATGGAAAACACCTCCGGTGAGTATTATGTGTCTAAGGTGACATTATCCAGCGGTAATGGGGACTACAAACTGATTGATACTTATAAGAGAAATGATATCGGTAAATATGTGATGGAAAGCAGCGGTACTATGCAGGTTTATCTCCGAGGACAATCAGGCTACGAAGCATCAAACAGCTATGACTTTATCGGTGATAATGCGAAGGATGCGTTGGATACTGTAGCATATGACGGTGGTTTCTACAATAAAGAATGGTTCAAAAAGCAGGTCCTGAATCTGTCCGGTACCAGCCGGTATGAGAGCGGCAGTCCTTCCGGTCCTGGCGGAGATATTGATCAACTGAAGATTGAAGTGACAACTTTGACAGTGGAGGAACTGGCAAAACTGGTAAATCCGGAGGAACAGGCTTATTATGGCGTGGATCTCGACAACGTGGATCTGATCTATCTGTCCGGGAAGGGAAGTTATGCAGCGGAATCTGTGAATATGACTTCTGTAGCAACCGCTCTGACGAAGATGATATTCGGTATTAAAGATACTACCGGTGAGCGGAATGATGCAGACAGAGTACCGGTAGTCATGGATTACGGATTTTACAGCCAAAATAAAAAGCTGGCCGAGGAGCCGAATAATAATCAGAATAATAAGATACTGACACAGATGGCACTGACGATCTTGAAGGTTTCCGATGACAATATTGCCAAAGAAGTTGCTTCACAGGGAGATGCTTATTGGAACGGTCAGACGGCAGCTTCGCTTAGCTGGGGCGATTCCGTGAAAGAGGCTTTATATGACAATGTTTATCTGAATGATGACAGTGCGACGCCATATGTTGCCTCTGACTTCCTGACTGATTGTAAAGGGAATGCGGCGAAAGCAGCAACCTTCGAAGCAGTATTAAAAGAGATTCAGTACGAGAATTTCCTGGCAAAGAAAAACAACAGCAATGCAGCTCAGATGGATGAAGAGATTAGTAAGGCTTCTATTACCAGATATATATTGAACTGGTACATGCACAGAGTCACGGTGAAATCCTCTATTCGTGTATTGGATCTGGAGCCCTGCTATGATTTTAGCGATACGTTAAAAAGTAAGTTGCAGACTGATGTGGTCAATATGATGGGGATGAACGGAATTTATGATGCATCTGCGATCAATATTACACAAATGTCATCTGCGGAATTTATAGGTAAGATCGAGGACTTGAATGAAAAGTACGACATGATCTATCTCGGAGCCCGGGTCAGCAAGATGAACACAGAAAATGGTGTGACTGTGTATAATGATCCACAGATGAAAGGGTTGATTTATTCTCATGTAGGAGACTACTATGACTATGCCACCGAAACGGATACGAAAGATGTTACGCAGGCTAGGGAGACGTATAATGCAAGGCACAGACTGCAGGATTCTTCGCTGGATCACAGTAAGACTAACGATGATGATCCAACGAATAAGAGTGTAGATGTCTATCGCGGTCCCGGCAATGATATGAACTCTACCCGATATGAGGAATTCTGTCAGTTCATTGAGGCGGGATACCCGGTGGTCATTGCGGATACGTTTATTAAAGTGGATAACAATAATATACCTGTGGCATCAACAGCAACGCTGGACAAAAATTCTTATTTTTACAAGCTGGTTCAATTTGCTCTGCAAAAAGATGCAAATGGTCAGTATTTATACTGGCAGAAAAATATTTTTACAGAGAGTCAGCTGACAGATAATACAGCAGATACTCAATTAGGAACCACATTATCTGCACGTAGATCCGTATTTTGTAATTATCTGAATCTGTCAAAGCTTTCCGTCAACTGGGTAACTACTTACGGAGCAGCATATCCGCAGGAGCTGAAATATAATTCTAATCAGAACGGTGCCAGCAACGGTGGCTCTCTGGAGAAGATAGACGGAAAATATCAGCTGCAATATATTTTTAATCTGCAGAATGATGCTGCAATATCACAGACAGGTACTACCTATGATTGTAAACTGTTCGTAGATAAAAATGCAGACGGTCGTTTCTCCGGCTCTGATTATGTAGAAGGTAAGACATATACGTCATCGGAAGAAGTCAGCGGTCTTACTGTGTATATAAGAAAGGGAGATGAGTGGAATAAGGTTGAGCCGATTGCAACGGCAAACGGAAACAGATATGAATTGCGTACCGGGGAGACCTATCGTGTGATCCGGGCTCTGCCGGAGGAATATGTAGGGGTTATTCCATGGAAGCTGGTATTTTACGATAATGCGGACAGACTGGTGAGAACTGCCAAGTCAGGGTATACATCTGTGCCGCAGCAAAGTGGGAAAAAGACAATCCGTGTATTGCAGTTGTTGTCTAGTGAAAATAATAACTGGAATCTTCATTACGAACAGAATAATAGTAATTCTACTTTTTCCAAGTACATTAATGGGTTAACTGACTGGAATGTAGTAGGCTTGGATCAAGTCAACTGGGATGGAACGGTAATTCCGTCCACGAGCATTGACAGTATGAGTGTAACCGATCTTGTAAATAATAAGCTGAAAATTGGCGGGACTTCGGATACTGATATACAGAGGATATACCAGGAGTCCTACAATCTGTTCCAGCAGTATGATATGTTGATACTAGGCTTCGGTGACGCCTATAAGTTTGGATATACCTATAGCGCAAGTGATATTTCCAATAATAGGTTGGATAATGTAAAGAGGAATCTGGCTGTTGGCTGGGCTGTCAGAGACTACATAGAATCCGGTAAGAGTATTTTGTTCACCCATGATACTACTTCATATGTCAATAATATTAAAAGTGCGATTCAGTGGAATGACCAAGGATATCCGGAAGACCAAAAGAATTACTGGTATTGGGGATATGAATTTAATAAGACCATTCGTGCATCCGTAGGCCTGGATCGCTATGGAGCATTGAAAGAGTATTATCAGCAGAGAGCAACAAGCACCACGGGAGAGGAGAAAAAGAGGGACCAGGAATATCTTAAAACATTAGAGTCCTATACTTTTGACGAGATTAAGGAACCGAATTCGGATAATGATCTCATGCAAAAGGAAGGTGTGACTAAATATACGGTAGTCCGTTTCCTGAGAAGCTATCTGGAAGATCTGCGGAAAACAGGCAGTTCAACAGTAAAGTTCCCGGTTGAGAATTCATTGCTGAGACAGGCTGGTTATGATGGTGGAGATCCTAGATGGAATTATCCCAGTACTATGCTGATGGGTGATTACGCAGGCAGTTCGCTGATCGCAACACAGGTCAATGAAGGGCAGATTACGCAGTATCCTTATCAGATATCTGCAGATGAACAGCTGGAGATCAGTAATACGCATTACCAGTGGTTACAGCCGAATATGGAGCTGGACCGTAACGGAGACGGTAAAAATGACATTGTTGTGTGGTACTGTATTTCCGGTGTGGCTTACGGTAACTATAAAGATACTAATATTTATAACATCACACCCAATGATGTGGTAAATAATTATTATATCTATACCATGGGAAATGTGACATATTCCGGAGCGGGACATTCCAGACCCAGTAAGGACGCGGAGATCAAACTGTTTGTTAATACGATGATTGCAGCGTATAATGCCGGTGTGACGGCACCTTCCGTAAACTTTAAGGATAAAAGCGGCAGCAAGATCCAATCCGTGTATATGCTGTATGACCCGGTCAACCATATTGTATTGGATGATAAGAATAACGGAACCATCAGTGTCAACTTCCAGGCAGATGACTACAATATTCTGGCAGGTGGACAGCAGTTATGCGTTGAATTTTACAAATCCTGTGCAGATGATACATCCGGAGCCATCAGTGTGGACGGAATTACAGGAAAGGTATTGCGGTTAAAGACGGATGGAGAGGATGGCCTCAAGATCACGGATAGCAATGGAAATGTAATTTCACCGATAGAACGCAATGGAGTTATGAATTGTTACCCGATTACAAACGGCGCGACCTATACCTTGAAATATTCTTCGGATGAGATGGGACTGTTTCGTACCGACACTTCCGGGACGATTTTGAACGAAGGAGCGCAGGCAGCTACTATCTACGCAAGAGTCTATACCGTGTATGATAATGGATCAAAAGTAACTCCTTGCGGAATAGCTGAGTTATCCATCAGCGCCCAGGAACTGTTTGAACTGGATTAAATTTTAAAAAAGTAATATTGCACAAAAAGCAGAGCTGTGAGAAATAACCAATTTCAACAGCTCTGTTTTTGTGTAGTTTTTCAGCACTTGTTTTACCGTATAGAGTAAAGTTTTTGTCAGTTGAATAAAAGAAAAAAAGAGAGTACCAACAT
>ERZ832522.2579-NODE-2579-length-21732-cov-20.807769_pt1 | contig 21732 bp, 15 predicted proteins | sample MGYA00519951_ERZ832522 | MGnify/ENA primary metagenome ERZ832522 (study PRJEB31850, sample SAMEA3708728) | human gut metagenome | biome: human gut; feature: human-associated habitat; material: faeces | place: China | collected 2014 ... | reverse complement strand
CTACTATTCCACACATACTAATTAATATTTGATTTTGCGCTGCAAAGATATAAAAACCCGAGAACATAAAGTTAATGTTTTACCTATTTATTTATCAAAAGAATAGAAAAAAGATGTTTTCTTGTCAAAAAGTTAAAGAAAACAAACTTATGAAAGCAAAAGGAACAATTTTATAATCTCAAAGCAAGCAGTAGAATTTTAGTATTATATTGAAAGGAGATAGCGGAAAAATCTTCTAATCCGGCAAAGAGTGCCGTTTTTCAACGTTGCCAAATTGCCAAAAAGCCAAATAGCCAAAGCCAAAGGAAATGACTAATAAGATAAAGAGAACCCGTTGGCGGAATTAATTCATAACAAACATCGGTTGAAAGTGAAATTCACCCCATCCGCTGTTGAGCTAAATAAATTAGCTCATTAGAAGAAAAAAAGGAATCAAATGATAATTTAGCGTAGCCTAAGCCTTTCAGCCTTGAGTTGCGCAATAATCATCTGTTTGATTCATAACCCTACAAAAAGGAATAAAAGAGTGATAAGGTGATAATGTGATAAAGTGGCTGCGCTATATATCACAGAATGTTATCCCACTACCACCTTATCACCTTATCACATTTTATTCATATCCCAGCAGAAAGAAGTTAATTCCACCAACGGGTAAAGAGACTAAATCCATGTTAAACCCATATCAACACTGTATCAAGTCCGTACCATCTCCGTATCTATAGGAACGAACTTGGTACGGAGTTGGTATGGACTTGACACGGAGTTGGTACGGACTTGGTTATATCCGGACAAGGACGAAACGAAAAAAATGTCATGCACTTCCTCTTTGGCTATTTGGCATTATGGCAATATGACAATTTCTCGAACGAGAGAAAGGCATACTTGCAATATAAAACATAAAGTACATATTTTATTTCAATCTAAAACACAAAAGCACGTATTTTATTTCAATCTAAAACACAGTTCCAATAAACAGATATTTTGCAAGTCACAAAAACAAGCATTATAATACCAATTTGAAATTAAATTAATACTTTTGCCAAACATTTTGACAGCAATAATGGGTATTACTACAGAATAAAGTAAACTTAAAAAGATGAAAGAAGAACTTTTTAACAACGAAACAAAGAGAAAAGCCGGACAACAGGGAAAGGAAGAAAGCCAACATCCTGTATATCAACGACAGCCCAGGCAGTTGGGCTTGTATGATGCAGAGAACGAGCATGACGCTTGTGGTGTCGGTATGTTAGTGAACATACATGGAGGCAAGTCACACGAACTGGTAGAGTCTGCATTGAAGGTGTTGGAGAACATGCGTCACCGGGGTGCCGAAGGTGCGGATAACAAAACCGGAGACGGTGCCGGCATCCTGCTGCAAATCCCGCATGAGTTTATTCTTTTGCAGGGTATTCCTGTCCCCGAAAAAGGGAAATACGGTACAGGTCTTCTCTTTCTGCCGAAAGACGAGAAAGACCAAGGTGCTATCTTAAGTATTATCATCGAAGAGATTGAAAAAGAAGGATTGACATTGATGCACCTGCGCAATGTGCCCACTTGTCCAGAAATTCTGGGAGAATCGGCACTTGCCAACGAACCGGATATCAAACAGATTTTCATCACCGGATTTACGGAAAGCGAGACAGCCGACCGTAAACTCTATCTCATAAGAAAAAGAATAGAAAACAAAGTACGCAAATCGGATATTGCCACGCGCGAGGATTTCTACGTTGTCTCCCTATCCACGAAGAACATCATCTATAAAGGTATGCTCTCTTCACTGCAACTGCGAGGCTACTTCCCCGATCTGACAAACCCCTACTTCACCAGCGGCATAGCACTGGTGCACTCCCGCTTTAGCACTAACACCTTCCCTACCTGGGGACTGGCACAACCGTTCCGCCTCTTGGCGCACAACGGCGAAATCAATACCATCCGCGGTAACCGGGGTTGGATGGAAGCCCGCGAAAGTGTGCTCTCCTCTCCCGTCCTGGGCGACATCAGAGAGATACGCCCTATCATTCAGCCGGGAATGAGCGACAGTGCCTCACTGGACAATGTATTGGAATTCCTCGTTATGTCAGGTCTCAGCCTGCCGCACGCCATGGCCATGCTGGTGCCGGAATCTTTCAATGAAAAGAACCCCATCAGCGAAGACCTGAAAGCATTCTATGAATACCATTCCATCCTGATGGAACCCTGGGATGGCCCTGCCGCCTTGCTGTTCAGCGACGGACGTTTTGCAGGCGGTATGCTCGACCGTAACGGATTGCGTCCTGCACGCTATCTGATAACGCACAACGACATGATGGTAGTTGCCAGCGAAGTGGGCGTGATGGATTTCGAACCGGGAGACATCAAAGAAAAGGGACGCCTGCAACCGGGTAAGATACTACTGGTAGATACCGAAAAAGGCGAAATCTACTACGACGGAGAATTGAAAAAACAGTTGGCCGAAGCCAAGCCTTACCGCAGTTGGCTGGCAACAAACCGCATCGAACTGGATGAGCTGAAAAGCGGGCGCAAAGTCCCCCATAGCGTAGAGAATTACGAGAGGATGCTGCGCACCTTCGGCTATTCCAAGGAAGATGTGGAGCGGCTCATCGTCCCTATGTGTACCACAGGTGCCGAGCCTATCAACTCAATGGGGAATGATACGCCGCTTGCCGTACTCTCCGATAAGCCGCAACTGCTGTACAACTACTTCCGCCAACAGTTTGCACAAGTCACCAATCCGCCTATCGACCCGATACGCGAAGAACTGGTAATGTCACTGACGGAATATATCGGCGCCGTGGGCATGAACATCCTGACACCCAGCGAAAGCCATTGCAAGATGGTGCGCCTTAACCATCCCATCCTGAGCAATGCACAACTGGATATTCTTTGCAACATCCGCTACAAAGGTTTCAAAACGGTGAAATTACCTTTGCTGTTTGAAGTGGCAAAGGGCCGTACCGGATTGCAGGAAGCACTCACAGCACTTTGCAAGCAAGCGGAAGAGTCCGTCAGCGAAGGGGTGAACTACATTGTACTGAGCGACCGTGATGTGGATGCCACTCATGCAGCTATCCCCTCCCTACTGGCAGTAAGCGCAGTACACCACTACCTTATCTCCGTGGGTAAACGTGTACAGACGGCATTGGTCGTGGAAAGCGGTGAAATACGCGAGGTGATGCACGCAGCCCTGTTACTGGGATTTGGCGCCAGCGCCCTGAATCCTTACATGGCATTTGCCGTGATCGATAAGCTGGTGGCGAAGAAAGAAATCCAGTTGGATTATGCCACTGCCGAAAAGAAATATATCAAATCCATCTGCAAGGGATTGTTCAAGATCATGAGTAAGATGGGTATCAGTACCATCCGCTCGTATCGGGGAGCGAAAATATTCGAAGCCGTAGGTTTGAGTGAAGAGCTCAGCAATGCTTATTTCGGCGGGTTGAGATCCACCATAGGCGGTATCCGGCTGGATGAAGTGGCACACGATGCAATCGCATTCCACGATGCAGGCTTTGCCGCACAAGTAGACGGATTACTCCCCAACAACGGTTTGTATGCTTTCCGTAAAGACGGAGAAAAACATGCCTGGAATCCGGAAACCATTTCTACCTTGCAACTCGCCACACGCCTGGGCAGCTATAAGAAATTCAAAGAGTTCACAAGTCTGGTAGATGGAAAAGAAGCACCTATCTTCCTGCGCGACTTCCTGGATTTCCGCCGTGCCCCCATTTCTATAGATAAGGTTGAACCGGTAGAAAGCATCATGCACCGCTTTGTGACGGGTGCCATGAGTTACGGGTCTATCAGCAAAGAAGCGCATGAGGCAATGGCCATTGCCATGAACCGGATTCACGGACGCAGCAACACAGGTGAGGGAGGCGAAGACAGCACACGCTTCACGCCCCGCGAAGACGGAACCAGTCTGCGTAGTGCCATCAAGCAGGTAGCTTCGGGACGTTTCGGCGTAACAACGGAGTATCTGGTGAACGCCGATGAAATACAAATCAAGGTGGCACAAGGGGCCAAACCGGGTGAAGGCGGTCAGTTGCCGGGCTTTAAAGTAGACCAGGTGATTGCGAAAACGCGCCACTCCATTCCCGGCATTTCATTGATTTCTCCCCCGCCCCATCACGACATTTATTCCATCGAAGACCTGGCACAGTTGATCTTCGACCTGAAGAATGTAAATCCTCGTGCCAAGATCAGTGTGAAACTGGTAGCCGAAAGCGGCGTAGGAACCATTGCCGCCGGAGTGGCCAAAGCAAAAGCCGACCTTATCGTCATCTCCGGTGCGGAAGGTGGTACGGGAGCATCTCCTGCCTCCAGTATCCGCTATGCCGGTATCTCTCCTGAACTGGGACTAAGCGAGACGCAACAGACTCTTGTACTGAACGGTCTGCGCGGGCAAGTGATGCTGCAAGTGGATGGGCAACTGAAAACCGGTCGCGACATCGTGCTGATGGCGATGCTGGGTGCCGAAGAGTTCGGTTTTGCGACCAGTGCTTTGATTGTACTGGGCTGCGTCATGATGCGTAAATGTCATCAAAACACCTGCCCTGTGGGTGTGGCAACGCAAAACGAGGAACTTCGCCGACGCTTCCACGGACGTAGCGAATACCTGGTGAACTTCTTCACTTTCCTGGCGCAGGAAGTGCGGGAGTATCTCGCCGAAATCGGCGTGGAACGCCTAGATGACATCATCGGACGCACGGATCTTATTATCCGCAAGTCAGAAAACGAATCCCCTAAGCAATCCCTGATTACTTTCGACAAAATACTGGCACGCGTCGATAATGGTGCAGCCATCCGCCACACCATCGACCAGCAACACGGCATCGACCACGTAAAAGACGTTGAAATGCTGCATGCCGCTGCCGAAGCTCTGGAAAACCAGAAAGAAATCTCACTGGAATATACGATTGCCAATACGGATCGCGCTTGCGGAGCCATGCTTTCGGGCACCATTGCCGCGAAGTACGGTGAAGCGGGACTGCCGGAACATACATTGAACGTAAAATTCAAAGGTTCTGCAGGACAAAGTTTCGGTGCCTTCCTTGTACCGGGTGTCAACTTCAAGCTGGAAGGTGAAGCGAACGATTACCTCGGCAAAGGCCTTTCGGGCGGACGGATTGCCGTATTGCCTCCGGTACGCTCTAACTTCCAGGCCGAGAAGAATACGATTGCAGGAAATACCTTGCTCTATGGCGCAACCAGTGGTGAAGTTTACATCAATGGGCGCGTAGGCGAGCGTTTCGCTGTCCGTAATTCCGGTGCCATTGCCGTTGTAGAGGGTGTAGGCGATCATTGTTGCGAGTACATGACGGGCGGTCGTGTGGTAGTCCTCGGTTCAACAGGGCGTAACTTCGCAGCCGGCATGTCGGGCGGTGTAGCATACGTGTGGAATAAGGATGGAAACTTCGATTATTTCTGCAATATGGAAATGGTGGAACTAAGCCTCATAGAAGAAGCATCCTATCGTAAGGAATTGCACGAACTCATTCGTCAGCACTACCTCTATACAGGCTCCAACTTGGCACGCATCATGCTTGATGACTGGAACCGATATGTGGATGAGTTTATCCAGATAGTCCCCATCGAGTACAAAAAGGTGTTGCAAGAGGAGCAAATGCGGAAACTGCAACAGAAGATTGCAGAGATGCAGAGAGATTATTAGAATTGACAGTTGACAATTACTGTTTAGTCGCCTACTTAATTATGCAAACAAACTAATTACAAACATTTACTTAGTCAAACTAAAGAATAGTATAATGGGAAATCCAAAAGCATTCTTAAACATACCACGACAGGAAGCGGGATACCGTCCTGTCCACGAACGTATCACCGACTTCAGTCAGGTGGAGCAAACTTTAAACAGTCACGAACGCAAACTCCAGGCATCACGTTGCATGGATTGCGGTGTACCCTTCTGTCACTGGGCGTGCCCATTAGGCAATAAACAGCCAGAATTTCAGGATGCACTTTATAAAGGTAAATGGCGTGAAGCATACGAAGTGCTCGCCGCCACAAACGACTTCCCCGAATTTACCGGACGCATCTGTCCGGCACTTTGCGAAAAGTCGTGCGTACTGAAGCTTTCGTGCGATGAGCCTGTCACCATTCGTGAAAACGAGGCAGCTATTGCCGAAGCGGCTTTTCGCGAAGGTTACATCGTGCCCATTCAGCCCGAACGTAATGGAAAGCGGGTTGCCATTATCGGTGCAGGTCCTGCGGGACTCTCCGCCGCCTGCCGGCTGAATGCTAAAGGCTATGAAGTAACCCTTTTTGACAGCAAACCCATGCCCGGCGGATTACTACGCTATGGTATTCCTAATTTTAAACTCGATAAAGCAGTAATCGACCGCCGGATGGGAGTACTTGAAGCCGAAGGCATCAAGTTCGAAATGGGCGTAACGGTAGATGTACAGAAACTCCCTGCCGGCTTTGATGCCTACTGCATCTGCACCGGGACACCGCAGGCACGCGACCTCAACATTCCCGGACGCGAACTGAAAGGTATTTATCTTGCCCTTGAAATGCTGTCCCAGCAAAATCAGATTCTCGATGGAGAAACGTTCCCGAAAGACCGTCTGGTAAATGCCAAAGGCAAACGGGTTCTCGTCATCGGTGGCGGTGATACAGGATCGGATTGTATCGGTACGAGTATCCGCCAGGGAGCCGTGAGTGTAACACAGATTGAGATCATGCCACAGCCTCCCGTAGGTCACAATGACGCTACTCCCTGGCCGCAATGGCCCATTGTACTGAAGACGACTTCAAGTCACGAAGAAGGTTGCACGCGCCGCTGGTCGCTGGCATCCAATCAGTTTATTGGCAAGAATGGAAAAGTCTGCGGTGTAGAGGTGGAAGAAGTGGAATGGATTCCGGCTCAGGATGGTGGACGCCCTACCATGAAGCCTACCGGAAAGAAGGAAGTAATAGACACCGATATGGTGCTTCTGGCCATGGGCTTCCTGAAACCGGAACAACCGGAATTTCCGGAAAATGTGTTCGTAGCAGGTGATGCGGCACGTGGTGCCAGCCTTGTGGTGCATGCACTTGCGGACGGACGGAGAGTAGCGCAACGAGTTTCAGAGTTTTTTTTGGGGGGCGAAGGACGCAGATAAAAAGTCATCCACCACAATTCATAATTTATAATTAATAATTAATCATCATGTGTGGAATCGTAGGTATCTTCAATATCAAATCTCAATCCCAGGAATTGAGAAATAAGGCGCTTCGAATGGCGCAGAAAATCCGTCATCGCGGACCGGACTGGAGTGGTATTTATGTAGGCGGCAGTGCCATCCTGGCTCACGAACGTCTTTCCATCGTCGATCCGGAAAGTGGCGGACAACCTTTGTACTCTCCGGATGGCAAGCAAATCCTTGCCGTCAACGGTGAGATCTATAATCACCGGGAAATCCGTTCCCGCTACGCCGGCAAATATGCTTTCCGTACAGGATCGGACTGTGAAGTCATCCTCGCATTATATAAGGATAAAGGCATTCATTTCCTTGAAGAATTGAACGGTATCTTTGCCTTTGCCCTTTACGATGAGGAAACAGACGATTACCTGATTGCCCGTGACCCTATCGGGGTAATCCCTCTTTATATCGGTCGTGACGACCAGGGACATATCTACGTCGGTAGCGAACTGAAAGCTCTCGAAGGTTTCTGTGATACCTACGAGCCTTTTCTGCCCGGACATTATTTCTGGGGACGTGAAGGGAAAATGCATCGTTGGTATCAACGCCCCTGGATGACTTGGGAAGGAGTGGAAAAGTTGACAAGGGAAGAAGGGAACAAGTTGACAAGGGGAGATGACAGCGTAGCCTCTTGTCCCCTCGTCAACTCGTCCCCTCGTCAACTTATAAAACTCGCCCTTGAAGCTGCCGTGCAACGCCAGTTAATGTCCGATGTTCCTTACGGTGTTCTGCTCAGTGGTGGCCTCGACTCTTCCGTCATCTCTGCCATTGCCAAGAAATACGCCCGCAAGCGCATTGAAACCAACAACCAGAGCGAAGCCTGGTGGCCTCAACTTCACTCCTTCGCCGTCGGCCTGCGCGGTGCACCGGACTTGATTAAAGCCCGTGAAGTGGCGGAATACATCGGCACCGTTCACCATGAAATCAATTATACCATTCAGGAAGGGCTCGATGCCTTGCGTGATGTCATCTACTTTATCGAAACATACGACGTTACCACTGTGCGTGCCTCCACACCGATGTACCTGTTGGCACGTGTCATCAAGTCTATGGGCATCAAGATGGTGCTTAGTGGTGAAGGTGCCGATGAGGTTTTCGGGGGTTATCTCTACTTCCACAAAGCCCCCACACCGCAGGCTTTCCACGAAGAAACGATCCGTAAGCTCTCCAAACTGCACTTATACGACTGTCTGCGTGCCAATAAGAGCCTTGCTGCCTGGGGGGTGGAAGGTCGTGTTCCCTTCCTCGATAAAGAGTTTCTGGATGTGGCAATGAGCCTCAGCCCTGCCGTCAAGATGTGTCCGGGTAAAGAAGTAGAGAAACGCATTGTGCGCGAAGCTTTTCAAGATATGCTGCCTCAGAGTGTTGCCTGGCGGCAAAAAGAGCAGTTCTCCGATGGCGTCGGTTACAATTGGATCGATACACTGAAGGCCATTACTTCTGCCGCCGTGACCGACCATCAGATGGAACATGCTGCCGAACGGTTTCCCATCAATCCGCCACAGAATAAGGAGGAATATTACTATCGTAGCATTTTCGAGGAACACTTCCCCAGTCAGTCGGCTGCCCGAAGCGTGCCCAGTGTGCCAAGCGTGGCTTGCTCCACTGCTGAAGCACTCGCCTGGGATGCGACGTTGCAAGGGAAAAATGATCCGAGCGGACGGGCGGTGGCCGGAGTGCATGAAGCGGCATACATATTATGAAATTGTAATGCCACACTTCAGCAGGTAAAATGCCACATCTAAACAAACGTAATGCCACACTTCAACGGTTACGAAGTGTGGCATTACATGTATTTAAGTGTGGCATTGGGAACGATGAAGTGTGGCATTCTGTCACTCAACAACCCATTTCTCTATATTCCTTGTTTTATTACTGAAGTTCACACCTATTTTGAATAATTTCCTCGGATCTGCCTCAAAAGGAAGAGCATACTGTTTTTCTTCTATTTGTTGCAAGGCCTCCTCTGCAGTACCTTCCAGCTTGAATTCCATGACATAAATGTAATCGGCAGTCTTCACCACCAAATCCACCCGCCCTTCCGAAGTGTGATACTCCGCCTGTGTATAGAAACCTACCAGTTTGAAGACGATAAACAGTACATTTTGGTAATGTAATTCCAAGTCTTTCACTAATTCATAAGGTGTGTCGGCAAAAAAGCTTTGCAGTCTCTTAAAGAAAGTGTTAGGTTGGCCCATCTCTATCTCACGGACAAATTTTTGTATCTCAAACGGTGCTTCTAACTGGTTAAAACGGGTATAAAACGGCATCAGAAATCTGATAAAGCCCTCTTCTACTTCCCGGTTTGGGAAACCAAGACGGTAAAGCCCGAAACGTTTGTCATACCCCTTTATCGTGAGATAACCGCTTTGGAAAATAACTGGTATGGGTTCGTTGTCGCCATAAATACAGTTCAGCACATCAGCATCCGTTTCTTCATGTGCCATGCGCTCCAAATTGTAATGATTGCGTTTCAACAATTCCACAAGGTAAGTGGGCGTTCCGGTCTCAAACCAATAGTTACCGAATTTCATCTTAAAGAATGTATTCAGCAAACTGAAAGGATTGTAGATGCCGTCCGTGTTTTCTGTAAAGTGATAACCGTCATAGCAGGCCTTCAGTTCATTGCATACTTCCTGATACGTCATTTTCTGCGCGGCTGCCAATTCGTGCAGGTCTTCTTCAAAATTAAGATGTATCTCCTTTTCGGTGATTCCACAGATGGAAATGAACGGCTCGTCCATGGAGATGTCATTCAGATTGTTCAGGTCACTGAACACACTTACTTTGCCGAACTTGGTCACTCCCGTCAGCAGGGCAAACTTGATGCAACCGTCCATGGTTTTCAATACGCCATAGAAAGGTTTCAGAGTGTTGCAGAATTCGCGTTGCAGTTCCTCGTTGCCGATAGCTTGGAGCAAGGGTTTGTCATATTCGTCGATGAGAATGGCTACACGCTCACCACTTTGCTCATAGGCCCGTCCCACAACTCCTGCAAAGCGCAAGGCAAGGGTCGTTTCGGCAGAACGCGTTCCGTAAAGTGACTCCCAGTAGTCAAGAGTTTCATTCAGTATCTTGTCCAGACTATCCGGCGTATCATATTTCCCGATATTCAAGTCCAGATGCAACACAGGACGCTTCACCCAGTCTTTTTCCAAAGCGTCCACCGCCAAGCCTTCAAATAAGTCCCGTTTCGCTTCAAAATAGGCTTCGAGCGTGGAAATCAGCAAACTCTTCCCGAAACGACGGGGGCGGGAAAGGAAATAGTAACTCCCACTCTTCACTAACTTATACATCAATGCGGTTTTATCCACATATACATATCCTTCTTTACGAATCTTCTCGAAGTTCTGTATCCCGATGGGATATATTCTGTTACCCATGTCCTTGCCTCCTTCTACTATATAATATTCATTAATGCTACAAAGATAATGCAAACCGAGAGCAGAATAAAATGAACTCATTCATTTTTTATGCCGAGATGCGCTTATCTTCGCTTTTGAGGCAAAGATAATGCAAATCGAATGTAGAACTTTCATTTTCCCAATTTATTCCCTACCTTTGTCCCCGCTTTTTTAGAAAGGCAGAATTCGTTCTATTAGTTTTAGGTTAAACACTTAATAACGCTTATGCAAAAGTCTGACTGCATCATCGGCGTAGAGCACGTATCGAAATACTTCGGAGACAAAGCCGTACTGAATGATGTAAACCTCTCTGTCCGTAAGGGCGAATTTGTAACGATATTGGGCCCTTCCGGCTGCGGCAAGACTACTTTGTTGCGCCTGATAGCCGGTTTCCAGACCGCCTCGGAAGGTATCATCACCATCGCCGGAAAAGACATCACGCAAACACCGCCACACCAACGTCCGGTGAATACCGTCTTTCAGAAGTATGCCCTTTTCCCCCACCTCAACGTGTACAACAACATCGCTTTCGGACTGAAGCTCAAAAAGATGCCCGAAGCCACCATTGGCAAGAAAGTGAAACAAGCCCTCCGCATGGTAGGTATGACGGACTACGAAGACCGTGACGTCGATTCCCTCTCCGGCGGACAGCAACAACGTGTTGCCATCGCCCGTGCCATCGTCAACGAACCCGAAGTGTTGTTACTGGACGAGCCCCTTGCCGCTCTCGACCTCAAAATGCGTAAAGATATGCAAATGGAGTTGAAAGAGATGCACCAGAAACTTGGAATCACCTTCGTCTACGTTACCCACGACCAGGAAGAAGCCCTTACTCTGAGCGACACCATCGTCGTGATGAGCGAAGGCCGTATCCAGCAGATAGGTACGCCAACAGACATCTACAACGAACCCATCAACTCTTTCGTTGCCGATTTCATCGGAGAAAGTAACATCCTGAACGGGCTCATGCTTCAGGACAAAGCCGTATCCTTTGCCGGACACGAATTTGAATGTGTCGACAAGGGCTTTGGAGAGAATATCCCCGTCGATGTAGTCATCCGTCCCGAAGATATCTATATATTTGAGCCTTCCGCTGCTGCCCAACTGACGGGTACTGTCACCTCTTGCATCTTCAAAGGCGTGCATTACGAAATGATGGTACAGACCAATGAGGGCTACGAATTCATGGTGCAGGACTATCACAGTTTCGAAGCCGGACGGGAAGTCGGTCTGCTCGTGAAACCTTTCGACATTCACGTAATGAAAAAAGAACGCACCTGCAACACCTTCGAAGGCAAGCTCATAGACGCCACACATGTCGAATTCCTCGGTTACACCTTTGAGTGTGCCGAAGTGCAGGACATCGAACCGGGCAGCTCCGTCCTCGTAGAAATAGATTTCCGGAACGTCATCCTCGAAGATAACGAAGAAGACGGCCATCTGACGGGCGAAGTGAAATTCATCCTTTATAAAGGAAACCATTACCATCTCACCGTGTTTACCGATTGGGACGAGGATATCTTTGTAGACACTACTGACGTCTGGGACGACGGTGACCGTGTCGGCATCACCATCGCACCCGAAAATATACGAATTGTGGCGCCGGCACAGACCACCGGTTCTATCCCTATTGTCGAATCTGCTAATAAGAAAGGAAGTGCTCAGTAATATATCCCGTTTCTTCATGCGTCGCCGGAACTGGACAGTTCCCTACGCATTGTTTCTCATCATCTTCGTTGTGATGCCTCTGTTGCTCATTGTGGTTTATGCCTTCACCGATGCTGAAGGCGCATTTACGTTTGCCAACTTCCGCAAATTCATGATGCATCCCGAATCTATCAACACATTCGTCTACTCTATCGGAATAGCTGTCATCACGACTCTGGTATGCCTCCTGCTCGGTTATCCGGCTGCTTATATTCTCAGTCAGAAGCGCTTCAACACTTCCCAGACCATGGTTGTACTGTTCATCCTGCCTATGTGGGTGAACATCCTGATACGTACACTTGCCACGGTGGCATTGTTTGATTTCCTCAACCTGCCGCTGGGCGAAGGAGCTTTGGTATTCGGTATGGTCTACAACTTCCTGCCATTCATGATATACCCTATCTACAATACGTTGCAGAAGATGGATGGCAGTCTGATAGAAGCAGCCCAAGACCTGGGAGCTACGCCTGTACAGGTATTCGGTAAAGTGATCCTCCCCCTTTCGATGCCCGGCATCATGAGCGGTGTGGTGATGGTTTTCATGCCCACGGTTTCTACCTTTGCCATTGCCGAGTTGCTGACGATGAACAACATCAAACTGTTCGGTACTACCGTACAAGAAAATATATATAACGGAATGTGGAACTACGGCGCTGCCTTGTCGCTCATCATGCTGTTGCTGATTGGCGTCACCGCCCTCTTTACCAACGAGGACGACAGTGCACAAAATGAAAGCGGAGGTGTGATATGATGACACGTATTCTGGCAAAAGGCTATCTTTGGTTTCTGCTTGCCCTACTCTATTCGCCTATCTTGATTATTATGATCTTCTCTTTCACTGAGGCCAAGGTACTGGGTAACTGGACAGGATTCTCTACCAAGTTATACAGTTCACTATTTACAGGCGGCATGCACCACTCGCTGATGAATGCCATCTGGAACACATTCGCGATTGCTACGATTGCCGCCACAGCATCCACTCTGCTGGGAAGTCTGGCAGCTATCGGCATCTTTAACTTGCGCTCCCGGGCACGTCAGGTGATGAATTTCACCAATGCTATTCCGATGATGAATGCGGATATCATTACCGGTGTATCCTTGTTCCTGCTGTTTGTCAGCTTTGGCATTTCGCAGGGATTTACTACGGTGGTATTGGCACACATCACTTTTTGTACCCCTTATGTGGTGCTTAGCGTGATGCCCCGCCTGAAGAAAATGAATCAGAATGTATACGAAGCAGCCCTCGACCTCGGAGCTACCCCTTTCCAGGCGCTTCGCAAAGTCATCTTCCCGGAAATTCTGCCGGGAATGATCAGCGGTTTCATCCTTGCTTTCACGCTTTCCATTGATGATTTCGCAGTAACGATCTTCACTATCGGAAATGAAGGATTGGAAACGTTGTCGACATACATCTATGCGGACGCACGTAAGGGTGGATTGACTCCTGAACTGCGCCCACTGTCAACAATCATTTTTGTAACGGTGTTAGTATTGCTGATTGTTATTAACAAGAGAGCGGAACATTCTAAGAAAGAATAACATATAGTGTGGTAAGGTGGTAGAGTGATAAAGTGATAGTGGGATGTCACTCCGTTATATAGCGCACTTTATCACCCTATCACTTTATCACATTATCACCCTATCACTTTATCACAAATAAACTCCATCAACAATGAAGAAATACATATCCCTCTTCCTCTGCATCCTTCTCCTCGCCTCTTGTAGCAACTCCGGTGAGAAGCGCAGCCGTGTACTGAAAGTCTACAACTGGGCAGATTACATTGACGAAGAAGTCCTCACCGAATTCCCTGCCTGGTACAAAGAGCAGACAGGCGAAGACATTCGTATTATTTACCAAGTATTCGATATCAACGAAATCATGCTCACTAAAATTGAGCGCGGACAGGAAGATTTCGACCTTGTATGCCCATCGGAATACATCATCGAACGAATGTTGAAGAAAGATCTCCTCCTCCCTATCAACCGCAATTTTGGGAAGACTCCGGACTATATCCCCAACATCTCCCCGTATATTCAGAAAGAGTTGGAGAAGATCAGCCAGCCCGGTCGCCACACCAATGATTACGTCGTTCCCTACATGTGGGGTACCGCCGGAATACTCTATAACAAGAAGTTCAAGACCCTTGAAGAAGTCAGCTCTTGGGGATGCCTTTGGGATGCCGTCAACCGTGGTAAGATTCTGATGAAAGACAGTTACCGCGATGCCTACGGCACTGCCATCATTTATGCCCATGCCCGGCAACTTGCCGACAGCACCATCACCGTGGAACAACTGATGAACGACAATTCCCCTGAAGCCATTGCCCTTGCAGAGCAATACCTGAAAGATATGAAACCCAACATTGCCGGGTGGGAAGCCGACTTCGGCAAAGAAATGATGACCAAAAACAAAGCATGGCTCAACCTTACCTGGAGTGGCGACGCCGTCTGGGCCATTGAAGAAGCGGAAGCTGTAGACGTAGACCTGGACTATGTAGTTCCCCGCGAAGGCAGCAACATCTGGTACGATGGCTGGGCTATCCCCAAGTATGCCCGTAACGTAAAAGCCGCCAGCTACTTCATCAATTATCTTTGCCAACCGGATATTGCTCTGCGCAATATGGATGCCATCGGCTATGTCAGTGCCGTAGCAACGCCCGAGATTATGGAGGCAAAGATCGACACTACTCTTGAACAATTCTCCGACCTCAGTTATTTCTTCGGTCCCGGTGCAGACAGCGTTCAGATCAACCCGATACAATACCCTGACCGTAAAGTCGTGGAGCGTTGCGCCATGATTCGTGATTTCGGTGACCGCACAGAGCTTGTTCTCGAAATGTGGAGCCGCGTCAAAGGCGATAATCTGAATACGGGTATCGTGCTTCTCATCTTTGCAGTCTTCGGAATACTGTTTGTGTGGATTGTCTGGAAACGGATCAGCATTTATAAGCAGAAGAAACGTCACCACAGACGCAGACGCCGTATACGCAGGTAATAGGAGAATCAGGAGATAACACCTTTATCTCCTGGTTCGCATTAATAACATAAATGAAACATCACTTTTCAGACATATTTTGTACCTTGCGGCAGAATTATAAATAAGGAACTATGAAACTGAAAAAACTTTTATTCGCTTCCGCTATGTCTCTTGCCGCATGCGGCATCCTGCAGGCCCAAAACACCCAAGTCATTGCCCACCGTGGTTTCTGGAAGACCGACGGTTCTGCCCAGAATAGTATTGCCGCCCTGGTGAAAGCTGACTCCATCCACTGCTACGGCTCCGAGTTCGATGTCTGGCTCACTGCCGACAACAAGCTTATCGTAGATCATGACGGTGTATTCAAAGGTGTCCGCATGGAAACATCCACCGAGAAAGAATGTACCTCTATCACCCTCGACAACGGTGAGAGCCTCCCTACCCTTCAGCAATATCTCGATAAAGCCAAAGGGTTGAAAACCCGCCTTATCCTGGAACTCAAAGCACACAAGACTCCCGAACGTGAAACGCTTGCCGTAGAGCAAATTGTGAAAATGATTAAGGAGATGGGACTGGAAGAGCGTACCGAATACATCACTTTCTCACGCCATGCGACCAAAGAATTCATTCGCCTGGCTCCTAAAGGTACTCCCGTATATTATCTGGAAGGTGACCTCAATCCGCAAGAACTGAAAGACATGGGTTGTGCCGGTCCTGATTACCACTTCTCTGTCTTCAAAAAACATCCCGAGTGGATCAAAGAATGTCACAACCTTGGCATGAAGGTTAATGCTTGGACCGTAAATGATGCCAAAGATATGGAATGGCTCATCAGCCAAGGAGTGGATTTCATCACCACCAACGAACCAGTATTATTGCAGGAGATATTGAAATAGTTACAAGCTGTACCAATGCCACACTTTAACTTCCCTAATGCCACACCTCAACAATTCAAACGCCACACTTCGATGGCTCAAATGAATGGCATCGCAGAAGCTAAAGTGTGGCATTTGACTTGTTGAGGTGCGGCATTATACAAAAGATCATTTAGTCAGCAAAAAGAAGAAAACAATTTCATTCTGTCATATACAAATCTTTATTTTCACCCCATAAACTCCATTTTTCCACTTAAAACACGTATTTACGCCACTACCTACATAGAATGAATATGCGGAAATAATTCCATAAATAACAATTTATACAAATATGCCCCCTCAAACTTTTAATTTGAAACTTGAATACCGTATATTTGCAGCGATTAAAAGAATGAATAAATATAATAGAAATAAGATATGTATTCTGCAAATAATTTAGCAAAACGTCGTACCTTTGCATCGTGATAAAACAAAAAGAAAGATTAATCCACCAACAGAGTACAAAATGACAAGAGTTATAAAATTCACTAAGATGCACGGAGCAGGCAACGATTACATTTATGTAAACACCCTGAAATATCCCATCGAAAGCCCTGAAAAACTTTCGGTTGAATGGAGCGCCCCGCATACAGGAATTGGAAGCGACGGCCTGGTACTCATCGGCAGTTCGGACAAGGCAGATTTCAGTATGCGCATCTTCAATGCGGATGGTTCCGAAGCCAAAATGTGCGGCAACGCCAGTCGTTGCATCGGCAAATACTTATATGAATATGGCCTGACTTCCCAAACAGCCGTTACTCTCGACACCCTGTCGGGCATCAAAATACTGAAGCTCCATGTAGAAGACGGAAAAGTGAACACCGTAACCGTAGATATGGGACGTCCAGCCGATATGAAAGAACAACCCATTGAAGCCAACGGACAGAAATTCACCGGAACCACCGTATCAATGGGAAATCCTCACCTGGTAATCTTTGTAGAAGATATTAAAGATATCAACCTCGAAAGCATCGGTCCGAAACTGGAAAATCATCCGTTGTTTCCCGACCGCATCAATGTAGAGTTTGCCCAGGTGCTGGAGCATGGGAAAATCAGGATGAGAGTTTGGGAAAGAGGTTCGGGCATCACCCAAGCTTGCGGAACCGGAGCCTGTGCCACCGCAGTAGCTGCCGCACTGACCGGAAAATCCGGAAGAAAAACAGACATCATCATGGATGGAGGCTCACTTACCATCGAATGGGACGAAAAAACGGATCATGTATGGATGACGGGAGGAGCAGTCCGGGTATTCGACGGGGAAGTAATTATAAATGATGAATTATGAATAGCCCCCCAACAGCGCAACCCATTCATAACTCATAATTTATAATTCATAATTAAATAACGCACTTAAAACAACAAGAAAGTATGGCATTAGTAAACGAACATTTTTTGAAACTACCGGGAAGTTACTTATTTTCAGACATAGCTAAAAAGGTGAATACTTTCAGGATAACGCACCCTAAACAAGAGGTCATCCGCCTGGGTATCGGAGACGTTACCCGGCCACTGCCACCGGCTTGCATCGAGGCGATGCACAGGGCAGTGGATGAGATGACAAATGCCAGTACCTTCCACGGATACGGTCCCGAGCAGGGATATGACTTTTTGATTGAAGCGATCATCAAACATGATTATGCTCCGAGAGGCATTCATTTTAGCCCTACGGAAGTATTCGTAAACGATGGAGCCAAAAGCGATACGGGCAACATAGGCGATATCCTCCGCCACGATAACAGCGTGGGAGTGACAGACCCCATCTACCCGGTATATATAGACAGCAACGTAATGTGTGGCCGTGCCGGAGTATTGGAAGAAGACGGCAAATGGAGCAACGTGACCTACATGCCCTGTACCGCCGAAAACAACTTTGTTCCCGAGATACCGGACAAGCGGATTGACATCGTCTACCTCTGCTACCCGAACAATCCGACGGGAACAACGCTGACCAAGTCGCAACTGAAAAAATGGGTGGACTACGCACTCGCCAACGACACTCTGATTCTGTTCGATGCCGCTTATGAGGCATTTATACAGGAAGAAGACGTTCCCCACTCCATTTACGAAATAAAAGGTGCCAAGAAATGTGCCATAGAGTTCCGCAGCTTCTCGAAGACAGCCGGATTCACCGGAGTCCGTTGCGGATACACCGTAGTTCCGAAAGAGCTGACAGCCGCCACCCTGACCGGTGAACGCATTCCACTGAACCGTCTCTGGAACCGCCGTCAATGCACCAAATTTAATGGTACCAGTTACATCACCCAACGGGCTGCCGAAGCCATCTACACCCCGGCAGGCAAGCAGCAGATAAAGGAAAACATCGACTACTATATGAACAACGCACGAACCATGAAAGAGGGTCTGGAAGCAGCCGGACTGAAAGTGTACGGCGGCGTGAATGCTCCCTACATCTGGCTGAAAGCACCGAATGGCATCGGTTCCTGGCGTTTCTTCGAACAGATGTTATACGAAGCCAATGTAGTAGGAACACCCGGTGTAGGTTTCGGCCCCAGCGGAGAAGGCTACATCCGCCTGACCGCTTTCGGGAATCACGAGGATTGTGTGGAAGCCATGAGGCGAATCAGAAAATGGCTGGCATGAAAATGAAAAAGATAACAACTAAAATAAAACTATAGTTTCACCGGACTGATCATCCGCAATTTGTCTAAACTTAAAAGGTAAAATAGGTATGAAAATGAAAAGCGTAAAATTCCGAATGATAGCCATCGCGCTATTATCAGCAACAATGCCTTTCACGGCAAAGGCACAGGATAAAGTGGAAGCCTCAGTCGGTGCAGATTTTGTAAGCAACTACATCTGGCGTGGAACAGACTGCGGTGGTGTAAGTATCCAACCCAGCATGGGAGTCAGCTACAAAGGTTTATCACTGGCTGCCTGGGGTTCGGTAGGCATCGACAAGGAAGATGCTAGGGAAATCGACCTCACACTGGGTTACAATACAGGCGGTTTCAACGTATCCGTTACAGATTACTGGTTCTCCTATCACAAAGAGGATGGCGGATATACGGGAGATTACTTCAAGTATGGCGCACATAGCACGATACACATCTTCGAAGCCACTCTGGGATATGATTTTGGTCCGCTGGCACTGAGTTGGAACACTTACTTTGCCGGAGATGATTATACGAAGGAGAACGGTGACAGAGCTTATTCCACGTATGTAGGCATCAGCGCACCTTTTAAACTCGGTGGCCTGGACTGGTCGGCAGAAGTCGGTCTTACCCCATGGGAAGGTGCGTATGCCAACAAGTTTAACGTAACCAACCTCACACTGAAAGCAGAAAAAGAAATCAAATTCACAAATTCTTTTTCGCTGCCCACCTTTGCACAAGTGACGTTCAATCCACACACGCAGGGTGCATACTTCGTATTCGGAGTCAGTTTTTGAGAGAGGATTAAGAATAGGGAACGAGGAGACAAGGATAAAAAACGGGCACACCGAAAGACACTTGTCAACTCGTCAACTGAAAAAGTTAAATCGTAAATTAATTAAGGTATGAAAAAGATTGAAGCAATTATCCGCAAGACAAAATTCGAGGATGTAAAGGACGCATTGCTCGAAGCGGACATCGAATGGTTCTCCTACTACGACGTCCGGGGGATAGGAAAATCCCGTCAGGCACGCATCTACCGCGGTGTAATGTACGACACCAGTTCCATCGAGCGTATCCTGATCTCTATCGTGGTACGCGACAAGAATGCCGAAAAGACCGTGCAGGCCATCATCAAGTCCGCACAAACCGGAGAAATCGGCGACGGACGTATCTTCATCATCCCCATAGAAGACGCTATCCGCATCCGTACCGCCGAACGTGGCGACATCGCCCTCTACAATGCCGAACAGGAAAGATAGTCCAGGCAGCACCAAACCGCAACTGTTAAGAGCATCTTCCAGAGAGCTGTAAGAGCTACTTAACAAAACTAAGAATACAAGTACAACTAAAAGCAAAAAGATTTTATGGATAAATATAGTAAACGCAGCATTGCCAGGCTGTGGATAGCTCTTGCTGTCCTTATGGCGCTCTGCACAACAACAGAAACTTTTGCACAAACTTCCGCAACAACGGATAGTATATCAGCTACAACAACCGCTGTTATAGCTACATTAGAAGAGACTACTGTAGAATCATCAGCCCCTGACACTGTAGGAGAATTAGTAAACGGACTCAACACTGTATGGATGTTACTCGCCGCTATGCTGGTATTTTTCATGCAACCGGGCTTTGCACTGGTAGAAGCCGGTTTCACCCGGGTTAAGAACACTGCCAACATCCTGATGAAGAACTTCGTAGACTTCATGTTCGGTTCCCTACTCTATTGGTTCATCGGTTTCGGACTGATGTTCGGCGTAGGTGGTTTCGTGGGAATGCCCCACTTCTTCAACCTCTCGTTCTATGATGGAGGAGGATTACCAACAGAAGGCTTTCTGGTATTCCAAACTGTATTCTGTGCCACAGCAGCTACTATCGTATCAGGAGCCATGGCCGAACGTACCAAATTCTCCATGTATTTGATTTACACCATCTTCATCAGCGTACTGATCTATCCGATTTCCGGTCACTGGACCTGGGGCGGCGGCTGGTTGATGAACGGCGAAGAAGGTTCGTTCATGATGAATCTGTTCGGAACCACGTTTCACGACTTCGCAGGTTCCACCATTGTTCACTCTGTCGGTGGCTGGATTGCGCTGGTAGGCGCAGCCATCCTTGGCCCGCGCATCGGTAAATACGGTAAAGATGGTAAGTCCAGAGCTATTCCGGGACACAACCTCACCATAGCGGCACTGGGTGTATTCATTTTATGGTTCGGCTGGTTCGGATTTAACCCCGGTTCACAGTTGGCAGCAGCCTCTACGGACGATGCAATGGCTATCTCACACGTCTTCCTCACCACGAATCTTGCAGCTTGTGCCGGAGGCTTCTTCGCACTGGTAGTCAGTTGGTTAAAATTCAGCAAACCATCTTTATCCCTGACTCTGAATGGCGTCCAGGCAGGTTTGGTAGGTATCACGGCGGGCTGTGATGTGGTTTCTCCGCTGGGTGCTGTCATCATCGGTACAATCTGTGGTATCCTGATGATATTCTCTGTAGAGTTCATCGATAAAGTGCTGAAGATTGACGATCCCGTTGGCGCAAGTTCCGTACACGGTGTCTGCGGTTTCACGGGTACTATTCTCACTGGTTTCTTGTCTACCAGCGAAGGACTCTTTTACGGTGCAGGCTGGGGATTCCTCGGAGCACAAGTATTCGGCGCCCTCGTAGTAGGTGCATGGGCAGCCGGCATGGGATTCCTCATCTTCAAAGGACTTGATAAGATACACGGTCTCCGCGTTTCCAAACGTGTTGAAGAAGAAGGGCTCGACATCTACGAGCATGGTGAATCAGCTTATAACGGATAAGAAAAAAGTTTTTTTACTCTAACAAATAGTTTTTATAAACCAACAATTACAAGGTATGTCTAAATTGAGATTCAGAGTAGTAGAAACGGCGTTTAAAAAGAAACCCGTT
>ERZ832522.2571-NODE-2571-length-21780-cov-3.260852_pt1 | contig 21780 bp, 22 predicted proteins | sample MGYA00519951_ERZ832522 | MGnify/ENA primary metagenome ERZ832522 (study PRJEB31850, sample SAMEA3708728) | human gut metagenome | biome: human gut; feature: human-associated habitat; material: faeces | place: China | collected 2014 ... | reverse complement strand
CATTGATATAGTCTACCTCCTCCGGTCGCACCCCCGCTTTATCCAGGGCACCTTTCATGGCAAGGAAAGCACCGGTGCCTTCATCGGAAGAAGCCGTCTGGTGAAAAGCATCGTTGGCATTCGCATAGCCGGACAACAGGCAATAGGGAGGATTGGCAAGAGTTGCTTCCGATTGAAGTACCAGGTAACCGGCACCTTCCCCCAGATTCAACCCGGCACGCGAGCTATCGAAAGGGCGGCAAGGCTCCTTGTCCAGGATCATCAGGGAGGCGAAGCCATTTAAGGTGAACTTACACAAGGCATCCGTCCCGCCGGCAATCACCACATCGAGCATTCCCTGCCGGATCATCCGGGCTCCGAGCATAATTGCGTTGGTGGCAGACGAACAGGCCGTACTGACCGTTGTCCGGAACCCGGTAATTCCCAGGAAAGAGGCGATCCGTTCCGTACTGTCGCCGGCATCGTGCGAGGCGACATATCTTAATCGCCCATGTGCCGGATTGGCGCGGAAAGAAGGATAAAAAGACTCCGTCAGATCCATTCCCCCGGTAGAGGTGGAAGAGATCAGGCCGATACGTAATGAGTTATGCGGATCGGACAAGTCCAGCCCGGAGTCGGCCAAAGCCTCGAAGGCCGCCGTCATCCCCAGTAAAGCGGTACGCGATAATTCGGCGGATGCCGGAATACCGAGTGCCTGCTTCAATTCCTCATTCGTCCGCTTTACTTCGGATACAGGTTCTTTATGCGAGGTAGGAAAGAGTGTAACAGGTCCCAGCCCATTCCGCCCGTCGCGGAAAGCACAAAGATGTTCCTCCACATTCATGCCGATACCCGACACGCAACCGATACCTGTGACGCCTATTCTCATTTCGTGCGGTTGGCAGTGATATAGTCAGCCAACGTTTTTACAGAGTAGAAGATAGATTTCCCCTCCCCCGGATTCGCTATACGAATACCATAGTTACGTTCGAGTATCAGCATGATTTCGAGGGCATCGATCGAGTCGAGCCCCAATCCTTCATCCCCGAAAAGAGGCGCTTCGTTTTCGATCTCCGCCGGGGTTATGTCTTCCAGGTTCAGCGATTCGATCAGCGATTCTTTCAATTCCTGCATTAATTGTTCCATATTGTCTGTTCTATATTATTATTCGTTTGAAATTATTTTTGTTCCAGCCAGTCGAAACGGGCTTCATACGTTTCGCCCAGCAGTTCGCACCAACCGGTCAGGCAGGCGCGCAGCCGCCTCTTTTGCATCACCAGCCGGGCATATTCCCTGATAAAGGACTCCGGGTAGCGGTCGTTGATAAAGAAGGTATTCTCCCCCTGTATCTTATACCGGATGCAAAGTTCGCCCATCACCACATTCGGCAAGGTGTAGACAAACACGGCCGGGCTGGCTTCCCGATCGCCCATCGTGTCGATAAGACGCTGATGCTTCCGGTCCGTATCCAGCGAAGACGAGGCGTTCCCCAACACGATCCCGACTTCTCCCGGAGCATAACCGGTAGTTCCCCCGTTCTTTGCGAAAAGAGAGGCTGCCGCTATATATCCGAGTTTACAAAGATCGTCCATCTTATAAAACTTACGGTCATCCAGCGATAAAAAGGTATAGGCTTCGCGGATAAATGTTGCAAAAGGGAGAGACGGGTCGGCAGCGAAAAGGATTTCTCCGTCGAGAAGTATCTTTCCGTGAGCGATCGACACCTGCCGGCAGGAAAAAGAAGCCGTCCGGCGGGCGGAAAGGTTCTTTTCTACGCTGGGAAGCTCGCCGGCGGGCGGAAAGGTCATTTGACCATCGGGACAAGCTTTCCCACGGGCGGAAAGGTCCTTTTCTTCACAGGGAAGCTTTCCGAAGGAGGGAAAAGTTTCTTTTTCTTCGGGAGAAGCTTTCCGACCGACGGCGAGCTTGTTTTCTTCACAGCCGAGCTTTCCGCCCGGCGGAAAGGCCAAAACGATAGCAGCATTACAGCCGCCGAAGCCGGAAGCGGTCTTGACACAATGTTGCATCCCGATCGTCCGGTGCGCGGCACTTACCGACAAAGGAAAAGGAACACCGCAGGTTTCAAACCCCAACGTCGCGAATACTTCTCCGCTGCGAAGCTGCTCCATACAGGCGATCGTTTCAATGATGCCGGAAGCCCCGAGCGTATGTCCCCAGTACGGCTTCAGACTGTTGAGCGGCAGATGATCCAACCCGGCCAAATGAAGCGCTTTCGACTCCATCTCGTCATTATACAAGGTAGCCGTCCCGTGCGCATTGACGAACGAAATGGCATCCGGCCCTAAACCGGCCTCATCCATTGCCTGGCTGATCGCATAATACAAACCATCACCGGTACGCGAAGGCCCCGAGATATGATTGGCATCATTCGTTATCGCCCCTCCACGGATAATCACGGGGCGATATTCTTTCACCCGGTGCGGGTCGGAGGTTATGAGCAGAGAACCGCAGGCTTCCCCTAGCGACAGGCCGTCGCGTATTTCGTCGTAGGGCCTGCATATCTCCGGGCTGACTGATTTAAAAGATTGAAAGCCGGTGACAACGAAGCGGGTCAACAGATCCCCCCCTGCCACCAGTATATGTTTATAGGCGCCTGCCTCTATCAGCCGCGAAGCGACTACCAGTGCCGAAACACCGGAAATGCAGGCATTGGAAATGACAATCGGTTCGTGTGTGAAATGGAAATAAGCGGCTACCCGTTCGGCCATGCCGTAAAGCGAAGGATCGGGGCTATCCGCCGATGACCCGGCTTCCGGTGTGAAGGCCAAAGCATCGATGTTGCCTTTTGTAGTCGACAGGATAAGTCCGCACGCAGGATCGGAAGGATCGATACCGCTTTGACGGATCGTGTCCGACAAAGAGAGGATGAATAATTGCTCCATCCGGGTGTACCCGTCCAGCTTCTGTGCCGAAGCGGCTTCTTTTAAACGGGTATCGTCAATACATGCAGCCAGGAAAGGAGTGTCGAAAAGAGCAGTGTTTTCTACCCGTTTGATACCCGAGTGGTACCCGCGGATATGGGAGAAATTCTCTTCCCTGCCGAAGCCCAGCGAACTGATGATGGAGCCGGCCATTATATAGCTGTTTACCGGATCTTCCATTTCTCTTTCCACTTTTTATAGAAGTCCGGATTATTCAGTTCCAGTAATCCTGTCGCTTTGTTTACGAAGACCTGGATGCTGGAACCCGTAGCCACCACAGTCTCGTCGCTTTCCCGAAAGATCACGTATTCAAAAAGTATCTTAGCCGCATCCGTCCGGATATAGCGCGTTTCCACAATCGCAGACTCGCCGTACTTGAGGAATTGCTTGTATTGTACGTCCAGTTCGACGATCGGCACTACATAACCGGCATCCCGTATATCCGTATAACCGATACCGTACTGTCGCCCGAAAGCCTCCCGTCCGTCTTCCATATAACGGACGTACTCCCCGTGCCAGACAACCTCCATCGAGTCTACTTCGCTGAATCTGACCCGCAAGGTCGTGCGGTTGGTAAGGGCAGCCTCTTGTAGTTTTCTCCGTTTCATGCGTCTTTCTTCAAAAATATTTTAAGCTGACCTTCGGCGACCGGATTTCCGTTCACCTGCACGGTGGCCGAGATCAGCGTGATATCGAATATCTCCTGTTCTACCCGGATCGTGGTCCGCAACTCATCCCCGACCTGCGGCAACGTCCGATAGTTCATCTTATCGACCGAGCCGATAAAACCGACCGGCACCTCTTCGCCGGCATTCTTATACAGATAACCCACCCGCACGGCTGCCGATTGGGCGATATGTTCCGTAATGCCGCATTCATCGAGCCGTCCGTCCTGACAGAACAGGTTGGAGGCTTCCACCTTCAGCCCGGTATACGAACCGGTCTCGTCCATACCGAAGAAACGGTCTACCATCACGATCGGCGGACGTTGCGGGATCAGTTCCAACAGCTCGTCGCCGGCCAACAGAGGGGTATCGAATGAGATTGCAGCCATATTTATCTGAGTTTACATTGCATAATACTATGTCCCAGGCCGAGCCCGTCGTATATCCGTTCGATCGTCAGTCCGGCTTTTTCCACCAGGCGAGCCATATCGCCGGAATAATACATCTTGCTGTTACCATTGGCCATTGCCGTGAAATAAAGGCTGATCTGCGCCAGGCAATAAGAGGCCGTCTCGAAACGCTGGCGGTCCCAGAATGTCTCCATGATATACAGGCGGCTATCGGCGTTCATCGAACCCGCGGCGCGTGTCAGGATACTCAGTACCTGCTCTTCCGAGAAACAGTCGAGGAACTGGCTCATCCAGATCGCATCGAACGGTTTCGGAAAACGGGTCTCCTCATCCAACAAGTTGGCAGCATGCCCGTGAATACGGTCCGCCCCTTCGAACTCCTTTGTCTGCTCCCGCATCATTTCCAGCTGCTGGGGCAGATCCATAATGGTGACCTCCACTTCCGGTGACCAGGCTACACATTGAGTCGCCCAACGCCCGGTATTGCCACCCACATCCAATAACGTACGTACCGACCCGGCGAAAACAATCTCCAACGCCTGCTTAAAGGAGTTGTCGGAATAGAAATGGTCGAAGCCGAACCAGCTCTCCTGCACCTTTTCGGGCAGGCTGGACAAACCTTCGTAGACGGTCGGCCAGTTGCCGAACACTTTCAGGCCTTCGGGCTTGCCGGTAAGCAAGGCCTCTTCCAGGTGGAAAAGTCCCAGATAGTTCACGTCGTGGTTGAAATCCATATTCACCCGTGCCATTTCATCGTTCAACAGGAACCAGCCGGCTTTCCCGAGGAAGAAACGATCGTCTTTCAACAGGATGGTCCCGATCGTCAGCGACGATTCCAGCAACACCTGCACGGCATAACGCGAAAGGCCTGCCTTTTCAACGATCTCATCCATTGTCAGACCGTTCTGCGCTTCCCGCAGCATGCCGAATATCCCGAATTTAATCATCAGGCGCGACACCTGGAAGACTACCGGGCCAAAAGCGATCTCCTGCGCCAGGCGTTGTGCCTGTACTGCCGAAAAACGATCCTTTGCATATATTTCTTTTTGAGGAGATGATAATTCCATGTTCTCTCTTATTCTATCTCTTATTTCCAGAAGTCATAGTAATTAAACCACTGTTCCGGATATTGTTTTACAACCGATTCCAACGCCGATACATACTGCTTCAGCAATTCCTGCCCCGGCACTTTCCCTTTGACACGCTTCTCCGGCTGTGCCAGTACAAAGTTAAACTTATAGCGCATTCCCTTCTCACGGACAGCGAAATAAAATACGACAGGCACTCCCAGGCGGGAAGCCAACAGGAACGGCCCTGCCGGAAAAGAGGCCTCTTTCCCGAGAAAAGTCGCTGTAAAGACCTGCGAGCCCTCCACATAACGGTCGCCCTGGAAACAAACATATTCTCCTTTACTCAATACATCCCTGATCCGGAATATATGTGTCAGGTTATCTTCATTCACAGGAATGACCTTGTAGTTCTTCCCGTTGGTATTCTTTTCCAACAGTTCTTTGATCTTCTGATATTCGGCATCGAACATCACGATATTCATCTTCTTCCCGTATTCATCGAAAAAAGGAGCGCCGATCTCCCAGTTGCCTACATGGGCACCGATCATAACTACTCCTTCGTTTCCGTTCAATACCTCCAGGAAATCCTGATACTGAGTACCGAAATCGAAGGTATATTGTTTGTCCATCCCTGCACCGACCGCCACCTTATCGATCAGGGTTTGCCCCAACCGGTAATAATTGACCAACAGAAAACGGGCGGAACGTAGACGTCCATATCCTAACCGCTGCCGTGCATATCCCCGGATCGCCCGGGTCGCCTTCGGGGCAAACGGGACAAAGTAGACCACAACCAGACAAAGAAACGCATACGCCGCCTTTACTCCCAGTCCTTTTATCAAGAGAATAAAGAAGAGGTACCCGAAAGAACCTCCACGCGTTTTACCTTTCCAGCCTGTATCGTTACTCATTCACACGTGAGTCTATGAAATCGTAAAAGTCCTGGAATGTTTTGATCCCGACAAAATCCTGTGCCTTCAATGTAAACCCGAAGTTATGTTCCACCAGTACGACCATGTCCACCAGGTCGAGACTGTCCAGTTCGAGTGTCTGCATCAACGGGGCATCGGGCTGTATCAGTTCAATATCTATTTCGAACTCTTCCGATAGTTTCTCGTTTATTTTTTGAATTAATTCTGTATTTGCCATTTGTTTGCTTATTGACTACTAAGATTTGAATTTCCTGATTATTAATGTAGAGTTGGTCCCTCCGAAGCCAAACGAGTTGGACAGGAAGGTATCGAATTCGAGTTGTTTAGTCTCCGCCGGGATATTCAGTAAAGCGGAGGCCTCGTCCGGTTCCGTAAAGTTCAGGTTGGGAGCGATAAATCCGTTCTGCATCATCAACATGGAATAGATCACTTCGCTTGCGCCTGCCATCCACATCTCATGTCCGGTCATCGACTTGGTAGAAGCCACATACGGAGCTGCTTCCCCGAAAACTTCCGCAATGGCTTTCGCCTCGTTCAGGTCGCCTAAAGGGGTGGAAGTGGCATGAGCATTCACATACTGTATGTCGCGGGCTGCCATACCTGCGTCTTTTAATGCCATTTCCAATGAACGCCGCGGACCGTCCACGTTCGGGACGGATATATGTTCGCCGTTGGAAGAGAATCCGTATCCTACCACTTCGCCCAGGATATTGGCACCTCTCCGCTTAGCCGACTCGTAACTTTCTATAATAACGGTCGCACCTCCCCCGCTGGGAACCAGGCCATCGCGATCCTTGTCGAACGGACGGGAAGCCTTTTCCGGCTGATCCTCCCTGACAGAGAAAGCGGCCAGTCCGTCGAAACTACCGACGGAATACATATTCACTTCCTGCGCTCCCCCGCATACGATACAATCCTGCATACCCGACCGGATCAGGAAATAGCCCATACCGATCGCATGCGAACCGCTGGCACACGCTCCGGAAATCGTAAAATTAACCCCGCGCAATTTGAAGATAACCGACAGGTTCATGGTGACGGTCGAGTTCATGCTCTGAAAGATAGATCCCGAACCGACCAACGCCGTATTCTTTTTTTCGCGGATGATATCCACCGCATTGATCACAGGAGCCGTACTGCTATCGTTACCGTAAAGGATACCGACCTCATGATTCGACAGATACTCGTCGTCTATCCCGGCCTGTGCTAAAGCTTCCGCAGTAGCCAAATAGGCATATTCGCCCTGTTCGGGAAGGCCGAGACGCTGTCTGCGGTCGAGTATGCCTTTCAGATTCGGCTTATCCAACAGGCCGGTCAATGCCGAACGATAGCCGAACTCTTTCCGTACCGGGTCGAGGCCAATACCTGACTGCCCTTTATATAATGATATTTTTACCTCCTCCTGATTCTTTCCGATGCAGGAGTAAATACCCATCCCTGTTATTACAACTCTATTCATAAATCTTTATATCAGGTATATAACCCACCGTTTATAGAAATCACCTCTCCTGTAATATAAGACGCAGCGGGCGAAACAAGGAAAGCCACCAGGTCGGCCACCTCTTCCGGTTCGCCGAAACGACCGGCGGGAACCAATTTCTTCAATTCGCCTTCATCCAGGTCTCCCGTCATATCCGTACGGATAAAACCCGGGGCCACCGCATTTACCGTGACTTTCTTTTTGGCTACCTCCTGGGCCAGTGCTTTGGTTGCCGCAATAATTCCGCCTTTAGCTGCCGAATAGTTGGTTTGTCCCGGCATTCCTTTGATACCGGACAGGGAAACGATATTGACAATTCGCCCGAAACGTTTCACCAGCATGTCCTTCAATAAAGGCTGCGTAACGTTAAAGAAGCCGGACAAACTGATGTCGAGTACCCGGTGCCATTCTTCGCCGGTCATCCAAAGCAACAAGTTGTCTTTACGGATACCGGCATTGTTGATCAATACCTCGATATAAGCATCCGGATGCTTATCCCTCCACCTGCTCAGGGTGGATGCCACCGATTCAGCGTTCGTAACATCGAATTTAAGCAACTCGCCATCCGAACCTTTCTCACGTATCAACTGCAAGGTCTGTTCTGCTTCCGCATCGTTGTTTTGGTAGTTAACCAGAATAACGTATCCCATCTCCGCCAGCTTCAAACTGACGGCACGTCCTATTCCCCGGCTTGCGCCTGTCACTAATGCGTATTTCATACAATTGGTTCTATATTCTTATTCTTCAACCAGTCGACCATTGTCGCTATCTCTTTATATTTAGGCGTATCTTCGGTAAACACAGGGAAGAAGCTACGTATTTCATTGTAAATATCCCGGGTACGGGGAGACAGCTTATCCTGTATCTTCAGGTAATCCACCGCCTGTACGATAGCCATATAATGGATCGCCATCACCTGATAGCCATTTTCGATAACGGTTTTGGCAATCAGGGCCGAGTTTGTCCCCATACTAACGATATCCTGGTTATCATTATTGTTCGGAATACTGTGTACATACATCGGATTTGAAAGCGTCTGGCTCTCGGCCGTTGTGGAAGTGGCCGTAAACTGAGAAGCCTGCAAACCATAGTTCAATCCCAGTACACCCAGGTTGACAAACGGAGGCAAGATACCGTTGATACGATCATGGAAAAGATAGTTCAACTGTCGTTCGGTAAGCATCGTCAGTTTTGTTACGGCTATTTTCAGTTTATCCATTTCAAAAGAGATATAGTCGCCATGGAAGTTACCGCCATGATATACATTTTCAGTCTCCGGGTCGACGATCGGGTTATCACAAGCCGAATTCAGTTCGTCTACCAACACTTTTTCCGCATTGATCATTTCGTCCAGGACCGGACCCAGAATCTGCGGAACACAACGCAGTGAGTAATAAGGTTGCACCTTGTGTTCAAAAACCTTTTCGGTATGACGGCAATAGAGTTCGTTTTCCCGTTTACGCACCGAGCTGCTTCCGGCTACCCATTCACGCATGGCACGCGCTATCGTTTGTTGTCCCTGATGTTGCTTCGTTCCATTCAGGGCAGGCGACATAAAATCATCGTATGAAGAAGCGATCTCATTCATCATAACAGAAGCGACCACCGACCAGGCCAGTAATTGCTTTGCATAGATCAGGTTGACCATACCGATACCGGTCATCACCGAAGTCCCGTTCGTAACAGACAATCCTTCGCGGATTTTCATGGTGAACGGCTTCAGCCCATTCTCCTTCATTACCTCCGCCGTATCGCAGCATTTCCCTCGATAGAACACTTCTCCTTCTCCGATCAGGGTCAACGCCATGTGAGCAAGCTGCACAAGGTCGCCACTGGCCCCCACACTACCATGTTCAGGAATGTAAGGGCAAATATCCCTGTTGATAAACTCAACCAGCAATTCAACAAGTTCTACATGTACACCCGAATACCCCTGCAGAAAAGTCATCAACCGGGCAATCATTGCCGCCTTGACATACAAAGGAGATAAAGGGGCACCCGCACCTGTCGAGTGACTGCGTATGATATTGTATTGTAATTGTTTCAGGGAATCATCCTCAATGCGATACTGAGCCATCGGCCCGAAACCCGTGTTTATACCATAAATAATCTTATCCGCCGAAAAACTTTTCAAAAAAGTATAACTGTGGTTTACTTTTTCCAGGGCTTCTGCGGATAATGTAAGTGTCTTTTGCTGGAACAACAAGGCCCGTACATCATTCAGGGTTAAGTTAGCATCCGGGTTATATAATATATCCTTCAACATATGCATCTTTATATTCTCGTGCAAAAGTAGTTCTTTTGCTCAAGTATACAAAGCTAAGTAGCACTTTAACTTAAAGTTATAAGCATCATATCTGTCATTACAGGCTTTTCCTCAAAAAGATGAAAGTCAAAGATGAATAAATCAATAAGATGTCACCGCACTCCAGCTACCCGACACTTCCAGATTATCTACTCCGAGTAATGGCAAATTAACAGGGACAGATACTGTAATATTCTTTATGGGAGTCAAGACGATGTTCAATATGCTGCCAAGCAACGGTATTCCACCCAGTATCCCATCGATATTGGCAATATCTCCAAGCTTTACACTCAGGGTAAGAGCGTGATTTCCATCCGTTTGTTGTGTATACGACTTAAGTTTCAGGTCAACAAAGGAATAGTCGGCTTTATATCGCATATTCGTCAGCACATTGGTCGTTACCGGATCAGTGATATCGATAAAAGCGCCATTCAACAAAAGAGGGCCATCAATCGTATTCTCAATCAAGAAACCAGATATAAGCCCGTCGCGTATGGCGCTGATACGTCGGACATCAAAACTACCATGAAAACCACGGATAAGGATATCCTTTTCACTGTAAACACTTCCTCCGGTAAAATTGAATCTGAAGCGGTTTACACCTGTATAATAGGCAGTCACATTATTGCTCAGATCCACCGACTTGGGGAAATTATTTATACTGACAACAGCCGTACGGGCTGAATCTCCCACCCAAGGATTCAATAAAACTCCAATTCCACTAAGCGCCCCCTGCTGATTTGCATTTCCAGTCAATGCTCGCCCTATCTGGTTCACCAGTTGCTTTAACAAAGAATTATAGAGCGTATCGACTACGGGAACCAGTAAAGCATCAGCTACAATATTTACTGCATTATCAAGAAGCGAAAGGGCCGGTATACGATTCAATAAATAACGTAATGATCCCGGAGTTGTCACCGATCCTCCCACCGTAGTCTGTATGTAATTTTTATATTGTATCTGTGTCACAATATTATTGACTAACTTATTCAGGGCTGTCTGTGCATCCACAAAATTACGATGTACCTTAAACATTCCGATGATCCGTTGTAACACAATATACGGATTCGGCGTGGTAGGTGAAAAACTCACCTTCGCCTCATAATATTCCGAAGTATCGGAAAAAGGTCCACTAGGTAATACGATACGGGCATCCGACATCTGCCCTTTGTAATTAAGTAGTACATCTGCCACTCCTTGTCCTCCTCCCGTAACCGGATAGGGGAATAGGTTCTTATCCGTGTTTGCCAAAAAAACAGCCGTATAGACTCCCTTTGGCAAAGTATCTCGTATAGCAGGTAATGGCCAGGTAGTTGTTCCGGAAGTCAGAGGCAGCACCTCTTTTTCCTTTACAAACATCCCCGATTCATTATAAACAAGGTAACGAAGATGACGAACCCGCCCATCCAGGCCACTCACAGGAGTTCGGCTCATACCGCTCTCCGGTGAGAATGTCACTACAAAATATCCCTCCGGGACAACACCCGAACCTCCGTCATCAGGAGTCTCTGCCGGCTTTTCCGTTTCAACAGGCACCAATTCTTCCTTCTCACAGGCTGCAAAAAGCAAAAGCGGAAGCAAACCGACCCAAACAAGAATAAATGTCTTCATCTTCGTTACTCTTTTAATAGTTTTGAATACCATCCCAGGCATTATCGTCCAGATTAATATTATAGGACAAAGTAAAACCCAGGTTGATTTTGTTGTAATCACCATCAATCCGCACCCAATGGTTTGGTGAAAATATAATTCGATTGCCGGAGACTACATTTGGGACATCCGCAATCTTTACCGTATACTGTTCCGTAATACCCGCATAAATAACATCCAGATATAAAAGCGTTTTACGTGCATCCAAAGTAGGCAACATAAACATGTTGAATGTAACTTTCCCCGATACGGGAGTCAATAATCCCAGCGTCCTTAATCCGGTATCCCCGACAACCTGCCATTGGACAGGAGTACCATCGGCAGCCTTCACTGCTGTTACCAGTTGTTCGGCTCTCAAACGGATAGAAGTCACATAGGCGGGAATATTGGTGATATTCAGCGTTAAACCACTGGAAATCCGGGTTAACGTCCCTTTTATATTATTTATCTGTTCCGGCTTAAATAATCCTCCAACCAAAACAGCCCCATTATACCCATTACCCATACAAGAAAAAAGTTCGGGAACATCCGGAGCATTGATCAATTTCAAATTCACATCAGCCAAAGTTGACGGCCGACCGGTTATTCCCAGATCGAAACGTCTCCCGGAAGCTGTCGGATTAACGAAATCATAATCATTCCGATTATAACCTATCACCATTAACTGGTATGTGGAGCCGGTAGACATCCGGAGCATGGCCGTATTCAAAGGAAATGCATTTATATCAATCTGTTTGGCGGCTGTATAATCCGGTACGAAATTAACCGGATCATTCGCCAAGGATTCGTTCGTCTTTTTAAACGGCAGGATCAATACGCGATTCACGGAAGGGGTAGCGTCTCCCAACGCACGGGTAAGATTGCCCCCTTCTTCCATGATCGACAAAGGAACAGAAACCGTTCCGACTTCCTGATCGAAAGGAATATCATCCGTAGAACACCCTCCCAGCCATAAAGAAGCCAGGAGAGCGGCCCAAAAATAAACATCTGTTGTCCGACGCATAATATTCATACGACATTCAGTTTAAGGAGTCTGCAAAACCAAATCGTGAATAGCAATCCAGTTAGGAGAAATAGTGATCGTGATTGTTTGATCTGTCAGCAAATCGATCGGGTTATCGTCATCATTCGGATCATCCGGATCCCCAACAGTACTGCCCGAAGTCACTTTCCTACCTAATGTATAGAAATGATTGGCCAAAATATCGAAGCTCGTTCCCGTTCCGGGAGAAGAAACCGCCCATGTCCTAAGAGCTGTTCCGCTCGCATCATACAAGCCCAAAGTCATTGTAATAGCATTAACAGGAACCAGATATTTACCACTAAGTTGTGAATTCGCCACTTTGACAACACCAGCACCAGCCGTATTTCCGGTATAAACATCATTTGCCGTTCCTTGTGTAGAAAGGTCGATATCAATGATATTGTACGGAGTGGTTCCTGCTGTCGATCCGGCACCTGTAGAAAGGTTCGTCACTTTGTTGCTGGTCGAAACCGAAAGCCGAAGGTACTTAACTGTAGTTCCGTCTACTGTTGTCGGTACATTCTTGAAATACCCCAGAACACCGGCTATTTTACGGGTCATCTGGATACTGACACGACTACCCTGAGCAATGATCGTGTAAGGGGTAGAACCAGCGAAGATCTCGGTTTCATCACCTGTCGCGGCAATAGTAGCCACCATGTCTTCAAACTTAGTGCTGGAAACAGTAGGCGATGTTATCGTAAACTGATTATCTGCTCCGACCCCTACCGCCAGAAATTTATAATCACCCATAGTCAGCTTGTTCTCTTCCGGAACGGAAAAACGTTTAAAAGTCGTTCCATCCGTCCAGCCTGCGATATTGTATGATTTCTCAAACAAATAATCAGCACCACTGCTCTTAAATGCATACACATTCACCTCCGTAACATGCTGCGTAGCCTCCTGGCTATAAACCGGAACACGTGTCACCGAGCCACTCTCTATCTCATTCACTGCTGACAGTTCAAAAGTCACTGAACCATTTTCACTCTCTACTGGATCTGTATTGTCTTCATTTGAACATGAGGCAAGCATTAGTAAAGAAATTACTGATAAAAAAACAACACTTTTCATAAGCCGAAAATTATTAAGTAAATAACTAGAAAAAAGAAAATATTATTTGGTGTTTAAGATATCCAACTGATGAACCATAGTCCATTCTTCATTAATATACGTCCATATCTCCAGAGCGCCGGTAATTTTATTATAGTTAGCCTCTATAGCTGTTATATAATTCCGTTTCATAACAAGAAGTATTTCAGGAACAACAAGTTCTTTAGATGCAGCCGTAGCCGTGTTGGAAAAGAACCGAAGATGCAATTTCGAACTTCCTCCCGTTACAGAAGGCGCCAGCATAGTCTCAATCAATGGTTTAACAGGCCCTGTTTTGAGAACGGTCGTATTTCCCGTATACTTCAGGTAAGGATCTACCGTATCATATAATGAGGTAACTTTTTGTTCTACCTGCGTTATCCCGGGTGGAAAATTCGAGCATAACAAAAGTAAATCACCTTTAGCCCTCTCCAACATTAACAAATCAGAAAAAGTTTCAGAAGTAAAAGAGATATTTTTATTGGCAACATACGTATCTGTCAACTCATTACCGTTATTATGCAACATTCCGGTTGTCATTGCCGTTTCCGATTGTATGTTACCCCATACAGTAAGATTATAATCACCCTGAGGTATATTATTGAACTTAATTGTATAAAACTGGTCACCATCACTTAACACATTATCTAATTTTTCTTCAACAATTTTCCCCGTTTTTATATCGCGTAACTGATAATATATCGTACCTATAAAAGCACGATAAGGTAAGTTTTCATCTTTTTTTACTAGCTGAAAAACACTTTCTATATTTGAATAATTCTTATCCTTTACATATACTTTTACAGTATGTGTTATCACACAATCATCCATATCTTCTTTTATGCAAGACGAGAACAAAAAAAGCATACCAATGGCATGAAGAAAATACACAATTCTTCTCATAACAAAACAAATTTATCTTGTGATTAACTTAATACCTAAAATACCGACCAAAGTCATTTTAAACACCAATAAAGGACAGAGGAAGTATATTTTTTTCGATTTGTATATAGAACAGAAGATGTAAAAGATTTGTTTAAAAACAGAATCTCCTTTTTGGTTAAAAATCAGCCCTTTAAAAGTTAAAGTAATATATATCCTATTTCACATATAATTATAGTGGAAAACCATTAAAAACACCTTGGAAGATAAAGGAAATCAGACAAAGAAATCGAAAGGTAACAAAAAAAGAATAGAGCTTATATAAAATATAAACTCTATTCATCCAATTTTACGACTAACTAAATCTGTTAGTTCCCCATACACTCAAAAAACTTTTCAAACATCTTATTGCTTATAGACTATTACTTCCTTCTTTTTCAAATACTCCATGCAGGTGGTCGCCCCATTGATTTGTCAGATCGAGAACATAAGTATCCGCATCAAAGCCACCTAAATCAATCATAGTATAATCTGTTTCTGAAGCCGAAACTTTCGCTTCGTAAAGAATAATTCCATCTTTCGATATACGTACAACTATATCAGAACGTTGACTGGAACTTTGAATAGATAAGATATCTCCATTAACAAAAGCAGAAATGGGGACTTTTGCAGAAGCAGAACGATGCCCTTCTCCCCACCAACCGCCAAATGTAACTACGGACATTGTCTTGGCAGACAAATCCTGTACTATTAATCCACTAAAAATAAGTACAAAAAATAAACATACAATCCATGTAAACATTTTTTTACCCTTTACCATGATTTTAATTATTTAAAATGATTAATACATAGCAAAGATATATGTTTTACAACAAACAAGGAAAGGATCGACGTGGACATCCACAAACCCCAAATGGCTATATATAAGACAATTACAAATTGCCATATTCGTAGAATACGGACAAATCATTTTTCAATATTCCCAAAGAAAAGCATCGACTGAAATTTCCCTATCCAAGGGAGTAATCAAATGCTGGCTGATTCGTTCTTTTAAACGTTGTTTCCGTTTAGTTACGGAAGAAGGGGAAATTCCCGTTAATGTAGCTATAACGGAGTTGCCCAAATGCAATTTTATCAGACAACAAATCCGGAGATCACTATCCGTTAATGTGGGGAAGTCTTTCTGCAGGCGATAAGTTAAATCCTCATAGACCATATTCACTAAATCGAAGATTTCATTCCACTTATCATCTGTTATATAACGAGGAGATACTGCCAGGTTATTTAACGTTTCTATCCGTTTAACCAATTCATTACAAAGAAACTTTTCACGGTCATGTAAAACCGTATTTTGAATTGCCAAACACTCATAAGTCTCTATCTCTATTCCTTTTTCCTGTAACTTATAAATGTAATTCTCTATATTCTCCTGTAAAAGCTTATTTTGACCAAGTAGTGATTCATTCTTTTGGCGAATACATTCAATTTCAAAAATCCTATCCTGCAAAGACTCCTGTAATTCCGTATTCTCTTCTATTTGCAGAGATAACGATTTGATCAGATCTTCATTTCTCCTGATATCTACCTCATTCTCACGCAAATGAACCAAATGAGACTGTAACTGCTTTTTCGTTTCCTGAACATCACGTTCTTTACGCAATAATTTACGTTGGTAAACAAATATCAATGAGCCGATTAGTATAAGCAATAAGATCAGAATAGACAAAGCACTTTTTATAAAATGACTTTTCTGAATCAACAATTGATTATTTTCATTTAAAAGCTTTTGCCGGTCATACTTCACCTGTATTTCAGTCACCTTCATACTACGATTTATATTCTCTACCGAATCCATATACATTCGATATAAATCATTATGTGCTATTGCTTCTTTATATTTTCCGAAATCCCGATACAAATAGTATAATTCCTGGCTTGCATTTCTTTTGACATATACATTCGTGGTATTCAACGCACTTTCTAAATAATAATAAGCCGAATCAAACTGTCCCATTAACCGATATGTCTCTCCTATACCTAAACGTATCTGAGAAAAATCAAGAGAGCCAGACCTTTCATCTATACCTAACGATTTTACCTGATAATACAAGGATGAATCCAACGCCCCCATTCTGGTATATGCCATTGCAACTTCTACACAGGCCAAAGTCAATGCCCTTAAATCTCCACATTGTTCGGCAATACCTATAGCTTCTTTATAATAACCCACAGCTTTTTCCATATCGCCACAAATTATAGAAGCACGCCCCAAATAAGAAAAAGAATATGATATAGTACCACTGTCTCCTAATAACAGTGAATAATCATGGGCAAGCTTATAGGCCTCAGTTGTTTGAGTACATAAGTCTCTGTGAAGATATAATGTTCCCAGATGGGAGTTTATCAAACAGAGTAAATTATAATCCTTTGTATTCTTTGCCACATCCCGTGCACGCAAATAGAAAGTAGCGGCCTCCTCCGCCCTATTCATATCAAAGTTTACACGCCCTTCATAATATAATGTAGTAGCCTTCCTTACCGGGTCATCCTGTTTTTCGAAATATTCGAGTGCTATATTTATTAAAGAATCTGATGTATGCTTTATGTAGTTTTTATCACGAGCCTGTGTCGTAAGCAAACACCAGGTAGCATACTGTAATTCATTTTCTGGAGCTGGTATCTCCATTGAATCAAGAATAGCCAGAGCACTGTCCGGATGGCTCTGCATTAATGAATCGGCATGCACCAACTCAGACGGCAACACTTCAAAGCGTTTATTACACATCACAAAGGTTAACAGACAGAGTATAAGGTAAAAAGCGCTTTTCATTCGTTTGTTGTGTGTTATTCAAGGTGGAAAATTAGTAATTTTTCCATTAATTCAGGTACTATTATATAGATTATATCATAGAAGTAGGCTTGATTTCTTGATTCCCAAACTCACGTTCCCGAGTTTTCTCATCCGGAATAAGGTAAGTAACCTGTATATACACTTTCTTTCCTTGCTTTAAAGCGACAAAACCAATCTCTTGGTTATCTTTCTGACCCACATAATAATTTTTACCCACTCGGCGTTGGCTGGTGAGCACTTTAATAATGCCTTTACCAATAGATTTTATCAACCATAACTCATAAACAATAGCAAATATTGTCACATATAAGTTATGTTTAAATGATCTCTTCAAATTTTTTTTCTTATCTGGCTCAATCTTTGTGGCGTTACACCAATGTAAGATGCTAAATATTTTAGTGGTATATTTTTAATTAGTTCTTTATCTCTATCAATAAGATCTCTGTATATTTTCTCACAAGAATAACCAAGTATTAAAGTCTCCCGGGATATTTTCCTTATCAAAACATCTTCTAAAACAATTCTTGCAATCTTATTTATGTTTAAAGATGTTTCATATAGTTCCGTTAGATCCCCTTTGTCTAATTTCCAAATTACACTATCTGTTAGAGCCTGAATATTAATCAAAGATGGTTGTCCCTGCCTCAGGGAGAAATACGAGTTTGCGAATTCACCTGGGAAGGAAAACCAAAATGTTATTTCCTTATCAGGATCTCCTTCGGCTTCTTTTGTCCAATAGCGTAGAATACCACTTTCGATAAAATATAGATACTTTTCAAAATCACCTATCTGAATAGCAAATTCATTTTTTTTTATTTCCTGACGCTCAAAATTGTCACAAAAAAATTGTTGTTCCTCTGATGTTAATCGTACCCCTCTATTTATAGAGTCTATTACATTGATCGATTGTTCTATTAATAATGCGATGTTCGATGTTTCCATGATATTTTAGTTAAATATCCCAATTGGTCACTTACCAAAAGGAGATGGGTTAATTGTAACAAAGGTATCGCATTATCTTATACAAGCAAGTATTTTGATCATTATTTATAGCAATAATGATATTATATAGAAATTGATTTTAGGGAGCTCCAGTATTAAGCCAGGAATATTCTCTATCTGAAGTCTCACTTGTCAAGCTAATTCACAGAATCTATCAGTTTAAGAAAATCAGATACTGTATCATCATTTACGAATGGATTTAATGGTAAACTTATAATTTTAGTGTTTTTATTATCAACGATTAGTAATTGATTACCGGCATAGGTTTCAGGCTCAATGGCATGAAACAGATCAAAAGTAAACTTCATAATCAAATCATTTCCCAAGAATTTTTCTAATTCATTCTTATTTGTATAAAAATCAAATAAAACAAAATCCTGTGCATTAATTATATACACACATGGAATGGAAATACCCTTTTTATCTTTCACAAAATTGACAAGATTATAAATACACTCAGAACAGGAACCATCCGTAACATACAACAAATATGCAGAATGGACTTCAAGAGACTGCATTATACATGGGTTCCTTCTAGCTAAAGAATCTATAAATTCGTAATTAAAATCTTCACAGTATTCTATTTTCAGTTTTTCAGAATTTGAACAAGAGATAAAGATAGAGCCTAATACTATTAAGAATGAAATTTTTAACATATTAATTTTTCAATTCATATTTTACAAGATCCGGCATATCATCATAAGATCTACAGCTAGTACCATAAAGATATTTTTCATTTGAATCAATTGAAATAGAATAAACATATCGATCAAGTTTATATACCACCAGTAACTCGCCTGCCCAATTCAATTTGAAAACCTCCACTGGTGGCAAATTGTCAGAGGTATAGGGTACATCATGGATTGCTAAATACAATAGATATATGTGCTTGTTTGTTAAAACATAACTTCTATATGCCTCATATTTGTTATTCCGATCAAAATATATGCCCTTATTACTTCCCTGATCGACTTCGGCATATTTTATGTTATACAGATCAGGCCCCAATAACGATTTCACGTTTTTTAGTGAATCATTATAAATATCAATCCTATCCTGATACAAATTAGCACACCAAATATCCTTTTTAGTCTGATCTGTAAATAACAGAGCACCAGTCACATTTGCTACAAAATATTCATAATCACGTTTTTGGGAATTGATCTCAGCGACCTGATCACTCCTATATATTCCCAATGGAGGAATACCATTATTATATTTTTCATTATCACAATGCCAAAAATGATAACCAATAATTGAATTATTAGTATATAAACAATAGCTAATGACACTTCTTGGTATATTCATAACCGAAGGTCTATATGCACTTCCCCTACTAACCACAGAATCAATGTCATATATCCACAGTTTATTTTGTACAGCATCTTCAATATAAAATGTATCTGCATTATTAGAATCGACTTTTATACTAGCCGAAACAAACTCATAGGGACCAGTTCCTTTTGGAGCCAATTCACATTTCATTTCTCCTGTAATGGAATATAAACCACATTTAAAAGACTGACTGTCATCTTTATTAGAAATAAGTATCATACTATCCCGAATAATGTGATAGAAAAGTGGATTCAGAGCTTCTGTTATTATCGTATCAGGATTTGATAAACATATTTGTTCTCTAAAATCATTTCTATTAAACACTATAGTATTTTTACATATTATTGGAGAAGTATCATTACAACAAAGCATTGTAATAAGTAATAAAATCAATAACATGCAAAGATTAAACCTCATAATATAAAATATTTCTGATTATTTATTTTTCAAGATTCAAATAAAAATGGTTATATACGTACTATACATAACCGTTTTTTATTCATCGAGCGATATAAGAAGAACAATTTTCCGCTACAAGTTCTCCTATATAGCATTTTTTACCACTCTCTGGATTACATTTAGTCGTAGGACCACCTCCAGAAATTTCACAAATAGCTGCAGCTTCAATATCATCAAAAAGTAAATCAGAATATTCTATTGATGATTTGCTTTCTATTAAATTGAAACCAGCAACAAACAGTAGCATCAAAGAAAAAAGTAAAACAGACATTTTTTTCATAACTTCAATCATTTAATTAATAACATTGCAAATATATAAATTACAACAACACCGAGTGATGAACATATATTAATAAATCAACTTGAAATATTTAAACTCTCGTAAGCTCTATTCAAAGATAGAACGGAGAAAACTGTTTTTGTTTTCTCCGATCAATATATAAGGTATACCCTATCAATTATTAAACAATTTAAAACTTTGAGAATTACCATTCTTATCTATCACTTTGATAAAAATAAGTTGACTATTTTTACTCAAAGTGTTATAAATATCCATATCATGATTATCTTCAATTTTTACAGTTTGACATTGTGAACTATTAAATCCATATATCATAATAGTTCCCCCGACCTCTTGTTCTGATATTCCTGATATCTTGATATGATTTCCACCCAAATTTACTTTTATCTTACTTTTTGCAAAAATTGTTATACTTTCATATTGAGTATTATTACCTGGATTCATATCCCCTGGAGCTTCAATTTTTGCGAATACAAAATAATTTTTGCTTGCTAAGTTACCCATATCTGTTGGAAAGTTAAAACTGGTAGAGACTGTATAGTGGTCATTTGGATATAACGATGGGCCAATAGCCGATCCTACATACCGTGCTGCCTGTTCATTAAAAGACAAATATTCTGACAAATAGAATTTAACAATATAATTATTACATATTTGATTGCCTAAATTTCCAATATATGCTCTTGTAGTAAAATAGTCACCTGGAGTTCCTGTTGCAGGATCAACATATACTCTCCGCACTGACATATCTATATCATAAAAACCCTTACTGTCCTTGCTTTGTCCATAGATTGTAACTGTCCCTGCTTTTGCATTATTACTCAGCTTATCATTAGGCTCCATATTATCCTCCTTGACTTCTATATCTGCAAACACATACCAGGTATTCACCGTTGGATTACTAATGTTCATAGGAAAATTGAACCCTGTTGAAACAGATATGTCATTACTACCAGCCTTCAAATTGCTACCAGAGGTAGAACCTAAAAATATATCCTGATTTTTATCAAGAGTGGAACTAGCAGATAAATATAAATTTAATGTATAACTACTACAATCTAGTGTTCCGATGTTACCGACTATAGCATCTACCATAAAATATTCTCCTTCGTATCCCGAATTAGAAATAATGTTTACCTGATTTACTGATAGATCAACTTGAGCCAATACAATAATAGGGCTTAATACTAAAAGAATCGTAAAAACTAAATACCTCATAATCTTTGAATTAAATTAGATTTATAAATAGAAAAAATCGCATCTCTTTATTTTGATTACTAATATTAATCGATATTTATAGATTGTAAGCTTTATTCAAAATATTGATCTTGTAAATTTGATCATTTAGAATGATACTCTACTATTGATCCACACAAAAGTAATCAAGATAGATATCAATTT